>Ga0207415_1001268_pt1 | contig 13280 bp, 10 predicted proteins | sample Passage237A_FD_187369 | JGI IMG/M metagenome (GOLD analysis project Ga0207415, IMG submission 187369) | Cellulose adapted compost microbial communities from Newby Island Compost Facility, Milpitas, CA, USA - Passage2 37A (SPAdes) (version 3) ...
ACGTTGCCGAAGGCGTCGTGGAGTTGCCGATACAGCGCGTAGAGCTGGTCGTAGGTTTTCCGGGCGCGGGGCTTCGGTTTGTAGGCGACCTTTTTCAGGGAGGTCATGGCGCGCTGTGCGGAAGGGAAGTCCTTGTGGGCGCCGGCGAGGACGGCGGCGGAGACGGCGGAGCCGAGGGCGCAGGCTTGCGACGAACCGGCGACGAGCATCGTGCAGCCGGTGATGTCGGCGTAGATCTGCATGAGCAGCGGGTTTTTCTCGGCGATGCCGCCGGCGCAAACGACGCGGTCGATGGGCACGCCGTATTCGCGGATGCGCTCGATGATGGCGCGGGCGCCGAAGGCGGTGGCTTCGATGAGCGCGCGGTAGATCTCGGCGCGGGTGGTGTGAAGCGTGGTGCCGATGAGCGCGCCGGTGAGGCGCTGGTCGACGAGGATGGTGCGGTTGCCGTTGTTCCAATCGAGGGCGAGGAGGCCGGACTGGCCGGGGGCGAGTTTCGCCGCTTCTTTCGTGAGTTCGGCGTGGAGGGCGGCGTTGCCTTCGCAGACGGTCTCGACCCACCACTTGAAGATGTCGCCGACGGCGGACTGGCCGGCCTCGATGCCGAAGTAACCGGGGAGGATGGCGCCTTTGACGATGCCGCAGATGCCGGGGATGTCGGGAACGTTTTTGTCGGCGGAGACGACGCCGCAGTCGCAGGTGGAGGTGCCGATGACTTTGACGAGCGTGCCCTCGGTCACGCCGCTGCCGATGGCGCCGTAGTGGACGTCCATTTCACCGATCGCGATCGGGATGCCGGCGCGGAGGCCGAGCTTCTTCGCCCAAGCGGGGGAGAGTTGGCCGGCGGCGGTGGTGGCGTCGTAGGCTTTTGAATACAGACGATCGCGGAGATCGGCGAGTTTGGGGTCGAGAAGGGAGAGGAATTCCTTGTCGGGGAGGCCGCCCCAGTCTTCGGCGTAGAGGGCCTTGTGGCCGGCCATGCAGACGCCGCGTTTGATGTCGGCGGGATCGGTGATGCCGGCGAGGACGGACGGGACCCAGTCGGCGAGCTCGACCCAGGAGCGGGCGGCGGCGAAGACCTTCGGGTCGACGTTGAGGCAGTGCCAGATTTTGGACCACCACCATTCGGAAGAATAGGTGTTGCCGCATTTGGCGATGAACTGCGGGCGGTGTTGCGCGGCGAGCTCGGTGATCTTCGCGGCCTCGCGCCAACTGGTGTGGTCCTTCCAGAGCCAGCACTGGGCGTTGAGGTTTTTGGCGAAGCGCTTGGTGGAGGCGAGAGGGGTGTTGGTGGCGTCGACGGGGATGGGCGAGGAGCCGGTGGAGTCGACGCCGATGCCAATGACTTTGTCGGGGGAGAAGCCGCGTTGTTTCTTCGCTTGGGCGAGGGCGGCTTTGACGGATTTCTCGAGGCCGAAAAGGTAGTCGGCGGGGTGTTGGCGGGCGAGGTTGTGGTCGCGTTTGTCGAGGAGAATGCCTTGGGCGCCGGAGGGATAGTTGACGACGGCGGAGCCGAATTCCTTGCCGTCGGTAACGCGAACGATGAGGGCGCGGACGGAGTTGGTGCCGTAGTCGAGGCCGAGGGTGAACATGGGGATTTTTAAAAGCTGAGAGCTAAGAGCCTGGAGCCCAGAGCAGGAGTGATGGTCGTGTTGTGGGAAGAGATGAGAGTTGGGTGGTGAGGGGCGTCAACGGAAGGGGAGGCGGGACCGTCAAGCGGGAGGCGGGCGTGAGCTTGCTCTTGATCTTAGTCGTGCGCGTGATCGAGGGGACGGAGGGGTCGCGAGCACGAGCAAGATCACGAGCACGGGAGGATGCTCGAACGAGGAAATGCTCAGCCGGATGAGCAGGTTACTTGACGGTTCGGTAGGAGTGGGGGAGAAGGACGGGGCATGGCGCAACCGACGCTCAAGGATATCGCGAAAGCAGTGGGGTATTCGAAGAATACGGTCTCGCTGGCGCTGCGCGGGGACCGGCAGATTCCCGCGGCGACGCGAGAGCGGATTCGCGCGGCGGCGGAGGAAATGGGATATCGGCCGAATGCGGTGGTGTCGCAGTTGATGGCGCAGTTGCGGGCGAGCCGGACGACGCGATTGCAGGCGAAGCTGGCGCTGGTGAACGCGAATCGCGATCGCGACGCATTTCGGAGTCATCCGACGATTCCCACGTATGTGGAAGGCTGCGAAAATCGGGCGGCGAAACTGGGGTATGGGTTCGACCGGTTCTGGCTGCACGATCCGGAGCTGACGGCGGCGCGGTGGCTTCGGATTATGGATACACGCGGGATCAAGGGCGTGGTGCTGGTGGGACTGATGGACACGAATCATCTGCCGGATGCGTTGCGACCGGTGTGGGAGCGTTTGCCGACGGTGGTGACGGGCGTGCGGACGCGGGATCCGGCGTTGTCGTTTTGTTGCGTGGATCATCACAACCTCGCGCTGATGGCGTTCGAGAAGGCGGTGGCGCTGGGGTATCGGCGGCCGGGGCTGGTGTTGGACGACGTGATCGACGCGCTGGTGGAGCGGCGTTTTTCGGCGGGGTATCTCACGGGGCAGCGGATGATCCCGCGGGCGCAGCACGTGCCGATGTTCAGTGACGTGACGGCGGCGGCGAAGGAGCCGGAGCGATTTCGCGCGTGGCTGACCCAGCATCAACCGGACGTGATTTTCACGCTGTATAACAATGTGCTCGGCTGGCTGAAGGCGGCGGGGCGGCGGGTGCCGGAGGATATCGGGGTGATCCAGCTCGAGTGGCGCGCGACGCGGCCGGAGATCGCGGGGATGAACCAGCACAACTACGTGACGGGAGAGGCCGCGGTGGACATGGTGGTGAGCCAGATCCACAACAACGAGACGGGCGTGCAGGAGTTTCCGCGGGCGACGTTGATCGGCGCGACGTGGGTGGACGGGGCGAGCGTGCGGGAGCAGAAGCTTCGACCGGCGAAGGCCAAGCCCCGGAGAGCGGGGAGGGCTTGAGGACGGGGAGGAGAGACGTGGTCTCCGCGGCGATGAGACCGCTGGTGTCCGTGGTGATGCCGGCGCGGAATGCGGCGGGGACGATCGCGCGGGCGGTGGCGAGCGTGCGGGCGCAGACGTTGGAGGAGTGGGAGTTGATCGTGGTGGATGATGGGTCGACGGATCGGACGGCGGAGGTGGTCGAAGCGGCGGCGGGTGGAGATGCGCGGGTGCGAGTGATGCGACGCGGGCGGGAGGGAATCGTGGGGGCGTTGAGCGCGGGGATCGCGGCGGCGAGCGGGGAGTTTTTGGCGCGGATGGATGCGGACGATGAAATGTATCCAGAAAGATTGGACGCGCAGGCGGCGTTTTTGCGGCGGGAGGAGAATGCGGACGTCGGGCTGGTGGGGTGCGGGGTGGAGTTTGGCGGAGATCGGGAAGCGAACGCGGGGTATGCGTTGCATGTGGATTGGATCAACGGGCTCGTGACGCCGGAGGAGATCGCGTTGAACCGGTTCGTGGAGTCGCCGCTCGCGCACCCGAGCGTGATGTTTCGGCGGGCGTGCGTGGAGCGGTGGGGCGGATATCGGGCGGGAGATTTTCCGGAGGATTACGAGCTGTGGCTGCGATGGATGGAGGCGGGCGTGCGGATGGCGAAGGTGCCGCGGGTGTTGATGCGTTGGAACGATTCCGCGGGACGGGCGTCGCGGGTGGAGGCGCGTTACGCGGAGGAGGCGTTTTACCGCGTGAAGGCGGAGTATGTGGCGCGGGAACTGGCGCGGGTGAGCGGAGGGCGCGAAGTGTGGGTGTGGGGCGCGGGACGGCCGACGCGGAAACGGGCGGCGGAGTTGGGAAAATGGGGCGTGCGGATCGCGGGGTATGTGGACGTGGATGCGAAGAAGTGGACGCGGGCGATGGGTGGAACGGGCGTGGCGGTGGTGGGGCCGGAGGGGATGAAAGGGAAGGAGGAGATTTTTGTGCTGGGGTATGTCAGCGCGCGTGGGGCGCGGGAGTTGATTCGAGGGGAGTTGGGAGCGAGAGGGTTTGAGGAGGGGCGGGATTTTTTGATGTGTGCGTGAGGGGGAGAAGATCCAAGTCTCCAAGATCCAAGCTCCAGAAAATCATCAAGCATCATGGGCAAATCGGAGACGGAGGCGCATCGGGGGTTGAAGCGGCTGGCGCTGGGGTGGGCGCAGGCGAATGGGTTTTGTATCTGTGCGTGCGAAGTCCGGGTGCCGAAGAGCGGGTATCGGGCGGATGTGGCGGGATGTTCGCGCGGGCCGGGGCGGCGGACGGCGGTGTTTGAATGCAAGCAGGCGCGGGCGGATTTGTTGAAGGATGCGCGCGGCGAGGAGGAGGCGCGGCGCAAGGTGGAAGAGTTAAGTGTGCGCGTGCGAAAACTCGAGGAGCTGATCGGCGGGCACCGGCCGGATTTGCGGAAAGGCGAGGCGCTGTTTCCGGAGTTCGATGCGTGGGATTTTTCGGGGATCGAGCACGCGACGCATCGGCGCGTGATCGAGCAGCTCGGGACGTGGCAGGGGCGGGTGTTGCGCGGGACGAAGTTTGCGAAGCTGTGGCGGTGGCGCGCGGCGGATTTTTTCTACCTGGTGAGCGAGGAGGGGATTTTTGCGGAGGCGGAGATTCCGGCGGGGTGGGGATTGCTGGTGCGGCGAGGCGAGAAGCTGGAGCTGGTGCGGAAGCCGGTGTGGGCGGAGGCGAGCGAGGAGGCGCGGGCGGGGTTGGCGGAGTGTATCGGAATTTCGGCTACGCGGGCGGTGAATCGGGAGATGGGCGTGATGTTGGAGAAGCCTCCATGGGCGCGGGAGACGTGAGCGGCCGTTTGCGCGGGAGACGTGTGGCGCAGAATCGGGCGAGAGTCGGGTAGCAGGGAGCGACGACAGCCAGCGTGGCGAGGGGCCATGCGATCCATGGCGAGAGCGGAGCGAGCGCGGCCCAGGCCAGGAGAGTGCCGACGGAAACGAGAAGACAAACCGGGAGCCATCGACCGGGCGTGGCGGCGGGGAGCGGTTCGTCGCCGGGCGTTGGGGTGAGACGGATGCCGCGATCGGCGAACCACCAACAGAACACAGATAACGGAACGGCGGCGATGAGGTCGACGGCGTAATGGTAGGCCAGCGTGAGGGTCGTGGCGATCTGGAGGAAGCCAAGAGGCAGGCAGGCCCAGAAGAAACGGCGCCGCCACTGCCAGGCCGCGGTGAGAGCGACGAGACTAAAGGCGGTGTGCAGCGACGGCATCGCATTGCGGTAATACTTGCGCGGGACGGTGATTTCACCGGGACCCTCGAGGGCGGCGGTGAGGGCGGCCTCGGCCTCGGCCTGGCGTTCGGGGGTGTTGAGCTGGCGATGGAGCGGGGTGTAGGCGAAGATCGGCCCGATGGCCGGCATGATGCGGTAGCACGTGATTCCGGTGAAGCCTACGAGGAAACTGACGAAGATGGCGCGCCGGGCGTGCGTCCAGGCGCGGGCAATCTGGAGGCGGGCGATCACGAGCGCGACCAAGAGGCCCAGCAGCCGGTAGGCGACGGAGCTTACGTCGTAAACCCACGGTGCATCGTAGCGCCAGGAGTAGGCGATCTGGCTGGCGCTGAAGCCCAATGACAGGTCCATGCGCATGAGCGTGGGGTCCTTCACCGCAAGCGTGTTGATCGGCAAGGCGGCGAGGGCAAAGCCACAGAAGGCAAAGTAGATCAGGTAAGGGCCCCACAGCAGCGCGGTCTCTGCGATCGTGCCGACCACACGACGCAGGCTGACAAGGCCGGCCACGGGCAGAAACAAGGTCAGCGTCAGCGCGGTGAGCACCATGCCGAGCATGGAGGATTCCAGCAGACGACCGATCGGAGTGGCTTGCGGCGTCGGGAGCAGCAACACGCAGGCGAGCGTGATGGCCGAGGCGAGGAAGGCCGCGTTACGCGTCCAAGTGCGGCGTTCGGCTTCGGGCACGTAGCGGAGCAGGGTCACGCTGTAGGCCAGCATCATCATGAGGTGGCTGGAGGCCGTGAAGGCCAAGGCGAGATGGCGGTGCAGGATGACTCCCGCCCTCACCCAGCTGACTGGTGTCTGAAGATAGGCCCAGAGGCCAAATGCCACGAAGACGAGGGCGACGACCCATTCCGCCGGCAGGTGCCGGAATCGGCGGACGGGCACGGGCGTCCCGGACTGGTTCAAGGCGAAGACGTTTTCGGAAGCGGACTTCAACGGCTGCGCGCTTCGATGTCGGCTGTTTGTCTGGAGAGGGTTGGTTGTGGGCCGAGGGCCGGCTTATGCCTGCGGCGGGCGCTCCTCATCCGTCAGACCAGCACGCCGGCGACGCCAGCGCACCCACAAGGCGGCGGCCAGGACGGCTCCGGCGGCGAGGGCGGCGGTGGTGGCGGGTTCGGGGACGGCGCCGACTGCGGCGGCAGTGATCGAAAAGCCGCCGACCACGTGGGAGAACAGTGAAGCACCGTTGTTAATGACGTAGTAGGAGAGCATGGTGCCATCCGGGAACGTGTCGTTCACGTAGAGCGGGCCGATGCCGGTCGCGGTATTGGACGTCGCGTCCCACGCGAAGGTGTGGGAGCCGAAATAGCTGACGCCGAAATAGTAGGTCGTGTCGGCCTCCAGTGTAAGCGAGGACGTGGCGGTGAAGGTGTGGATGCCGAGGGTGCTGGTGATGTCGCCGATCGAGGCGAAGCTGGCGACCGGCGTCGGGAGGCTGGTGCGGTTCGAGGGAAGCGTGTCGTAAACCTGGACTGAAAGGTCGGAGAGGCTGACGCTGCCCGACGATGTGCGCAGCAGGAGGTTGGCGGAGGTCAGGGTGTAGTTTTCCAGCGAGTCGAAGCGGAAGGGGATCACCACGAGCGAGCCGGTGGTGAAGGTCATGAACGCGTAGTTGCCGCCGGGGACGGTTCCGTCCGCGATCGATTTATAGCCGACCTTGGTCGGTGTCCCGAGTGGGGCGGCGGGAGTAGCCTCTGCTTGCTCGGGCGGGGGCCCGCCGCTACTGCCGCCGCCGCTGGTGCTGGGGTCGCCGCCGCTCTCGCTGCCTTCACCTGTCTCCGCGCTGCTAGTTGAATCGCCGAGGGTGCTGGGGATGACGATGACCACGGCCAGGTAGAGGAAGAGGACGGCGCCAAACGACTTGAAGCGGGAGAAGGCGGAAGATGAGTGCATGGAAAGGGGCAGTCCGCGGGGCGTCTTCCGGGGCTGCGGTGTGATCCTAACGGGTAAGGGAGGGCGTGACAACCCCCACGCGTGAGGGGTCGTTGACCGAGGTGGACCGGAGCCAGTCCAGATTGGCCGCGCGCAGATCGCGGCGGTCGAGGGCGTATTTCGGAGTCTGGAATTCGAGCCAGCGGTTGCGATCGGTGTTGAGGTCCGTGGGCGTGGCGGCGAGCAGTGCGGGGAGGCGGTCGGCGGACACGAGTTCCGTGGCACGGAACTCGTCCAGAATGGGCGGACCGGTAATGCGGCGTTCCGCGGCGAGGGCGGGGTCATTCCGCCAGCGTTCCCACACGGCGGGGTTGAGGGTTGGCGGCTCGTCGGAGGCGAGGAAGCAGGCCTGCGAGTCCACGCGCCAGACGGAAACGTAGCGGAACTCGACCTGCGCCGAGGCGAGGATGGAGGCGATCTCGCGCGGCGTGAGGTGGTGGAGCTGGATCCATTGCACGAGCACGCCGCCCGGAGCGAGACGCGAGCGGGCGAGGGCGTAGAACTCGCGCGAGTAGAGATTCGTGGCGCCGGCGAACCAGACGGACGTGAGCTCGATCTGGATCGCGTCGAAGCGCTCGCGGGTGCGGAGGAGATGGTTGCGTCCGTCCTCGATGTGGACGTGGACGCCCGGCCGGTCGAGCACGCCGGCGTTGATGTGGGCGAACTGCTCCCGCGCGGCGGCGAGGTGGGCGGGCGAGAGCTCGGCGAGGTCGACGTGGTCGAAGCCGAGGCGGGCGAGGATGGACAGCGTCTGCCCGGAGCCGCAGCCGATGACGAGGGCGCGGTTCGTGGCTGGTGCGTGGAGCGAGGCAACGAGGCCGAAACCGAGCTGGGCGCGCATTTCCCCGGCGTCGTCGGCGTCGAATTTGCCGTTCTGGAGCAGCACGCGCACGGGGGTGGGCTCGTGCTTCTGCGGGTGCTCGACCACGGTGACGAAACCGGTGGCGAAGTCCTCACGGAAGAACGCGAGCTGGCTGCCGGCCGGGAGGGGGGCTTCCCGCAGATAGACCGCGTGGCCGCTCGTGAGTCGGAGCCGATCCCAAGTCGGAAGCACCATCAGCAAACCGAGGCCGATCGCGCCCGGCACAAACCAATCGATGTATCGCGGTCGCCGGAGCGCCAAAGCGAGCCATCCGGCGGCCACGAGGAGGGTGAGCCCCTGCAAGGCGCGTTCGGCGCCGAAGGCCGGGATGAGGACGAAGCCGGCCACCAGCGCGCCGGCGATGCAGCCGACAACGTTGGCGGCGCAGAGTGCACCCACGGCGTGGCCGGGAGCCGCGGATTCCTCCGTCCGGCGGAGTAGTCGCGGAAAGACCTGGCCGGCGAGCGCGGCCGATGGCAACGCGATGAAAGCGACGACCCCGAGCTTCGCCAGTTCTCCCACCCAGAAGGATTCGATGTTTTGCGTCGCGGCCACCCGCGCCATGAGCGGGCCGGCCCAAGGCCACAGCGCATTCCCGACGGCAAGCGCGGCCACCAACCACCCGAGCAACGGCGCGAGCGGCATCGCCTGCCGCGCGGCGGCACGCCCGCCCAGCGCGAGGCCCAGGAGCACGACGGCGAGCAGGATCGAAAAGCTGTAGACGCTCGCACTACACACGGCGCTGATGAGGTGAAACCAAATCACCTCGAGGGCGAAGAAGCCGAAGCCCGCGGCAAAGGCTCCCGTAATCGGGCCAGGTTGCTGACGAAGCGAAAACGACGGACGCGCGGCGGTGGTCGCAGAAGGTGCGGCGTTGGGGAGCGCGAGCCACAACACCACGGCGACGGCGAAACCAAGGATCGTGATGCTCCAAAGCGCGCCATCCGCGCCGACGGTGTTGAAAAGAAGCGGGGGCGTGAGGACGGTGAAGGTGAAGGCGCCGCCAAGATTGACGGCGTAGTAATGCGTGATCCCTCGACTGCGCCCGAGCGGATGGCTCGAGAGCACGGCGGCGAGCGTCGGGAGCTGGGCGCCCATGGCGAGGGTCGGAGGAAGGATCCAAAGGATCGCGATGCCCGCGCGCGCTGCGGCGAGGGTCACGGCGCTGTCGTCGGCTTGAGCCAGCCACTGTCCGAGTGCGCGGTCGGCGGCGAAAAAAGCCAGTCCAACGATCGCCGCCCACGCCGCGATGAAACCTTCCAGCAGGGTGAGGCGGCGCGGCGCTCCGGCGGGATTTTTCGGACAAAGAAACGCGCCGAGTGCGAGACCGGTGAAGTAGACCGCGAGCACGATCGTCGAGGCGTAACGGCTCGAGCCGACGAGGGTGGAAAGGTATTTTTCGCAGATCTGTTCCAGCACCAGCGCGATGCCGCCGGAACAGAAAACGGCGGCGGCCAGCAGACGTTCCCGGGCGCCGTCGGTGAGCGACGGGCGGCGGGTGGGAGTGAGTGGCATGGTGGCGGCGCGGGAGAAGCGGCGGAAGGGACGAAGAGCCTACCGATCGCGGCGCGCCGGCTCAACCCTCACACGTGAGGGACGCGGACGTTATTTTTTGGCGAGCCGGCTGAGCGTCTGCACGGTGAGCGCGTGACGGTTGGGCACGCGCAGTTTGCGGAGGATGTTGCCGACGTATTCCTGCACGGTGAAAAGGCTGAGACCGAGAAGTTCGGCGATTTCGCGGTTCTGTTTGCCGTCGGCGATCCAGAAAAGGACGTCGGCTTCGCGTTGAGTCAGGCCGAGCTCGCGGAAACGCTGGCGGAGAGAAAGCGGGTGATTGATGCGCTGGAGCGTGGGCTGTTCGTGTCGCAACCACGCCTGGCGGAAATGCGGTCCGAACAAATCGAGCAAAGTCCGCTCGCGAAGCGTGAAGTCGCGCCGGACGCGGTTGAAGGAAAGGGCGGCGATGGTGTGCGCGTTCACCGCGACCGGGAGGACGAGTCCGTAAAGGTAGCGGTTGCGGGCGAGGCAGTTGAGGTAGTGGGGATGGCGCTTGAGCTCGGCCACGGAAATCACGTCGGACATGCGGCGCGCATGGGTCCGGCCCGTGCGCTCGTAGTAGGCGACGAGCGGATTCATGTGGGAGTTTTCCGAGTAATACTGCAGCTCCGCCTCGGTGTGAGGATTCGGTTTCGACATGGCCGCGGTGATCTGGCCGGTGCGGCGGTCCAGCACGTGCATGATGCAAAGATCGGCAGGAATCAGCCGATCCATCGCGGCCAGCACCGCGGAGGAAAAGTCAGCGTGGTCGTGCGCCGTGTTGATTTCGTAAACGGCGTTAAAGAGTGGGCGCCAGTGGCGCGGATCGATGCGCTTCATCGGGGGCTGGAGCCGGAATAGGCAGGCGCAGCTAGGCCAGGCGGGGAGCGCCTGGCAAGTGCGGGGTCGGAACGAACAGAAGCCGACCTGTGATCTGTTGGCGACGGAGCGGTGCGGTGTAGGGCCGTGAATGGGTAAAAAACTCGCCGCGCAGAGGCGGCGTCGTGGAAATCGCGATACGAGCCGATGGCGCAGCCGGACTCAGAGGGCGGGTGGAAGCACGAACGTGAGAACGGCGATGAGGTGGCAGGCGGTGCCGCCGAGAGCGAAGGCGTGGCGGACGACCTGATGATAGCGGAGACGCTGCCAGACGTGGAAGGCGGAACCGAAAGCGTAGCAGAGTGCGCCGGCCAGCAGCAGCCAGAGTGCGGAGGCGGGGATGGATTGCGCGAGCGGTTTGAGGGCAACGAGTCCGACAACGCCGAGGAGAAGGTAGGCGGAGCGGGAAAGGATTTTCGCGCGCTCGCTGCCTTGCAGGCGGGAGATCACGCCGGTGAGGCAGAGGACCCAGACGATCGCACAAAGGGTTAAGCCCCACACGCCGCCCACGCCGGCCAGTAAAAAGGGCGTAGCGGTGCCGCCGATGAGGAGGAACATGGCGGCGTGATTGTGCCGGTGAAAGAGCTGGCGCCAGTGGTTGGCCGGTGCGCGGCGGATGTTAGTGAAAGCGGCGTAGAGCGCGACGAGGGTGGCTCCGAAAATCGCGGCGGTAACGATATCGAGCACACCGCCGTGGAGGGCGGCGAAAACGGCGAGCAGGACGAGGGCGGCGATTGAGGTCGCCAAGCCGACGGTGTGGGTGAAGTAGTGCGCGATGGTTTCGCCGCGGGTGTAAGAGGCGGGGACGGGTTTAGCGGACGTTTTTGCACGTTGGCGACGGGCTTGGACAAGGGCGTCGGCTTTGGCGTCGCACCACCGGATGAGAGCGCAGGGCCGCGGGCTCTTGAAATCGTTGGGATTCCAGTCGCTACCGTGCACGTAGAGGGACTTCGGGAGAATGAAGGTGCCGAAAAGCCAGTCGAAGACGGGGAGGGTGAAGAAGCCGGAGATGGCTTCGTTGCAATCGATGACGGCGTGGTGGCGCAGGTGGAAGCTGTAGACCTTGCGCCAGAACCAGCCGAAGTGGCGGTGTTCGATGAGCGGCGCCCAGCGTTCGAACGGCCAGTGCTCGATCGCGTGAAAGATTTCGTAAAGCGCGAGCGCGAAGGCGAAAGCTCCGTATCCGGCGAAGAACCACGGGAACGCGGGCGCGAACCATTGAAGGAGCGCGAGGAGCGGCGTGATGATGGCGGCGAAGACGGCGAGGGTATACCAAGGGAAGAAGGAAGCCTCGCCCTGCTCGGGTTCGGTGACGGGGTAGATGTTTTCGACAAAAGGCACGGTGCGGCCGCCGGGTGTCGTGCGCCGGCCGATGCGCGTGAGCGAATGGTGGAGCGTGTGTTGCTTGTAGAAGCGGTTGAGGAAAGGGACGACAGGCTTGTGGAGGACGTAGCGGTGAAAGATGTATTCAAAGAAGCACGTCAGGAGGTGCATCAGGAGAAACGCCGCGAGGAAGCGGCCGGCGGAGGCGGAGAGCTGAGCGCGCCAGACGGCGTCGGGTGCGACGAGCTTCAGAAGTGCAGCGAGGCCGGCGAGGGAGGCGGCAACCGTGAAGAGAAAGAGAGGAAGCGAGAATTTTTCCTCGACGTGCGCGTGGCCGTGTCCGGCCGGATTATCAGTCATGCAGAGTTATCCGACCCATTTAGCGGGGACGCAACCGCCGAAAGCAAAGGGGCGCGGGCGGGGCTGGCGGAGTGTATTGGAATTCGGCTACGCGGGCGGTGAATCGGGAGATGGGAGTGGTGTTGGCGAGGCCGGAATGGGGGAGGGAGGTAAGGGAGCGGCGCGCGGGGGACCCCGACGAGTCGGGGCGGGCGCGCGCTAGGTCTGAAGAGGAAGGGTGAGGCGGAAGGTGGTGCCGCGGGAGGAGGTGGAGGCGAGTTCTAGGGTAGCGGCGATTTGGCGGGCGAGGAGCTGACTGATCGCGAGACCGAGGCCGCTGCCGCCAAGCCGGCCAGAGTGACCGGGAGTGAAGAGGTGTGGGCGCAACTCTTCGGGATGCCGTGACCCTCGTCGGCGACGAAAGCGGAGAGCGTGTGGGTGTTGGCAGAAACGTTGACGGTGACGGCGCGGCCGCGATCGGTAGCGGAGAGGGCGTTGGCGACGAAGTTGTGGATGATGAGGCAGAGCAGACCGCCGCGGTGGCTGTCGAGAGGGCGGAGGAGTCGAATGCTGACGTGAAGGCGGACGCCCTTTTCGGTGGCGGGCGCGGCGTTGCGGCGGCGGATGACTCGGCGAGTTCGCCGGCGGTGAGTTCGTAAGTGGCGTGAGCGGCTTGGTCGCTGAGAAGATCGGTGGTTTCGCGGACGAGGGTCTGGAGACGATCGGCGTAGGCGGCTGCGGCGGCTTGGTCGACATCGGCGTCGAGCCGGCGGAGATGAGCGGCGAGGCGTTTGCGGAGAACGGTGTCGTCGTCGAGCACGAGAATTCCGCAACCCGGGGTAAGGGCGGACTCGAAGAGCATACGTGGGGTGGCGCGGTGGGGCTGTAGTTGAATTCTGGTGACGTGACGGGCTGGCGGTCGCGGGGCGGCGCGTTGGGGGATCCCGACGAGTCGGGACAAGCTCACGCGCCTACCTGAGGGGGCGGATGGCGACTTCTTTGAAGTAGATGGTGTCGCCGGGGTCGTGGGTTTGGAGACCGATGTAGCCGTGCGTGGGGCGGACGTGTTCGCGTTTGGGGGCGGACCAGGTGTTGCGGGGCGGGATGTCGGTGGCGGCGGAGTCGAAGCGCGTGACGGTTTTCCCGTCGAGATCGGCGAGGACTTCGGTGCCGCG
>Ga0207415_1001270_pt1 | contig 13269 bp, 9 predicted proteins | sample Passage237A_FD_187369 | JGI IMG/M metagenome (GOLD analysis project Ga0207415, IMG submission 187369) | Cellulose adapted compost microbial communities from Newby Island Compost Facility, Milpitas, CA, USA - Passage2 37A (SPAdes) (version 3) ...
CCTCGTCCGTCATGCACCCACCCTAGGCCGAAGCCACCTCGCTCGAGACCCGGGGACGAGACCACTCACCGGGCCCGGATCCCTGGCCCGCCGGCCCGAGACCCCGGGCTCGCTCTCCCGCTCAGGCCGAGAATCTCCGCAGGATGCGCGAAGGCTCGGGGCTCAACCACGCCCCGTCGAGGAGACCGTCGCCTGACCGAGAACCTGCGACCCCCGGTAGACCACGATCGACTGACCCGCGGCCACACCTGCCAGCTCCCCCCGAACCCGCACGCGCACGCGCTGCCCGTCGTCGGACACCGCCTCGACTCGTGCCGCAACCGGGGCTCCGTGCGCACGCACCTGGACCTCGACGTCCTCGGCAGTCCCGGGCACCGGGGTGAACCACACGCCCTCGTTCCCCTCGATCACATCCACGGCCAGATCCTCGCGGGACCCGACCACCACCGTGTTGGAGACAGGCTCGATCGAGAGCACGTACCGCGGCCTGCCGTCCGGTGCGGGCCGCCCGATCGCGAGCCCTCGCCGCTGGCCCACGGTGTACGCGAAGGCCCCCTCGTGCTCGCCGAGCACCTCGCCCGAGGAGTCCACGATGGGCCCGGGCTGCGTCCCGAGCCGCTCGCGCAGAAAGCCCTGGGTGTCGCCGTCGGCGACGAAGCAGATGTCGTAGGAGTCGGGCTTGCTGCTCACGGACAGCCCGCGCGCGGCAGCCTCGGCGCGCACCTCGTCCTTCGAGGAGACCTCCCCGAGGGGGAACATCGAGCGCGCGAGGCGCTCGGGGCCCATGACCGCGAGCACGTAGGACTGGTCCTTGGCGGCGTCGCGCGCGCGGTGCAGCTCGCGCGAACCGTCCTCGAGCGTCACGATGCGCGCGTAGTGCCCCGTGCACACGGCGTCGAAGCCGAGGGCGAGGGCCTTGTCGAGGAGCGTGGCGAACTTGATGTGCTCGTTGCAGCGCACGCAGGGGTTGGGCGTGCGGCCCGCGGCGTACTCCGAGAGGAAGTCGGCGACGACGGTCTGCTCGAACTTCTCCGAGAGGTCCCACACGTAGTACGGGATGCCCAGCACGTCGGCGGCGCGGCGCGCGTCCCCCGCGTCCTCGATCGAGCAGCAGCCGCGCGAGCCCGAGCGGAACTGGTCACGGTTGCGCGAGAGGGCCATGTGCACACCGACGACCTCGTGCCCCGCGTCCACCGCGCGCGCGGCGGCGACGGCGGAGTCGACTCCGCCGGAAAGAGCTGCCAGGACGCGCACCGAGCCAGTCTAGGTCGCGCCCGGCGCCCGTCCCCCGAGCGCGAGGGCGCCTAGGAGCCCGGCTGGATCGTGATGTTCCCGGGGACCTCGGCGACCCGCCCCTCGAGGTCGGCCACGAGGTACGGCAGCACGAGGCGCTTGAGACCGGTCTGGGAGGCCGAGAAGCTCAGGACGCCCTCGGCCACGCTCAGCTCGCCCTCGGGCAGGCTCAGCGAGGACTGCACGCCCGGCGCCTCGGGATCGAGGTCGACGCTCGCGGGGTCGATCTCGCTGTAGAGCGAGACGTCGTTGGCGAGCAGGTCGATCGTGGCGGTCTCGCCCGGCGCGACCGTGAGCAGGTCGTGGTCCGGCACGGGCGGGAAGTCCTTCGAGCCCGTGAGCATCGCCTGCGAGCGGTAGCTCGTCTGCGTGCACACGGGAGAGGGGCAGTAGGCCGTGAAGCCGTCGGTGTCGGTGGGCGTGGAGAACTCGTTCTTCACCTGGAGCCACCAGTACAGCGCGATGTCCCCGCCGGCCTCCTCGAAGGCCGAGACCCAGTCGTCGAAGACGACGCTGCGCGGGGCGTTGCCGCGCCAGCCGTACTCGCCGATGAACACGGGCTTGCCCACCTCGTCCGCGATCGCGACGTGGTCGAGGATCCACTGGCGCGACCACTGCGCGTCCGTGCCCCAGTGGTCGGGGTAGACGTGCATGCCCACGATGTCGAGGTCCTCGACGCGCGCGAAGGCGTCGGCGTCCTGGCCCGTGGTGCACGCGTAGGTCCAGTGCTCAGCACCCTCGCGGCACAGGAAGCCCTCGTCGCCGAGGCCCACGACGTGCTTCGAGTCGATCGACTTCACGTGGGCGGCCATCTCCTCGACCCAGGCCACGATCGTCTCGTTCGAGCAGTCCTTCGCGGGGAGCTGCGGCACGCCCTCGCAGCGGGGCTCGTTCGCGAGCTCCCAGATCGCGATGGTCGGCTCGTCCTTGTACGCGACGCCCGTGTAGGTGTTCACGCGGTTGAGCAGGTAGCTGACCCAGTCCTTGTACCACTGGCGGATCTGCGGGTCGGAGTAGAAGGCGCCGTGGTCGTCCAGGCCTGCCCAGCGCACGTACTGGCCCATGCCGCCGAAGGGCCCCCAGTTGTTGACGAAGGGCAGCACGAGCTTGATGCCGCGCTGCTTGGCCGAGAACACGGCGTAGTCGAGCTTCACGAGCCCGTTCTCGCCCTCGTTCTGTGCAGGCCTCGTCCCGTCCCAGTACTGGAAGTAGGTGTTGGTGTTCTGCGGGTCGAGGCTCGTGGTCGGGTCGGCGGGGTCGCCGATGTCGTTGAAGGCCCACATGCGCATGACCTGGAAGTTGTTGTCCGCGGCGGCCTGGAAGATCGCGTCGACCACGGGCGGCTCGGCGAAGGCCGGCCAGTAGGAGTTCGAGCCCGCAGCCTTGAAGGGCTTGCCGTCCCACCACAGCTCGGTGCCCTTGACCGAGACGAACTCGGGACCGGGGCCGGCGTCCCGGCCGGCCGTCCACACGAGCACTCCTCCGCCGACGAGCACGACGGCGAGCAGTCCGGCCAGCGTGGCCACGAGGGGCTTGCGAGTCATCATCGGCTCCCAGGGAAGTGCGCGGTTCGCCGCACTCTAGCGGGAAAGCGCTCCCATGAGTCGCAGCTTCTGCGGGACGTGCACCAGCTCGGCAGACCCGTTCGCCGACGACGGCGCGCTCCGGCTCAGCCCCCGACGGTCCCGGCCTTGCGCGCCCGGGCGACCGCCTCGGGGAGTACCGCAGCGAGGGCCTCGACGTCGGCCGGGGTGCTCGTGCGCCCGAGGGAGAAGCGCAGGGCTCCGCGGGCCGTCCGCTCGGCCACGCCCATGCCGAGCAGCACGTGGGAGGGCTGGGGCACGCCCGCCTGGCACGCCGAGCCCGTCGAGCACTCGACGCCCGCGGCGTCAAGGAGGTAGAGCAGGGAGTCGCCCTCGCAGCCTTCGAAGGTGAACAGGGCGTTCGCGGGCAGTCGAACGAGGGAGCCGTCCTCCGCGGTCCCGGGCCACGCGCCCCGCAGCACGGCGTCGGGCACAGCCTCGAGCACCGCAGCGACGAGCGCGTCGCGCAGGGCGCCGACGCGCGAGGCGAACTCGGGCTGCTCGGTCACCGCGAGCTCGGCCGCGACCGCGAAGGAGCGAGCGACGGGCACGTCGAGAGTTCCCGAGCGCACCCCGCGTTCCTGCCCTCCCCCGTGCAGCACGGGAGTCAGGGCGAGCTCACGGCGCGCGAGCAGCACCCCCGCCCCGTGCGGCCCGCCCACCTTGTGCGCCGAGAGCGTCAGCGCGTCGAGCCCGCTCTCGGCGAAGCGCACGGGCAGCTGGCCGAGCGCCTGCACGGCGTCGGCGTGCACCGGGATCCCGAAGCGCCGCGCGAGCTGCACGACCTCCTGGACCGGCTGGACCGTGCCGACCTCGTTGTTCGCCCACATCACCGAGACGAGGGCGATCTCCTCGGGGTTCTCGGCGAGCTCGGCCGCGAGGGCCTCGAGGTCGAGACGCCCCTCGGCGTCGACCTCGAGCAGCACGACCTGCGCTCCCGCGTGCTCGGCGAGCCAGAAGGCCGGGTCGAGCACCGCGTGGTGCTCGACGGCCGACACGAGGATCCGCCGACGGCGCAGGTCCTCGGCGCGACGCGCCCAGAACAGGCCCTTGACGGCGAGGTTGTCGGCCTCGGTGCCGCCCGCGGTCCACACGACCTCGCTCGGGCGGGCGTCGAGCGCGGCGGCGAGCTGCTCGCGCGACTCCTCGAGCACGCGGCGGGCCGCACGCCCCGAGGCGTGCAGGGACGAGGCGTTGCCCGTCTCGCGCAGGGACTCGACGAGGGCCTCGACCGCCTCCTCGCGCATCGGCGTGGTCGCCGCGTGGTCGAGGTAGGTGCTCATCACGAGGAGTCTACGAGTCTCGCGAGCCGCGATCGGGCCGCGAGCAGGCCCCTGCTCCTGGCACCATGGACCCGTGAACCCCGACGCCGGTGCCCCTGAGGACGGTGGCGCCCCCGCAGCCTTCTCCGGTTCACGCCTCTCGTGGAGCGACCTGCCGCGCCGCGTGCGCGAGCGCATCGCCTCGCTCGCGGGAGCGCAGGTGGTCGCGGAGGTCGTCGCGACGAGCGGCTTCTCCCCCGGCTTCGCGGGAGTCCTCGAGCTCGCCGACGGGCACCAGATCTTCGTCAAGGCCGTCTCCCCGGCCCAGAACCCGCACTCCCCCGAGCTCGCTCGCGCCGAGATCAAGGCGGCCGCGGCGATCCCCCTCGAGGTCCCCGCCCCGCGCTTGCGCTGGTCGCACGACGACGGCGAGTGGGTGCTGCTCGGCTTCGAGGCCGTCGTCGGCCGGGCTCCCGAGCTGCCCTGGCGCCCGTCCGAGCTCGAGCGCGTGCTCGAGGCCGTCGTGCAGCTCTCGCGCACGCGCCCCCGCCCGGGTCACGAGCTGCCCCTCATGGCCGAGAGCGTCGCCGAGACCTTCGTGGGCTGGCAGTCGATCGCGGCGATGTCGGGCCGCGAGCGCGCCGAGGTGGTCGCGCGCGCCGGCGGGCTCGGCGAGTGGGCCGCGGCGCACCTCGAGCAGCTCGTCGCGTGGGAGAGGGAGGCCCCCGCCGCCTCGCGCGGTGACCGCCTCGTGCACGGCGACCTGCGCGGGGACAACGTGATCCTCGACCCCGAGCACGTGTGGATCGTGGACTGGCCGCACGCCGCGGTCGGCGCCCCGTGGCTCGACCTCGTGTGCATGCTGCCCTCGGTCACGATGCAGGGGGGCGGCAAGGCGCTCGAGCTCTTCGCGGCGAGCCCGGTGGCGGAGGGAGTGAGCCGCGAGGACCTGCTCGCCTTCCTCGCGGGAGTCGCGGGCTTCTTCGTGTGGGGCTCGCTCCAGCCCGACCCGCCGGGACTGCCGAACCTGCGCGCCTTCCAGCGCGCCCAGGCCTACACCGCGATCGACTGGCTGCGCGAGCTCGCGGGCTGAGCCCTAGGTGCGAGAGCCGCGCAGCTCGCGCAGGCGCGCGGTGAGCCGGGGCAGCACCTCGAAGAGGTCGCCCACGATCGCGTAGTCGGCGATCTCCATGAGCGGGGCGTCCGGCTCGGTGTTGATCGCGACCACGGTGCGTGCGGCGCGCATGCCACCCACGTGGTGGATCGCCCCCGAGATGCCCGCGCCGATGTAGAGCACGGGGTTGATCGTCACGCCCGTCTGCCCCACCTGGAGCTCGTGGCCCACCCAGCCCTCGTCGACCGCGACGCGCGTCGCGCCGACGGCGGCGCCGAGCTCGTCGGCGAGCTCCTCGAGCAGCGAGAAGTCGCCCTCGAAGCCGCGGCCTCCCGCGACGACGGTCGCCGCGGTGGCCAGGTCGGGCCGCCCGCTCGTCTCCCGGCGGGTGCGCTCGACCACCCGCACGCGCGCGTCGGGCTCGCCCGGGGCCAGAGGCACGATCTCGGGCCCCTCGGGGCCGACGACGCTCGCCGGTGCCGGGGCCCCACCCACGGTCGCGTGCGGCTTGACGGTGACGATCGCCGGCTCGGCGAGCACCTCGCAGCGCGAGCCCCACGAGGCCGCGAAGGAGCTGCGCTCGGCGACGACCCGACCGCGGTCGAGTTCGAGGTGCAGCGCGTCGACGAGCACTCCCGCCCCGAGGCGCACCCCGAGCCGCCCCGCGAGCTCTCGGCTCGCGAAGGAGGTCGTGGCGAGCAGCACGGCGGGGCGCTCGGCCCGCACGTGCGCCTCGAGGGCGCTCGCGAGCTCCGCGCTCGAGGAAGGCTCCTCGGCGAGGTGGCGCACCCGGACGACGCCGAGACCGCCGAGGGCGAGGCGCACGGCCTCGGGCAGCTCGCCCGTCCACGCGAGCTCGAGCGGGCCGTCCAGGCCGCCCGCGAGCCCGCGAGCGACCTCGAGGAGCTCTCGCGCCGTGGGGCTCAGCCCGCCCGCCTCCACCGCGGTCCGGTCGAGGAGAGCGAGGACCGTACGGCCGCTCATGCGAGCCCCCGAGAGACGAGGAACTCCGCGAGCCGGGCACCGGCCTCGCCGTCGTCGTCGGTGTCGAAGACCTCCTGCTCGCGCGGCTCGAGCTCGCGGGCCTCGAGGACGCGCGTGCGCGCCCCAGCAAGGCCCACGGTGGCGGGGTCGATGCCCAGCTCCGCGAGCGACCAGGTCTCCACGGGCTTGCTCCGCGCCGCCATGATCGCCTTGAAGTTCGCCAGGCGCGGGGAGTTGATGCCGTCCGTGACGCTCACGAGGGCGGGGAGCGGGGCCTCGAGCACCTCGACGAGCTCGTCGAGCTCGCGCGAGACGCGGGCAGTGCCGTTCGCGACCTCGAGCCGGCTCGCGATCGTCAGGGCGGGCAGCTCGAGCTCCTCCGCGAGCGCGGCGGGCAGCAGCGAGGTGAGCGAGTCGAGGGCGGCCATGCCCAGGAGCACGAGGTCGACCTCGCCGATGCGGCGCACGGCGGCGGCAAGCACGCGGGCCGTCGCGAAGACGTCCGAGGCCGCGAGGGCCTCGTCGCTCACGAGCACCCCGCGGTCCGCCCCGAGCTGGAGCCCGCGGCGCACAGCGTCGAGGGCGACGGGCGGCCCCATCGTGAGGACGACGACCTCGACCTCGCCCTCGCCCGCGGCCTCGGCGATCCGGGCGGCAGCCTCGAGGGCGTTCTCGTCGACCTCGTTGACGGTCCCGTCGCCCCGCCCGCGGTCCACGCGCCCCTCGGGGGTGAACCGCCGCTCGGCCTGGATGTCCGGGACGTGCTTCACGCAGACGACGATCTTCACCCTGGCAGGGTACCTGCGCGCCCCTGGCCTCTCCGCGTCGTGAGCGGCCTCCAGGGGCCCGGTCACGATGAGTCAGAATGGGGCGCGTGCGTCCCGACCGACCCGCGCTCGGAGCCCACGTCGTCCCCGGCGGCGTGGACGTCGCCGTGCTCGCCGCGCACGCGAGCGCCGTCGAGCTGTGCCTGCTCGACCCCGACGGCGCGGGTGGCTGGACCGAGCGTCGCGTCCCGCTCGAGGGCCCTGAGCTCGGGCTGTGGTTCGCCCACGTGCCCGGGGTCGGTCCCGGCCAGCGCTACGGCTTCCGGGTGCACGGCCCCTGGGAGCCGCGCCACGGCCTGCGCCACAACCCCGCGAAGCTCCTCGTGGACCCCTACGCGCGCGGCCTCGAGGGCTCGGTCGACCTGAGCGGCCCCGTGCGCGGGCACCTCACGGATGCCGAGGGGCACGGCGACCCGCTCGGCGCCGCCGACGAGCGCGACTCGCTCGGCTCGGTGCCGCTGTCCGTCGTCGTCGCCCCCGCCCCTGCGGTGCCGCGTCCGCCCCGGCCCCTCGTGCCCTGGGAGCGCACCGTCGTCTACGAGGCTCACGTCAAGGGGCTCACGAAGCGCCTCCCGGGCGTCCCCGAGCACCTTCGCGGGACCTTCGCCGGCCTCGCCCACCCCGAGACGATCGCCCACCTGCACCGCCTCGGCGTGACGACCCTCGAGCTGCTGCCGATCCACGCGATCGTCTCCGAGCCGGCCCTGACGCGCCGCGGGCTCGTGAACTACTGGGGCTACAACACCCTCGGCTTCTTCGCCCCGCACGCCGCCTACGCGACCGCCGAGGCGCAGGCCGAAGGCCCCGAGGGCGTGCTGCGCGAGCTGCGCGGGGCGATCGACCTGCTGCACGAGGCAGGCATCGAGGTCCTGCTCGACGTCGTCTACAACCACACCTGCGAGGGCGGCCAGGACGGGCTGCACCTCTCGTGGCGCGGCCTCGACAACACGGGCTACTACCTGCACGACGGCTCCTTCCCCGCGCGCCTCGCGGACGTCACGGGCACGGGCAACTCCCTCGACTTCCGCCGCACGCAGGTCATCGGCATGACCCTCGACTCGCTGCGCTACTGGGTGCAGGAGATCGGGGTCGACGGCTTCCGCTTCGACCTCGCGGTGACCCTCGGTCGTGGGCGCGACGGCTTCGACCCCTTCCACCCCTTCCTCGTGGCCCTGCAGACCGACCCCGTGCTGCGCGGCGTGAAGCTCGTCGCCGAGCCCTGGGACGTGGGCCCGGGCGGCTGGCAGACGGGCCACTTCCCGGCGCCCTTCGCCGAGTGGAACGACCGCTTCCGCGACGCCGTGCGCACCTTCTGGCTCGCCGACCCTGCGCGCGCCTCGCACGGCCACGCGGGCCACGGCCTCGCCGAGCTCGCGACGCGCCTGTCGGGCTCGGTGGACCTCTTCGGGCACGGCGAGGTGCCCCTCGCGCGCGGACCGCTCGCCTCGGTCAACTTCGTCACCGCCCACGACGGCTTCACGCTGCGCGACCTCGTCTCCTACGAGCACAAGCGCAACCTCGCGAACGGCGAGGACAACCGCGACGGCTCGAACGACAACCGCTCGTGGAACCACGGCATCGAAGGGCCCCAGCCCGCGGGCGCGCTCGCCGCGGAGGTCGCCCAGCTGCGCCGCCGCTCGATGCGCAACCTGCTCGGCACGCTCTTGCTCTCCGCGGGCGTGCCCATGATCACGGCGGGCGACGAGCTGGGCCGCACGCAGGGCGGCAACAACAACGCCTACGCGCAGGACAACGAGACCTCGTGGGTCGACTGGGAGCTCCTGCCCTGGCAGAGGGACCAGATCGCGACGACGGCTCACCTCGTGGCCCTGCGCGCCGAGCACGCGGTGCTGCGCCCCTCGAGCTTCTTCCGCGGCGCTCCGCACGACGGCGACCCAGCGAGCGAGCCCGACCTCATGTGGTTCGACGCCGCGGGCACCCCCGTGAGCCACGAGCAGTGGCACGACCCCGCGGTGCGCGTGCTGCAGATGCTGCGCACGGTCCCGGGCACGGGAAGCTGCCGCTCGGCGCTCCTCGTGGTCAACGGGGCCCTCGACGTGGCCGAGGTGACCGTGGCCCCCGGCGCAGCGGGCGCCTGGGAGCTCGCGTGGGACTCGACCTGGGAGCACCCCGACGAGGCCTCGAGCTCTGAGAACAACGGCGGCGCGGCCCCCGAGGCGGGAGCGACGCTCTGGCTCGAGCCGCTCTCGATGCGGCTGTACCTCTCGCGCTGAGTCGCCCGGGCGCCGCAGCCGGGCCCGAGCCACCTCCCGGGAGCCCGCCCTCGGACCCGGGAACGCCGCGGCGCGCCCTCCCCGCAGGAAGAGCGCGCCGCGAGCGGTGAAGCCTCAGGCGTTCGTGACGAGCCCCGTCTCCGCCGTCGAGGCGAGGGCCGGGTGCTGGGGCACGATGCGCACGGTGTAGCCGAAGGCGCCCGAGGACTCGAGCGTCACCTCGCCCGCGAACTCGTGCCTGCCGCCCTCGAAGCTCTGCGCGTGCGAGAGCTCGGCGACCGAGAACTCGTCGAGGTCGTCGTTCTCCGAGACCTTCCCGTAGACGACCTGGACCGCGACCTCCTCGGGCCTCAGCTCGCCGAGCGAGACGTAGGCCTGGACGTGCAGGGTCGACCCGACCTGCGCGACCTCGCCGAGCCCGCTCGAGTCGACGTGGTCCACGCGCACCGCGGACCACGCGTCACCGACGCGCTTCTTGAAGGCCGCGAGCTCGCGGGCGCCGGTGAACTCGGGGCCGTCGAGCGCGCGCCCGGCGACCGTCGCGGGGACGTAGAGCTCCTCGACGTAGTCGGTGACCATGCGGTCGGACTGCACCTTGGGGCCGAGGGTCGCGAGGGTGTGGCGCACCATCTCGAGCCAGGTCACGGGCAGGCCGCGCTCGTCGCGGTCGTAGAAGCGCGGGGCGACCTGGGTCTCGACGAGCTCGTAGAGCGCAGCGGCCTCGAGGTCGTCGCGACGGTCCGGGTCCTCGACGCCGTCAGCGGTGGGGATCGCCCAGCCGTTCTCGCCGTCGAACCACTCGTCCCACCAGCCGTCGAGGATCGAGAGGTTGAGACCGCCGTTGAGGGCGGCCTTCATGCCCGAGGTGCCGCAGGCCTCGAGGGGGCGCAGCGGGTTGTTGAGCCACACGTCGCAGCCCGGGTAGAGCTGCTGGGCCATCTCGATGTCGTAGTTCGGCAGGAAGGCGATGCGGTGGCGCACCCGCTCGTCGTCGGCGAAGCGCACGAGCTGCTGGATGAGGCGCTTGCCCTGGTCGTCGGCCGGGTGCGACTTGCCGGCGATGATGAGCTGCACGGGGCGCTCGGGGTCGAGCAGGAGGGCGCGCAGGCGGTCCTCGTCGCGCAGCATGAGGGTCAGTCGCTTGTAGGTGGGCACGCGCCTGGCGAACCCGATCGTCAGGACGTCGGGCGAGAGCGCGTCGTCGATCCAGGTGATCTCCGCGGGGCTCGCGCCACGACGGCGCCACGAGACGCGCAGGCGCTCGCGCGCGTACTCGACGAGCTGGGCGCGCATCTCGCGACGAGCGGCCCAGAGCTCCTCGTCCTTGATGAGGTCCGTGCGAAGCCAGCCCTCCTCGGCCCCGACCGGGGCGCCGAGGCGCTCGGTCGCGAGGGAGGCGAAGCTGGGGGCGACCCAGGTGGGCGAGTGCACGCCGTTGGTGATCGAGGAGATCGGGACCTCGCGGGAGTCGAAGCCCTCCCAGAGCCCGGAGAACATGTCGCGCGAGACCACGCCGTGCAGGCGCGAGACGCCGTTCGCGCGGCCGCCGAGGCGCAGGCCCATGACGGCCATGTTGAAGACCGTCGGGTCGCCGTCCTCGTAGTCCTCCGCACCGAGGGCGAGGACCTCGTCCCCGGGCACGCCGGCCGAGCCGTCGGCCGGGAAGTAGCTCGAGACGAGCTCGCGCGAGAAGCGGTCGATGCCCGCGGGCACGGGGGTGTGCGTCGTGAAGACCGTCGCGCCGCGCACGGCCTCGCGAGCCTCGTCGAAGCTCAGGCCGCGCTCGGCCATGAGCTCGCGGATGCGCTCGATGCCGAGGAAGCCCGCGTGGCCCTCGTTCATGTGGTAGACCTCGGGCTCCGGCGCACCGGTCAGTCGCGACCACACGCGCAGGGCGCGCACGCCGCCGACGCCGAGCAGGAGCTCCTGCTGCAGGCGGTGCTCGCCGCCGCCGCCATAGAGGCGGTCGGTGACCTTGCGCGCGAGCTCGTCGTTGGCCGGGACGTCCGAGTCGAGCAGGAGCAGCGGCACGCGGCCCACCGTCGCGACCCAGATGTGCGCGGCGAGCGTGCGGCCGCCCGGCAGGTCGAGGGTCACGGTCGCAGGGGTGCCGTCCTGCTCGCGCAGGATCGTCAGCGGGAGGCCGTCGGGGTCGAGGACGGGGTAGGTCTCGACCTGCCAGCCGTCGCGCGTGAGGGCCTGCTTGAAGTAGCCCGAGTGGTAGAGCAGGCCCACGCCGACGATCGGCACGCCGAGGTCCGAGGCGCTCTTGAGGTGGTCTCCGGCGAGGATGCCAAGGCCTCCCGAGTACTGCGGCAGCACCGCGGTGATGCCGAACTCCGGGGAGAAGTAGGCGATCGAGGCGGGCAGCTCGGGGCGCGAGGCCTGCTGCTGCTGGTACCAACGCGGCTGCGTGACGTAGGCGCGCAGGTCCTGGGCCGCGGCGTCGACGCGGGCCACGAAGGACTCGTCGGCGGCGAGCTCGGCGAGGCGCTCGACCGAGAGCGCGCCGATGAGTCGCACAGGGTCCATGCGGACCTCGCGCGAGCTCCACAGCTCGGGGTCGACCTGCTCGAAGAGCTCTCGGGTCGGGGCGTGCCACGACCAGCGCAGGTTGTGCGCGAGCTCGTCGAGGGCGGCGAGCGGCGCGGGAAGCACGGTGCGTACGGTGAATCGTCGGATGGCTCTCACCCGGCACAGCCTAGGCGCTCACCCTGGGACCTGCCGCGCCCGAGGTCCCCGTCACGGGCGGCGAAACGAGAAGTTCACGCACTTGACCCACGATCGCCCCTCGACGGGCGGTTCCGGGCTCTTGGACGACACGAGCCGGTGACCTGCGCGGACGCGAGAGAACCGAGCCCGGGCCCGCCTCAGCTCGGCGCGGCGGCCCCCGCAAGGGCGGCGCACGTCACAGCAGAGAGGCCTCGAGGCTGATCTCCGTACCTGCGAGCGCCTTGCTCACGGGGCAGGTCTTCTTGGCCTCCTCGGCCACCTCGCCGAAGCGCTCGGCGTCGAGCCCCTCGACCTCGCCGCGCACCTCGAGGCGGATCCCGGGGATGTGGAAGCCGCCCTGCCCGTCGGGACCGAAGTCGACCTCGGCCGTGATCTCGAGAGCGTGCACGGTGCCGCCCGCCTTGCCGAGCAGCGCGGAGAACTGCATCGCGAAGCACGAGGCGTGCGCGGCGGCGATGAGCTCCTCGGGGCTCGTGACACCCTCGGCGCTGTCGGCCGCGCGGCGCGGGAAGGAGACGTCGAAGGTCCCTGCTCCCGAGCTCGTCAGCTCGACCTGACCGCTGCCCTCCTCGACGCTGCCGTTCCAGGCGGCGCGAGCGCTACGTGTGGCCATGGGGAACCTCCCGGGGGTGCTGACGGTGCGGACCTCTCGACCATAGGCACGCGCGAGCGGCGCGGCATCCCGAGGCGCGAGAGCGAGAAGGGGGTGAACTCGCCGCGCCCGGGCCCTCGGACGTGCCGAGTCGCCCTTCTGCTCGGTAGGTTCGTGGTGTGACGACGACGCCCCCCGCCGCAGCCACCCGCATCGGACGCATCCCCGTCCTCGACGTCTCCCCCGTCACGGAGGAGGGGCGCTGGCCTGCCAAGGCCGCCGTCGGCGAGGCCGTGCCGATCCGCGCGACCGTCTTCCGGGAGGGGCACGACGCCGTGGCCGCGACCGCCGTCCTCGTCCGCCCCGACGGCTCGGACCACTCGAGCGCGCGCATGGTCGACGTCGCTCCGGGGCTCGACCGCTTCGAGGCGCGCCTCGTGCCGGACGCCGTGGGCGACTGGGGCTTCCGGGTCGAGGGGTGGTCGGACCCCTACGGCACCTGGTCGCACGACGCCGCGATCAAGGTCGAGGCGGGCGTGGACACCGAGCTCATGCTCACCGAGGGTGCCCTGCTGCTCGCCGCGGCGGCGAACCGCAAGGGACTGCCCACCAAGGCCCGCAAGGTGCTGCGCGACGCCGTGAAGGCA
>Ga0207415_1001272_pt1 | contig 13267 bp, 10 predicted proteins | sample Passage237A_FD_187369 | JGI IMG/M metagenome (GOLD analysis project Ga0207415, IMG submission 187369) | Cellulose adapted compost microbial communities from Newby Island Compost Facility, Milpitas, CA, USA - Passage2 37A (SPAdes) (version 3) ...
TGCGCAAGGGACGATCCAGTGAACCTGGTCGGGTTTATCTTCTGACGACCACCACGGCGGGACGGGTTCCCGTGTTCGCCGATGCGCTGGCCGCGCATGCGGCCTGCCGGCGTTTCGAGGATACTCGTCTTCTGGGTGATGCGCGAATGCTGGTCTGGGTATTGATGCCCGACCATGTGCATTGGCTGCTTGCGCTGGGGGATGCCAAGCCCCTGCACAAAGTGGTCGAATCCCTGAAATGCGGCAGTGCCCGCGATGTCAACGCGGCGCTGGGACGCCGGGGGACGTTGTGGGCAAAGGCCTATCACGACCGCGCCTTGCGACATGAGGAAGACGTGCGGGCGGCGGCGCGTTACGTCGTGGCCAACCCGTTGCGTGCGCGATTGGTCGATTGCATCGGCCAATACCCGTATTGGAACGCAATCTGGCTGTAGGAGCGCACGCCGCAGGCGGGCGCGATGGTTGCACGAGGATCCCCGCCCCGGCGCGGTAGGAGCGCACGCTCAGGCGGGCGCGATAGTCCGGGCGATGGCGTGGACGTGACCGCATTGCGATGATCGCGCTGGGCGGCTGGATCGCGGCCATCTGCGATGTGCGCTCCTGCGGGCGGGCGGCTGGGTTCGCGCCCATCTTCGATGTGCGCTCCTGCGGGCGCGGATGTAGGAGCGCACGCCGCAGGTGGGCGCGATCAACAGGCTGGCCATCCGTCTCCACGTCTTATCGAACCGGAGCCATCGGCAAGCCGAACACGCGTTCGCCGGAAAGGATATGGTCTCGCATGCTTCGTGCCTCTTCGCGCTGTGACGGGTGCGCGAACGCGATGGCGGCGTCCGACTCGGTGGCGGCATCTTCGGGTCGCCCCGCTCGCACCAGCGCCTCGGCAAGCAGCATGTGGGCCAGGCTGTCCATGGCATCCAATTCGATGGCGGCGCGCAGCAATCCGATCGCATCGTGATGTCGCCTTTGCGCAGTTCGAGGTGGCCGACGCTGCGCAGGTAGTTGACGGCCAGGTTCCGCTTCCGCAACAGGTCCGGCGAGTCCCTCAGCGTTTTCGCTCGCTCGGGCTGATGTGCATGATGGGGCTTGCTCCGTCGCGAATGCGGCATGATGGCACAGGCCGGGTTGCCGGTCGGTACGCTTGCGGCATCCGCGGGAGCAGGGGCAGGCTGATGCATATCCATTCTCGTTTCGCGCGGCGCCAGCAGTCGGCCGATGCGGAAGTGCGGCTTCGCCGTTGGGCGATCGGCGCCGCGTTGGTTGCCGCGATCCTGCGTCTCGTGCACCTCGCGATCTCGGTGAACGGCCCGCTGGTGTGGCAGCCGGGGCCGGACGAGGCGCACTACCTCGCGTTCGGGCGGGATGTCGCGTTCGGAAGCGGCGGGCTCGACGCGCGTTTCGCGTTCATGGATCCCGCGTACGGCTATTTGATCGGCGCCGTCCTGTGGCTGGCGGGCAGCGTGTTTCCGCTCTACCTGCTGCAGATCGCAGCGGACGTGGCGGCGGGATACGGCCTGTACCGCATCGGCGCCAGGCTCGGAGCGCCGCAGGCCGGAATCGTCGCGACGTTTCTGTACGCGCTGCTCGGCCCGGCGATCGCGTACTCGGTCGCGATTCTCAAGCCGACATGGGTTTCGGCCTTCACGGTTGCGTGGCTGTTGCTGGCGCTGCGCGCGGATGCGGGCGCGCGGGCGCGCGACTGGCTCGCGCTCGGGGTCTGGTCGGGCATCGGCATCGCGCTGCGCTCGAACCTGCTGCTGTTGCCGGTGCTCGGCCTGCCGGTGCTGGCATGGCTCGCGTTGAGGCGGCGGATGTCGCCGTCGCGCGTGATGCGGCATGCGGGAATCGCGCTGCTCGGATTCCTGTTGCCGGTCGCGCTGCTTGCCGCCCGCAACCATGCGATCGACGGGCATGTTTCGCCATTCCCGACCAACGGCGGCGTGGTCCTGCATCAGCTCTACAATCCGGACAATCCGGAGTCGCGCGGCGGCGTGCCCTCGTTCGTCGGGCGCTACAGCACGCCGGATCGCATCTGGCAGGCGTACCGGGACGAGGCCGCGCGGCGATTGGGCCGCATGCCCGACCCGCATGAAACCAGCCGCTACTGGCGCGATCAGGCGTTTGCATGGATGGCCGTGCATCCGGGCCGCGTCGTCCGCAATGCGCTGCGCAAGCTGGCCGAGTTCACCGCATGGCCCGAGGTGCCGAACACGCGGTCCTATGCCGACGAGCGGCTGGCCTCGCCGCTGCTCGCTTGGTTTCCGCCGCCGTTCCTGCTGCTGTTCGCGCTGGGCGTGCCGGGGCTTGTGTTGCTCGTGCGCGCGGATCGGCGCGCGGTCCTCGTGCTGGTGCCGCTCGCCGCCGGGCTGGTGACGGTCGCGCTGTTCTTCGCCGAGGACCGGTTCCGCTTCAACGCCATCGCGCCGTTCGTGCTCGGTACGGGCGCGGCGCTGGTCGCCCTGCGCGATGCCGTCGCTCGGCGCGACCTGCGCACCCTGGCCATGCTCGCGGCATCCGCGCTCGTGCTCGCCGCCTGGAGCGCATGGCAGGCGCATGTGCTGATCCGCGATTACCCGCACGACTGGCAGAGGCTGGCGTGGGGATACCTCAAGGGTGGCAGGACGGAGCAGGCGCTCGCGATTGCGCGGCAGGCCGAGGCGATCGAGCCGGATGCCGAGTGGATGCCTGCGTTTCGCGGCTTCCTTGCACTCGGGGCGGGGGAGCATGCGATTGCCGAAGCCGAGCTGCGCCGCGCGGTCGAGCTGCGGCCGGATCAGCCGGAGAACTGGCACAACCATGCCACCGCGCTTGCAGCCCTCTCGCGATTCGCCGCGGCCGCGCAGGCAGAGCGGCGCGCCTGGCAGTTGTCCGGCGATGCCGGGTACGCGCTGCAGTCCGGGGAGTGGTTCGCGGCGGCGGGAGAGCGGGAAGCGGCTGCGGAGATGTTCCGCGCCGTCATCGCCACGCCCGGTGCCGCACGCTGGCACGAAGCGGCGCGGCGCGGGCTGGAGCACGTCGGGCGGTAGGCGGCGCGGGCATCGGTCCGGTTACACTCGCGATTCGCCGACGGGCGGCGTCGTGTTGACCGGGGGAGGAAGGGAATGAAGGACTTGCGTGGCGGCAACCGCCGCTGGCTGCTGCTGGTGTTCGTCCTGTCCGGTTTCGCCGGGCTGATCTATCAATCCATCTGGTCGCAGTACATCGGCCTGTTCCTCGGGCACGCCGCATATGCGCAGGCGCTGGTGCTGGCGCTGTTCATGGGCGGGATGGCGTTCGGAGCCGCGCTGGTCGCGAAGGCGGGCGAGCGCTGGCGCAATCTGGTGCGGCTGTACGCGCTGGTCGAGCTGGCCATCGGCGTGCTGGGTCTCCTGTTCCACTTCCTGTATGTCGGGCTGACGTCGTTCGGCTACGACGTGCTGATTCCCGCGTCCGGCTCGATCTGGGCCGTCAACCTGGTCAAGTGGGGCATCGCGGCGCTGCTGATCCTGCCGCAGACCATCCTGCTCGGCATGACCTTCCCGCTGATGAGCGGCGGCATCATCCGTCGATTCCCCGGTCGCGACGGCGACACGCTCGGCGGCCTGTACTTCACCAACAGCATCGGTGCCGCATTGGGCGCGCTGGTTGCGACGTTCCTGCTGCTGCCGACGGTCGGCTTGCCCGGTTCGACGGTAACGGCGGGCGTGCTCAATCTCGTCGTTGCCGCGATCGCGCTGTGGCTGGCACGTTCGCCGGAGCCGGATGCGCCGGTCACGGCGAGGGCCGAGTCGGCCGCGCCGCGTGGCGATTCGGCCCTGCTGCGCCTCGTGCTGGTCGCGACGGCGGTTTCCGGCGCGGTGTCGTTCGTGTACGAGCTGGTCTGGATCCGCATGCTGAGCCTGGCCGTCGGTGGCACGCTGCATGCGTTCGAGCTGATGCTCGCCTCGTTCATCGCCGGCATCGCGTTCGGCGGCCTGTGGATCCGTCGTCGCGCGGATCGCAGCGCGCAGCCGCTGCGGCTCGGCGGCTGGATGCAGCTCGGCAAGGGGCTGGCGGCGCTGGCCTCGCTGGTGGTGTTCTCGTTCGCGTTCGAATGGGTCGGCTGGATCGTGCGCGCGCTGGCCGCCAGCGAGCAGGGCTACGATCTGTTCAACCTCGCCACGGCGCTGATCGCGATCGCGATCATGATGCCGGCCGCGTTCTTCGCCGGCACCACGCTGCCCTTGCTCACGGTGGTCCTGTTGCGCGACGGGCAGGGCGAGCGCGCGATCGGCCGCGTCTATGCCTGGAACACCGTCGGCGCGATCGTCGGCGTGTTCCTCGCGATCCACGTGCTGGTGCCCGGCCTTGGCCTCAAGCTCGCGTTGTGTGCTGCCGCGCTGGCCGATCTTGCGCTCGGCGTCTGGCTGCTCCGCTGGCGCGCCGCATCGAAGCCGGAGTTCCGTGCGTTCGCGGTTGCCGGCGGCGTCGCGGCGCTGGCGCTTGGCCTCGCGATCGCGCTCGTCCGCTTCGATCCGCTGGTGCTCGCCTCCGGCGTGTTCCGCTCGGGTGTCACCACGCTGGGCAAGGAACGCAAGGTGTTCTTCTATCGCGATGGCAAGACGGCGAGCGTATCGGTGTTCTCGTCGCCGGATGGCACGTTGTCCATTGCGACGAACGGCAAGGTCGATGCCTCGATCGTCATGGTCGATGGACGAGAAATCTCGAACGACGAGATGACGATGGCGCTGGCGGCGGCGGTGCCTCTGTCCATGCATGCGAACCCGCGTCGCATCGGCGTGATCGGCTTCGGCTCCGGCATGACCACGCACACGCTGCTCGCGGACCCGCGCGTGGAACGCGTCGATACCGTCGAGATCGAGCGCATGATGGTGGAGGGTGCGCGCTACTTCGGCGATCGCGTCGCGCGTGCATACGAGGATCCGCGATCGCGCGTGGTCATCGACGACGCCAAGAGCTATTTCTCCGCGCAGCACGACAAGTACGACATCATCGTGTCCGAGCCTTCCAACCCGTGGATCAGCGGCGTGGGCGCGCTGTTCTCCGAGGAGTTCTACCGCTTCGTTCCGCGCAACCTCGATCCGGGCGGACTGTTCGTGCAATGGGTGCAGTTGTACGAGATCGACGAGCGGCTGGTTTCGTCGATCATTTCGGCGCTGGCCCCCGCTTTCGACGATTACGCCATCTGGCTTTCCAACAACGGCGACATGATCATCGTCGCCAGTCCGGAGGGACCGCTGCCGCCCATCGAGCCGGAGCGGCTTTTCGGCGCGCCGGCCATGCGCGCGGATCTGGCCAAGCTGCACGTCGATGCGCCGGAACAACTGCTGCAGCACCGCGTCGGCGATGCCCGCATCATGCGGGCCATGACAAGGCTGTACCAGGCACGCGCCAATTCCGATTACCGCCCGGTTCTTTCCATCGAGGCGCCGGAAACGCGGTTCCGGCGGCAGCAGGCCGATGCGTTTGCGACATTGCCGCTTTACGCTGCGCGCGTGCTGGATGCGCTGGGCGTCCGTGCCGCGCTGCCGGCGTCGGTGCGGGTTTCCGCGTTCGCGGATTTCTACCCGAACGCGGCGACCACCCGCGCACGCGGCTTCGCGATGGACCTGCTGGAGTCGCAGCGCTTTGCCGGCGCGGAGCGCTCCGGTCCCGCGCGCTGGGCCGATGCCTCGCTGGCGGCATTGCTGCGCGAGAGCTTCGGCTCCGATTGCGCTGCGTCCTGGACGGCGGCACGGACGGAGCAGGTGGCGCTCGCGCTCTACCGCGCCGCCGAGTTGAGCGCGTCGTTTCTCGATGCTGCAACCGGGGCGAGGATCTGGAAGGAGCGCCCCTGGGTCGGCTGCCCCGATGCGCTGCCGGAACGTGCGAACCAGGTCTTCGACCTGATTGCCGCATCGGCCGTGCGCGACTACGCGGCGATGGCCGGGAACGGGGAAGCGTGGCTGCGCAGTCGCGAGGCGCATCCGCAATGGGCAGCGCTGGACGAGTTCGCGCTGACCGGCGTTCTGCTGGCCGCCGCGCACGAAGGCGACTGGGCCGGCGTGGTGCGAAGCGAGCAGGAACTCGGCAGGAACGTGCATCTGGAGGATGCGCGCAAGCAGATGCACGCGCTGCTCCTCTCCCTCGCCGACGACGGAAAAGCGGACTGATCTCGACCAGTCCGCCCGCCCCGATCGTCGTCCCCCCTCAGTCGCTGCGCGACAGCCCCCCCCCGCTGCGCAGGGGGAGCGGAGCAGAAGCGCCCCCTTCACCCCTTCGGGGAGCTTCCCCCGCAGGCGGGGGAAGCGAAGACGCCCCCCTCAGTCGCTTGCGCGACAGCTCTCCCCGCTGCGCAGGGGGAGCGAAATCCCTTCCCCCGCAGAGCGGGATCGAGCGCGGCCCTCAGGCCGGGCGAGGGTGGCCGAAGGCCTCCCTTCAATCACTTCCCCCGCAAGCGGGGGAAGCGGAGCCCACAACCCTTCCCCTGCGGCAGCGGGGGAAGGTGGCCGGAGGCCGGAAGGGGGCGCTTTTCGCATCACCGCGCGGATACGCCTCGACCGCAGCGCCCACCCCCTTAACCCCTCCGGGGAGCTTCCCCCGCAAGCAGGGGAAGCGAAGCAAAAAGCCCCCTCGGTCGCTGCGCGACAGCTCCCCCCGCTGCGCAGGGGGAGCGGAATCAATCCCTTCCCCCGCGAAGCGGGATCGAGCGCGGCCCTCAGGCCGGGCGAGGGTGGCCGAAGGCCTCCATTCAATCCCTTCCCCCGCACAGGCGGGGGAAGGTGGCCGGAGGCCGGAAGGGGGCGCTTTTGGCATCACCGCGCGGATGCGCCTCGACCGCGGCGCTTGTCCCCTTCACCCCTCCGGGGAGCTTCCCCCGCAAGCGGGGGAAGCGAAGACGCCCCCTCAGTCGCTGCGCGACAGCTCCCCCCGCTGCGCAGGGGGAGCGAAATCCGTTCGGGGTAGTGGCCGGGGGTGGGGTCAGGGCGTGGCGTTGGAGAACGACGTCACCGCGCGGTCGACGTAGGCATCGCCCTTGCCTGCGTGCTGCTTCAGGTCGGCGAGGATCGCCGCGCAGGCGTCGCGGCGGTCGAGCGATGCGTTGAGTTGGTAGAGCAGGACGCCGACCAGCGGCGCGTGGCTGCTTTCTTCCCATGCCGCGCGCACCTCGCGCTCGGCTTCCGCGAGCCGATTCTGTGCGGCGAGCAGCAGCCCGAGATAGAACCGCGCTTGCCAGCGCGCATAGGCATTGCGGGTCGGTGTGCGGTTCAGCCATTCGGCGCCGAGGTCCGACAGGGGGGCGGCATCCACGGCGGGGCAGTCGCCGCCTTCGACGTGGACGGCAAGCTGCCGCCATGCGATGCCGGCGTACAGGCTGATCGGCGCGTCCGTGTTCGCTTGCATCTTCGCGATCACGTCCGCGGGAATCGGACTGTTCGCAAGGCAGTAGGTCAGCGCTTCCAGCAGCGGCGGCTGCATCCGGTCCCGCGCCTTGGCATGCGCCGTCATCGCGGGAAGCAGCGCGAATGCGTCGTCGAACCGCTTTGCCTCCCACGCGCGCGCCAGCAGATGGCCGCGCACGCGATTGGACTGCGGGTGCAGTTGCGCCTCGCGCGCCCAGAAGCGGTCGGGGTTTCTCCAGAACGAGGCCTGCACCGCGGTCGCGGCCGCCAGCAGCAGCGGCACCGCAACCAGCAGCGCGCGCAGCCGCAGCGGATGCCGGGTCGGCACGAACGCCGGCATCGCGAGCGCGAGCAATCCGCCGAGCACGAGCACCAGCCCGATCGAGGGCAGGTAGTTGCGGTGGACGAAGTAGATCTCCAGCGGAAACACGCCCGATTCGACGGCATGCCCGGCGACGAAGAACAGGATGCCCGCCGCGATCATCGGCTGGCTGCGCCGGATCGCCACCGCCAGCGCGAGCGTTGCGCCCCACGCGAGCACGGCGGCTGCCGTCGTCCAAGGATGCAGCCATCCGGTCGATAGCGGGTAATCGTCCCCGAACACGGACAGCCGCCAGCCACCCGGCGCGAGCAGCAGCGCGACGTAGTCCCACAGCACGCGCGCCTCGGTCAGCAGGCGCTGGTGCAATGTGAAGTCGCGGCCGGAATAGTCGAGCAGGCGCTGCGGCCAGCCGATCAGCGCGATCACGGCCAGCAGTGCAGGCACGCCGAGGAACAGAAGGAAGAACGCGCGCACCGCGCGTGGCCGGCGTCCGCCCGCGGGACGGAACAGGGTCCATTCCAGCACGCCGGCGAGCAGCGGCGTGACCGCCGCGTTCTCCTTGGCGAAGGTGCCGAGCGCGACCAGCAGCGGGAACGCGACGAACAGCAGCGCGATCCCGCTGCGCCGCCCCCGTTCGAACCAGCGGCGGCCGACGACGAACGCGAGCAGCGCCGCGATCGCGAACAGTCCGGCCAGCACCGCCATGCGCTGCACCGTGTACAGCACCCCGGCGACCTGCGCCGGATGCAGCAGCCAGACGGCCGCCAGTGCCACCGCCACCGCATCGGCATGCGGCGACAGGCGCGGCTCGCGCGCGAGCAGGCGCCGCAGCAGCGCGAACAGCAAGGTGCCGGCCGCGAGATGCAGCAGCAGGTTGCCGGCCTTGAGTCCGACCACGCTGTCGCCGGTGAGCGCCGCATTCGCGACGAAGCTCGCCATCGACACCCAGCGGCCGAGCATTCCCGAAGTGTTGCCGAAGATCACGCTGGAGGCGCCGCGCTCGCCGGCGACGAACGCGAACACCGGCCCGAGATTGTGCGCGTCGTCCAGCAGGTACAGCGCGGACAGGCCCGGCAGGTAGGCGAGCACGGCGATGCCGAGCACGGCGAGCCAGACGAGCCGGCGCGTTGCGGCGGAAGGGAGATGTGCGTTCATCGGGCGCAGCATGCCGTCCCGGTCACCCGGCGTCACGCGCGGGGCCGCCTCGCGCGGTCCTTGCGCAGCGTCGCCGCGTCACGGTGTCGCGTCGCGCGGGTCCGCATGGCCGCAGAGGCAGGCGGCATCGCATCCATTCCGGTGGAGCAGCACGGCCACCTCCGCGAGTTCGGCGTCGTGCTCGCCCCAGCGGTTCGCCGCGCACACGGCCTCGATCTGCCGCGCGGTTTCCTCCGCGGGCGCGCCGGTGGCCGCGAGGATCTTGGCAAGGCCGAGCCGGTAGGCCATCGCGTCCGGCGCGAGCCGCACCGCTTCCTCGCCCATGCGGATCGCGAGATCCGCGTCGTGCAGCGCATTGAGGGCATATGCGGCATAGATCGCGTGGAGGTCGGCCGAGCCGGGATTGCGCGCGAGCACGGCAAGGAAGGTCTCGACGAGTTCCCGGTCGTCCAGCCGGCAGGCGGATGTCGCGCGGCAATCGGCCAGCGCGGCCAGCGCCGCGCGCTCCTGCGGGCCGGCGGCGTGCTGCACCAGCCGTTCGCGCAGGCGCTGCCACTGCGCGGGCGCGATCGCGCGTCCGGTGCGCGCATCCATGAAGATCAGCGCCTGGTCGGCCAGCACCGATGCGCGCGGCAGCCGGCTCGCGTGCTCGAACTCCGCGCGCGCCTGCGAGAACATCGGCGACGCGTCGTCGAACCCGGAGATGCCGAGCAGCATGCGGCCATAGTCGTAGGCGGCGCGTGGCGATTCGATCCCGCGCGAGGCGAGGCTCATCGCGAGCGAGAGCGGGTGGTTCCAGGTGGCGGCCTGGATGGCGCACAGCACGCCGAAGTACGCGACCGGCAGCGTGCCGAGCACGAGCCGCGCATCCGCGTGCAGGCGGCGCGTCGCGAACTGCATCGCGCACGCGGCCACGATCAGGATGCCGAGCAGCGCGAAGTAGTTGCGATGCTCGAACGCGAGTTCCAGCGGCCACACGTTGCTGGTCAGGAAGTGCGCGGCGAAGAACCAGCCGATGCCGAGCGCGATCAGCGGCGCGCGGCGCAGGCAGGCGAGCGCCAGCAGCACGAGCGCGCCGAGCAGCACGAACGCGGCCAGCGTCGTCGGCGGATCGAGCAGGCCGTGCGAGATCGGGAACCCGTCGTAATAGAAACGCAGGCGCCCCGGTGTCGGCAGCAGGATCTGGCCGAGGTACATGGCCAACACCGGACCCTGCGACAGCAGGCGCTCGCCCATCGTGAAATCGCGGATCGCCCAGGCGGCGGAGGTCGCGACTCTGGGCCATGCCCAGACCGCGAACAGCGCGATACCCGCGATGGCTCCCGTCGCATGCAACGCCATCAGCGAGCGCGAGCGGTGGCCTTCGCGATCGCGGAAGCGCAGCAGCGCGATCTCGATCAGTAGCGCGTACAGCGGAACGAGCAGCGCGCTTTCCTTGAAGCCGAGGCCGACCAGCGTGCAAAGCGCCGCGACGGCCAGCCAGAGCGGCGCATGCAGGCGCGATGCGCCGCGGGCCTCGTCGCGCGGGCGCCGCGCCTCGAGGTAGGCGAGCAGCGCGAGCAGAACGAACGTGTGCGCCGTGACTTCCATCCGCTGCACCAGATACAGCACGCTCGAAACCTGCAGCGGATGCACGGTCCACGCGAGCGCCACCAGCCAGGCGGCGGTGGCGCCCGGCCGTGCCGGGCCTTCCGGCGCAAGTGCGAACAGGCGCCGGACCAGCCGCCATGCCAGCACGCCGTTGCCGAGGTGGATCGCGAGATTGGTCGCCTTGAGCCAGAACGGATCGGTGCCGGTCAGCCAGTGGTTGATCGCGAAGCTCAGCATCGCCAGCGGTCGGCCGAAGTCGCTCGCGAATCCCGAATGCCAGGCGCGCATCCATTCCGCGAACGTGCCGTGCACGACCTTCCAGCCCGGGTTGTCGAGCAGGTTGGGCACGTCGTCGAACAGGTAGCCGCCGCCCAGCCCCGGCGCGAACGCGAGCGCGCCCAGCCCCGGCAGCGCGAGCGGCGCGAGGCGGATCAGCAGGCGGGCGGCGCGGGAGCGGGTCATCGGGGCGCGAGAGCCGGAGGGCCGATGCAGCCTGCGGCGGAGGAAAAGACGAAGGGCCGCGATTCGCGGCCCTTCGGATGCTTCTTGCCGGGATCGGAACCGATCAGCGCAGCGAGGAAGGCAGGTACTTCGGCGCGACGGTCGTGCCAGCCTTGTTCTTCTTCCACACGACGCTGCCGTCGGTCGGGTTGGCGCTCGGCTCGATCGCGACCGTCTTGGCGGCGATCGCCTGGTTGGCCTTGTTGCCGAACTTCGCGGTGATGACGCCGTTGGTGACGGCCGTATCAACGACGTAGTTGCCGACGATCGAGGCAGCCTTGGCCAGACCCGCTTCCGCGTTGTCCGCCGGATACGTGCCGTAGTTGCTGAAGTACTCGGTCACCGCCGTCTTGGCGCCGGAGGCGAGCGTGACGCCTTCCGAAACCTGCGTGCGGATGGTGTAGTCCTGATAGGCCGGCAGCGCGATGGCGGCCAGGATGGCGATGATCGCGACGACGATCATCAGCTCGATCAGCGTGAAGCCCTTCTGGATAGCTTTCATTGGGTAAATCCTCTTCTTGTGAAACCAGTGCCCCTGGAGGAGAGCCGCCGAGCGATGCAGGCGTGCCCGCGTACCGACGTCCGTCCCTCAACGGTGACGATTCACGGCTCGCAACGGAATACTAGCATCATCCATGCCACCACCGCCGTGAAGACTCGGTCACAAATCGCTTCGCGTCGCGGCTCGATCGTTGCGAAGCGTTTCACACATCGCGATGTTGCATTGCGGGCGATGTCACTTCGTGACTGCGGATGTCAGATTGCCTCAGCCGGGCTGCCTCAGCGGCAGCGGCTCGGCAGGTGGCGCGGCTGGATGGTGGGACTGTCGCATGTCCATTCGATCGAGCCGTCGCCGATCGTGGGCGTGAGGCGCAGCGTTTGCCCGGCAATCGCGGTGTTGGCCTTGTTGCCGAACGTTGCGGTGATCCTGCTGGAGCCCACGGAAACCGACGTGACGTAGGGACCGAAGATGCTGATTGCGGGCGGAAGATTGGCCGATGCGTTGCTGCCCGGCATGTAGCCGCGATTGGAGACGAAATCCCAGACGGCCGCGCGCGCGCCATTGGTCAGCGAAAGGCCTTCCGCAACCTGGGCGCGGATCGTGTAGTCCTGATAGGCCGGCATTGCGAGTGCGGCCAGGATGGCGATGATCGCGACGACGATCATCAGTTCGATCAGCGTGAACCCGTGTTGCCGGCCGGACATGGCGGCCTCCCCCTGCGTGGCAGCGACGAGGCGCTGCAATACGCGTGCCATGATTTGTTGCAATCGCCGGGCGGCGCTGCCTCAGCTGCCCCACGGATCTCCCGCGACGGCCCGCAGCGGCCGGCCGCTCCTCGAATCGAGCAGCATGAGCATGTCCTGCTTGCGCGCGACCAGCGGCAGCCAGACGACGCCGGCCCGCGTTGCGTGGATGCTGCCCAGTGCGCGTTCCACGGCATCGCGCGTGGCGGCGTCGCGAATGGCATCCACCGGCTTTGCCCGCGCGAGCAGGCCGGCGGCGATGGTTTCGTATGGCACGTAGTACCTGGGCAGCACTTCGATGTCGCGCCCCTCGATCGCCGAGAAGAGAAGCTCGTTGCGCGCATCCGGCTCGTCCGGCATCCGCGCCCCGACGAGGCGCGGGCCGTTCCACGACAGCGACCGGTACGCCGGGGTGCTCCCCTGCGCGAGATCCGTCGGTGCGATGTCCGAAGCCGACACCAGCGCGATCCTGTCGACGGCCCCGACCAGGAACACGGGCCGCGAGCGCAGCACGACGGACAGGCCGTAGACGAGCGCGCCGATCTGCAGCAACGCGATCACGGTCAGATCGAACGCGAGCCCCGGCTTGCCGAGCCGGAACAGGATCAGCGTCAGCAGCGGCCCCACCACGAGATCGACCCCGACCAGCAACAGCACGAGCTCGTCGGCCCCCGCCGCATGGAAATACGGCGGCGGATACCAGACCAGCAGCAGAAGCGCCGCAACGACGACGCCGATCGAACCACTGATCGCCAGATGGATGGCAGCAGCTTTCCAGCGTGACATGGACGATGCACGAGTGGGTGGAACGACCGCGGAAATATAACGAACAGCCGCCACGAAGATGCATCGAACAAGCTTTCCCCCCTTCCGGCCTCCGGCCACCCTCGCCCGGCCCGACGGCCGTGCTCGATCCCGCTGCCGCGGGGGAAGGGATTGACGGGAGGGCTCCAGCCACCTTCCCCCGCTTTGGCGGGGGAAGGGTTTTGCTTCGCTTCCCCCGCCTGCGGGGGAAGCTCCCCGAAGGGGTGAAGGGGGCGCTTTTGCTCCGCTCCCCCTGCGCAGCGGGGGGAGCTGTCGCGCAAGCGACTGAGGG
>Ga0207415_1001277_pt1 | contig 13206 bp, 8 predicted proteins | sample Passage237A_FD_187369 | JGI IMG/M metagenome (GOLD analysis project Ga0207415, IMG submission 187369) | Cellulose adapted compost microbial communities from Newby Island Compost Facility, Milpitas, CA, USA - Passage2 37A (SPAdes) (version 3) ...
TATTGTAAGATCTTATGGTGGTATTGCCGAGGGTGTTCACCTCTTCCCATTCCGAACAGAGAAGTTAAGCCCCTCATGGCCGATGGTACTGCATATCGCGGGAGAGTAGGTAGCCGCCATATTTATTGAAAGGTCTCTATTACGAAAGTAGTAGAGACCTTTTCTTTTTTAACCATACCTTAACATTTTTTTAACGCTCCTTTTCTTGTATTATTGTTTGTTTATATGTTTGTGTTTTCATTAACTTGTAAAATTTGAAAACATGAAAAAGACAACAATCGTTATCGTATGGGCGCTATGCCTTGGAACCGCAACCATGCTGCTGCCAGCTTGTAATAAGCAGGAGGAAATTGGAAACCAACAAAATAAAAACAACACTCAAGATTTTAACGGGAATTATCATCTTCGTTCTACATCAGATATGATAAGTAGTTTATCAGAAGTTGGCAATTTACATAATGAGGGTTTAGATTTTGTTTATCAGAAAATATATGATGCTATTAATGGAACTTCGCTCCATCCTGGTAATGAAGAAATGTTTTTCATGTTGGCAGATGGAATTACTGAATTCATAGGCACTAAATTTGAATTGTGTTCTGATGCTAATTTGATTCTTTGAAGAATTATTCCAATAATTATATGCAGGAGATAATATTTCAAGCATCATACTATACTCCAGACCTGTTTAGACTTCATGCTGGTTATGACTGTTCCCCTGAGCTGATGGCTGCGCTTGATAATATGCTAATGATTGGCCGATTACCTTCACTTTTGTATTCTGATAAGATATACATGTGGGATCAAATGTTAGAAGAGAGACTTTTAACGATAAATTCTGAAATAGAACAAATGGCACTGATTGCTGCTATTAATACTGCGAAAAGTTCTTATGTATATTGGATGGACAGTGATAATTACCAGAAGTGGATTCATGTTATGAATATTCACAACGAAGAGTCAGTTGCAGCTAGGAATGCATTTTGGGAAAGTGATGCAATAGGGGCTGCTAATGGGCTTATAAGAGGGGCAATTATTGGATTTTGTGCGACTGGTCCGGGTGGAGCGCTTGCCGGTGGAGTTGGCTATGCTGTAGTGGGTGGTGTGAGTGCTTCTGCTACCTTTGCTTGCTTTAATGTTTTTTTTAATGCAGTTGGTTGGCTTTGAGTAAATTTGTCTTATGAAATCATTTTTATTATCCTTTGTTTTACTTGTTTTTTCTTTTTTTGCTTTTAAGTATTTCATATTTAAAACATTTACGTTGGATATTCGTGATTTGAGTTTAACCATATTGACTTGTTTTACAATGGCTATAGTATTTTCTTTTCTCGATCCAACATGTATGAAACTACTCAAGAAATGGTTTAGAAAAGATATTGAGTAACCTCTTTACATATTGCTGTATGCCCGAGTTTACACTCGTTGGCAAAAAAGTGGATAAACTGGTAGCCGTGATCAGGGAAATTGGAACGGCTGAAGCTATTTCAGATTTTTTTCTTTCTGCTGATGGGATTGACCTGGCAACTGACATGAACATTTAAGGAGAATATCTGACTACCCTTCAGTCGGGAACACATAATGTATTGATGCAGTCTTCTGGCAGTAGGGAGGAGCTGATCTATTTCTTTTTGGTCCAGCGGCGGGTTTGAGCAGAGATAATGCGCAGTCTGTTGTTCCCGTGAGTATAGTTAATAAATAATGCGTATATTACAAGAGGCCTTTATCCGTTGAAAGGTCTCTTGTAATATTAACGGTTTTATTAAAAAATATCTATGTACCGTTTTCTGGTTTTCTGTTTTGTTTTAGCCAGTATGCAGTTAGGCTGTAGTCCTACCGCATTTTCTCCTGGAGAGATTACGCTGGTGGATTCTGTGGTGATTCCTATGAATGGAATGGAGTCTGACAGAGGAGGATGGATAGTTCAACCCATTGCTCCGCATATTCACATTTATTCACCTATAGATCAGGTCTTTTATAGGTATGATCTATATGGGCATCTGCTGGATTCTTTTGCTTACACAGGCTTGCCGGAGTCTCGTTTCAATTATTTTTTAACAGATAGTAGTCTAATTATTTTAAATAATAATTATAATGTTATTACTGCTTATCATAAGGGGAGACTCAAAAAATATGCAGAACCAGACCACTCCTTTGTGTTTTCTAATCTATATTTTCCCTTACAAATATTTCCAGATAATGAATTGTTTTTGTACAGGATACCTAATTTATACGTCGGAGACTCCACGCAAAGGGCAGCGTACTTTACTCACCCTGTTTTAGCCGCTTGTGTTTTACGGGATAGTCATATTGTGCTGACCCACCAGTTCGGAGGTTTCCCGGAGACATACCAACATCAGGATTATAATGAACATCATCCTCAGGCTGCCGTGGTGTCTTCCAGTCAATTGGCGTATATTTATAGTATCGAGCCGGTGATTTATTTATATGATAAGGTGCAGGACACCCATCGGGAAATCAAGATTCCGATCTCACCCAATATACGCCGTCCTTACGGCTCAGATTTCTCTATCACTGCCTCCAAAAAATATGAACTCGAAAATGAGAAGTACCATAAGTTGTTGTTTGATGCTGTCCGTGAAAAATTTATCTTGTTTAGAGGGCATATTGTGGAGGAGGGCAATGATCCATTTGAAATGAAGATATGGTCAGATAAATCGTTCACTATGTATGTTATTGCTCTGGATGGCAGGGTAGAGGCGCAGACAAGGGTAAGCTCCCTGCGGGGTTATTTTATTCCTTCCTTTTTCGCTCATGATGGTCAGGTTTATTTGGGAAGACCCCAAGCGGATAAGATGGTGTATGAAATTTGGCGATATTAAACACTCATTATGAAACCAGCGCAGTTTTTATATGTTTTTGGGTTGTCTTTTTTGTTGGGCTGCCAATCTTCCTTAACGCAAGACAAACCTGCCCGCCCTTATGCCCCGGAGACGGAATACTTTCTGAAATATCTCAGTTCTCTGGATATAGAAGTGCCTCCTTCCGGCCACCTGATCTATTTCTTGTTTTCCGAATCCGCCTGTTGGGGATGTGTACAGCGTATCTTCTTGAATAAAATGGATGGGAGCGAACGTTTTATCATGACTAGATCTACTGGCCAATAGGCTTTCTTTATCCGATGATTTTCCGGCGGGTGTAGTGATTTTTGACGATCCTGATAGGATCAACCGGATCAAATTTCATGGTGGCAATGTAGGTGCCGTGATTGTTCGTAATCGCGCTATAGATACGATTGTGGTCATTGAGCCTGTTAAAATGGCAGCGCAACTGGATTTTATCTATCATTTCATTCAACAATGATGACTGTATAGGAGAAGTGTATCTCGCAAAGTTGGTTTAAGGCAAATGGACTCGCTGTATAATAATGCTAAATGCCAGGAAATTAGTGATTAGTAAACTAAAAGAATCCTACTGCTTCTCATATCGAACAGAGAAGTTCCCCCCCCTATATGGCCGATGGTTCTGCACGATCCCGATAGCCATCGGTACGGGAGCGTAGGTAGCCGCCATACCTGTCCCCAGATCTGTGTATTTTTATTTCCATTGCCCCTGTAATCCTGAAACCAAGGGATTTATTTTAAAAGTCCTGATTATGTATGTAGTCGGGACTTTTTGCGTTTAGTGGAATTGCTTTATAGATCATTTGACCCATAATAGTTTCTAATCTTTCTAATTCACTTCATGTATATTCCCACATCATTCTGTAGAGGACGTAGCTCTGCAGAAAAGCAACCTGTTTGCCATTAGCGCATACTTTTACTACATATGGCGCTTTCTCTCGTATCTGCCTTTTCTAATGTCTACAACTGACCCTTTATTGCTATTTAAATTTATTGCTTCCTCTTATGTTTATTTCTGGTAATACATTCAATCTGTAATTCGAGAGCAAGAAGATGCTCCAAATCTTCTTTAATTTCTTCCTACTATTTACCAACTGTATGCATTAAAATCTTTGAGTTATTCAGAGTTGTTCGATATAATATATCGCAAAGATTTATTACTGAAATAATTGGCTTCCGTCATCAAAAGGACATTCATCCGAGGAACTTTACCTGATATTCAGATGCATCCAGAAAAACACCTATTATAATTGCATTGTAGAGTACGCTCAGTGTATCCACTCTACATAGACAAATGGGCTATAGGGGATGTTTTCTCTCGATTTACTCCTTAAACAATTTAAATTCATAGGCCGTTAAAATCCCTTTATTTCTCAACGTAAATAAGACCTAGTAGTTATACATTGAATGAGCTGTTTCACCTTTTGAAGTTCCCATTTTATGCTCTTGGAAAAACCTCATGCCCAACATTTTTTGAAGCTATAAAAAATGAAAGGGTTTTAATTTATTCCATTAAAACCCTTCTCCCGACTATATTCTAGATAGTTTTTATTAACTATTATGGAGCACATTCATTCATTTATTCACACCAAGTAATCAAAACAAAACGCAGCACCATGTTTGACAAACACAATGCTGCGCTGGATGTATATAATGTATTAAACTTACAATTTGGCTTTCACCTTGGCGATATCCTGCATACGCTTTTCAGCAATTTTCATAGCTGCAGCCTGTGTATGGATATTTTCTTTTTCAGCTAATGCATAGATGTCTAAAGTACGATCGTAGATTTTTTCTACATTCTTTAACACACGGTCTCTATTATATCCATCCAATTCAGAAGCCACATTGATCAATCCACCTGCGTTTATCAAAAAGTCAGGTGCATAATAAATGCCTTTTTGAATCAACATAGGTCCGTGAACATTTTCATCAGCAAGCTGATTGTTAGCAGCGCCCGCTACTATAGCACATTTCAGACGATTGATGTTTTCTGTATTTAAGGTTGCACCTAAGGCACAAGGTGCATAAATATCCATATCCATATCAAACAGCTCATCACCATTCACCACTTGTACACCAGGAAACTTTTGTTTGGTTTGCTGAATTTTATGGGTATCAATATCCATGATAGAAACAAGAGCTCCTTCATCTACTAGGTGTTTTACCAGATATTGCCCTACATGGCCCACACCTTGTACGGTGATTTTTTTGTTTGTAAGACTATCATTGCCCCAGGCTTTTTTAGCAGAAGCCTTCATACCCATATACACACCATATGCTGTAAATGGAGAAGGATCTCCACTTCCGCCCATATATTCAGGTACACCCGTTACATATTTAGTTTCCTGAGCTATATACTCCATATCTTTAGCCGAAGTATTTACATCTTCTGCCGTAATGTATTTACCATTCAGACTGTTTACAAACTTACCGTAGCGACGCCATAATGCTTCCGATTTCATGCTGGGATCAGCAATGATTACAGCTTTACCACCACCTAGGTTAAGTCCGCTGATGGCCGCTTTGAAAGTCATACCACGGCTCAGTCTTAAAGCATCGATAATGGCGTCTTCATGACTTTTATAAGACCAGAGACGAGTACCACCTAATGCGGGTCCAAGTGTAGTGTCGTGAATACTAATAATGGCATTTAAGCCAGTGTGGGGATCATGGCAGAAAGCGACCTGTTCGTGGCCCATTTGCTGCATATGTTCAAATATGGAATGCTGCATGCAATGAAAATTTTGCCGCAAACCTAAGAAAAACCTGAGAAAAGGCCTAGAAAGAATTGAAAGTTAAATCGGTAAGGTAAAGAAAAAGAAATAATTAATGTGTTTACACCAGCTTTGACAGAGCTTTGGATATAGAAAGAGTGTGATAGATAGTATCTTATTTTCTTCTAGAAAGAAAAAATCCAACCGTATTTTACCCTTATTCTTTCTATTTTTGTGGCACTTATAAACAACCATATGGAATTATACCTTGATTCTGCCAACTTAAAAGAAATTGAAGAAGGCTTTAAGCTTGGCTTTTTAAATGGACTGACTACTACGCCCACTTTTATGCAAAGAGAGGGTATTACGGATATCGACGGGATGATCGTGAAACTATCAAAAATGGTTCCCGTGCTGCAAATTGAAGCTTTAGGAAATACCGCAGAGGAAGTGGTAAAAGAGGCTAAAAGACAATTGGATCTTGGCTTAGATCCCAAACGCACTGTATTTAAAATACCAGTTTCTTTAGAAGGAGTAAGAGCCTGTTATTTGTTGCGTAAAGAAGGATATTTAGTGAATGTACACCTGGTGTACACACTCCAGCAGGCTTATATGGCTATGCATGCCGGCGCAACCTATGTATGTCCATTAGTAGGTAGATTACAAGATCAGGGGCATGATGCTCTGAGCCTAGTAGCTCAATGTGTAGATGCCGTGCATCATTATGGCTATGATAGCAAAATCATGTTTAGCTCTGTACGTCATACAGAGCATGTACGCAATGCGATTAATATTGGCGTACATACTATCACAGTACCTTTAAAAGTATTGAAAGCACTTACTGAAAATAACTTTACCACTGTAGGTACAGAACAGTTCCTGCAGGATACCAGACTGATGACAGTAAGAGTACGTGAAGTAGCTAATGGTATTAATCCCATCGTAACTACGGATACAACTTTACAAGACGCTATTGTGAAAATGACCGAATATGGCTTTGGCGCTGTGACAGTATTAGATACAGACGGAAGCCTAAAAGGAGTATTTACCGATGGTGATATCAGAAGGCTTTTACAGAAAGAAGGTGCAGCTTGTCTGCAATATACAATGGGTCAAATGTCTTATGCTCCACCAGTAAGTATTGATGGAGGGGCTTTACTGAATGAAGCTCAAACTTTATTTAAACAAACCAGCGTGGATACCATTCTGATTACTGAGAACGGCAAACCAGTAGGTATGCTGGATATTCAGGATTTGAAAAATAATATTTAGTCACCTACATTATTCATTATTGGGGTTCTAACTAGCGTATGACATACGAACCAAGTCTGCTTGCAAATTATTATAAAGGTAAATTTCTGATATCCCCTTCAGAATTACAGCAAAGATTTAGCAAAATCAAAGCTTATATTTTTGATTGGGATGGGGTATTTAATAATGGTATTAAATCAGAGCAAACTGGCAGTCCTTTCAGCGAAGTAGATGCTATGGGGACAAATATGCTGCGCTTTGCACATTTCCTAACATTTCAAACCATCCCCTTTAGTTTTATCATTTCTGGGGAACGCAATCCCACTGCTGTACAATTAGCTAAAAGAGAAAATTTTCACGCATTGTATAGCGGCTTTAAAAATAAAATGGATGCACTCAACCATTTGTGCAAAAAAAATCAAATCACCCCAAAAGAAGTAGCTTTCATATTTGATGATGTGTTGGATCTATCTGTAGCTGCGGTGTGCGGCATTCGCATTATGATTCATCGGGAAGCTAACCCATGGTTGAATGCATATGTAAAGCAACATCACTTGGCCGATTATCTTACCGCTCATGAAGGTGGAAACTATGCTGTGAGAGAAGCTACAGAATTATTGGCAAGCCTGAGTGGAAAATTGAATCAGGCATTTACCGCTCGAATTAAGTATGCAGAAAGCTATAAGGCGTATATATCGGAAAGAAATCAGATTAAAACAGCGCTCTTTCTCTACAGACCACCAGAAAATAAAGAAACACAGTAATTATGATAATTGGTATTATTCCTGCTAGATATGAATCATCCAGATTCCCCGGAAAGCCTCTTGCCGACATCCGTGGAAAAAGTATGATTCAAAGAGTATATCAACAGGCTAGCAAATGCCAGAAACTATCTGAAGTATGGGTGGCTACAGATGATGAACGTATATATACGCATGTGACCTCTTTTGGAGGGAAGGCTGTGATGACACAAAAACATCACGCCAGTGGCACAGATAGATGTAAAGAAGCTATGGAGCTAGTGGGAGGACAAGCGCAATATATTATCAATATTCAGGGAGATGAACCTTTTATAGATCCTTCTCAAATTGATACCTTAGCTTCAGTACTAGAAGATGGTACTGTTGAGCTTGCTACCTTAGTTATACCGGTTACCGAAGCCTCTTTACTCACAGATTCGGGTGAAGTAAAAGTCGTGATGAATGTAAGAGGAGAGGCTATGTATTTTAGCAGAAGCATTATTCCCTATTTAAAAGACGTGCCTCAGGCACAATGGTTCGAATCCCATGCTTATTTCAGGCATGCTGGTATGTATGCCTATCGTAAGGATGTGTTATCCCAAATTGCTCAAATACCAGTTTCTGCTCTGGAAAAAGCAGAATCTCTGGAACAACTAAGATGGCTCGAACATGGTTTTCGAATACGCTGTGCAGTTACAACTTTCGAAAGTCATTGTGTAGATACTCCCGAAGATATTCGTAAAGTGCTGGAAAAATTTCCTGAAAATTTCTAATCTGTCACGTTCCATTTCTTCCTTTTATTATCCTGTAAAACCCTTACAGTAAATAATTTCTACACGTGAGTAAAGGATTTTATCGCGTGTTTTTTAAATTTTCAACTACTATCTTTGTTAGGATAGCAATATTATGTATGTTGCTAGAAACTTAATTATTTGTAAACGTTTAAAATCTATTTATGTTAAAACCAGGAGATGAATTTCGTCACAGATTTAGTTATACTCAGAAGGATGTGGATTTGTATGCACAGGTGAGCGGAGATACTAATCCGCTTCATATAGATCCACAGGCTGGAAAAGAAAGTATGTTTGGACGTAATATTATTCACGGCTTCTTAGGAGCTAGTGTTTTTACTAAAATATTTGGTGCTCTTTGGTATGTAGATGGACATGTATATTTAAGCCAAAGTATGAAATGGCTTAAACCTATGTTTACCGATATAGAATATGAAGCAGTAATTACCGTAAAAGAAATTTACCCAGAAAAAAACAGAGTATTATATGATTGTGCAGTGTTCAATCCTGAAACAGGAGAACAAACCATTGCTGGCGAAGCGTTACTGCTCAATAAAAAACAATATGTTTGGTAACAAACAGCCTTTGGTTGGGTTAACCTCAGCGACATAAATAATTAGTTAGCTTACAGGTTTTTGTTATAGCAAAGTATCATATATAAGAGATACTTGCAAACCCTTGTATCAAAATGCTTTCAGGCTGGCACTTTTGATAATAATTTGCATTATTTTACTAACTTCGCGCCTTAATTTACAGGCAGGTACATGAATTTTTTTTAAAATTTTCTGCCTGTCAACAAGAAAATTTAGATCGTATTATTGATGGATCGTAAGTATCTGGAATATAGACAGTTGGATTTGCCTTTTATAGAAAAAGAATACCTTTCTATTTGGGAAACGGAAAAAACATTTCATAAAAGTGTAAAACATAGAGAGGGTAGCGAGCATTTTGTGTTTTATGAAGGCCCGCCTAGTGCCAATGGAATGCCGGGTATTCACCACGTTATTTCCAGAACCCTAAAAGATATGGTGTGCCGATATAAAACCATGCAAGGTTACCAGGTAAAGCGTAAAGCAGGCTGGGATACGCATGGACTACCGGTAGAATTGGGTGTGGAGAAAGAATTAGGAATTACAAAAGAAGATATAGGCGTAAGCATCTCTGTAGAAGAGTACAATAAAAAATGCCGTGAAGCGGTAATGCGGTATAAAAAGGAATGGGATACGCTCACCCAAAAAATGGGGTACTGGGTAGATCTAGATGATCCTTATATCACTTTTGATATCAAATACATCGAATCACTGTGGTGGGTACTCAAAAAGCTTTTTGAAAAGAATTTATTATACAAAAGCGTTTCCATTCAACCCTATTCTCCCGCAGCAGGTACAGGCTTAAGTTCCCATGAACTCAATCAACCAGGTACCTATAAAAATGTGAAGGATACCACGGTTGTAGCCATGTTTGAAATGATACCAGATGCGCTTACACAACCACTGGAAAACGCTGTAAAAGCCACTGGTGCAAAGGCTGAAGATGTAAAAATTCATTTTCTAGCATGGACAACCACTCCATGGACGTTACCTTCTAATTGTGGACTTACCGTAGGCCCTGATATTACCTATGCATTAGTGCATACGGTCAATCCATATACCCATCAACCTATATGGGTCGTGCTGGCTGAGGCATTGATCCCTTCTTTCTTTAAGGCAGAAGGAGAAAATCAGGATATTGCTGCCTATTCTCCTAATGATAAAATTATTCCTTGGCGTAAATTATATACCTGTAAAGGAAATGATCTAGTAGGAATTCGCTATCATCAGCTGATTCCTTATGAAGGTAATTCCAAAGAAGTAGCTGGGGGAGATCCTTGGAGAGTAATTCCGGGCGATTTTGTTACGACTGAAGATGGTACTGGTATTGTACATACTGCTCCTGCCTTCGGTGCTGACGACTATCGCGTAGGCCAAAAGCATAATATTGGCATGCTCACCCTAGTGGATAAGGAAGGAAAATTCCTTGAAAATCTGGGCCCGCTTTCTGGTAGATATGTGAAGAATTATAAAGACGATCAGGATTGGAAAGATGTAGATATTGATATTGCTGTAGCATTAAAACAAGCAGGTAAGGCATTTAAAGTTGAAAAATACGAACACAGTTATCCTCACTGCTGGCGTACAGATAAACCTGTAATCTATTATCCTTTGGATGCATGGTTTATCAAAACAACGGCTTTAAAGGATAGAATGGTGGAACTCAATAAAACCATAAACTGGAAACCAAAATCTACCGGAGAAGGTAGGTTTGGTAACTGGCTTGAAAATATGGTGGACTGGAACCTGAGTCGCTCAAGATTTTGGGGAACTCCTTTACCAGTATGGGTAAGTGAAAATGGAACTGAAATAAAATGTATCGGAAGTATTGACGAATTACTTCAGGAAGTAGAAACGGCCAATCAAATATTAGGACTCAATCAGCTTACGGATGTATTGGAAGCGTGGAAGGGAAATATTATGACTGATTTAGCCAATAAAATTGGTATTACTTCAAATGAGGATAAGTATAAACTGCTTGAAGGAAAATTAGATCTGCATAAACCTTATGTGGATAATCTGATTTTGTGTGATAGTCAGGGTAAGCCTATGCGAAGAGAGCCTGATTTAGTGGACGTATGGTTTGATTCAGGGGCTATGCCTTATGCCCAATGGCATTATCCATTTGAAAATAAAAAAGATTTTAAAAACAGCTTTCCGGCAGATTTTATTGCAGAAGGTGTTGACCAAACTCGCGGATGGTTTTATACCTTACATGCACTCGCCGTAATGCTTTTTGATAGTGTAGCTTATAAAACGGTTGTTTCCAACGGCCTAGTACTGGACAAGCATGGCAATAAAATGAGTAAACGTCTAGGAAATGCTATCGATCCGTTTGAAACCATCGAAAAATATAGTGCAGATGCTACACGCTGGTATTTAGTTACCAATGCCTCCCCCTGGGATAGCCTTCGGTTTGATATAGAAGGAATTAAAGAAGTACAACGTAAATATTTTGGTACGTTGTTTAATACATACCAGTTCTTTGCCCTGTATGCTAATGTAGATGGATTTGTATTCAAAGAACGCTATATCCCCCTGCACCAGCGTCCGGAAATTGACCAGTGGATACTCTCCGAATTAAATTCTCTAGTTGCTGCCGTAAATCGCTTTATGGATGATTATGAGCCAACACAAGCAGGTCGAGCAATGGAATATTTTCTGGACGAGCAGCTGAGCAACTGGTACGTACGTTTGTGCAGACGTCGTTTCTGGAAAGGAGAATATGAACATGATAAAGTTTGTGCCTATCAAACTTTATACGAATGCTTAGAAACTATAGCGGGGCTTATGGCTCCCATTGCACCTTTCTTTGCTGATTGGTTATATAGAAATCTGAATCAGGTAACCCAAAGAAAAGAAGCAACTTCTGTTCATCTGTCAGATTTTCCGCAGGCAGACGAAAGTGCAATCAATACTGAATTGGAAGAGCGTATGAAACTGGCACAGGATATATCCTCACTGGTTTTGTCGCTTCGAAAAAAAGTAAATATAAAAGTAAGACAGCCACTACAGAAGGTGATGGTTCCCGTATTAGACAAACATATGCAAGACCAGATCCAGAAAGTAGCAACGCTGATAAAAAATGAAGTAAATGTCAAAGAGATTGAGTATTTAGATGATTCTCAAGGATTTATTAAAAAGAAATTAAAGCCAAACTTTAAGTTGCTCGGAGCAAGAATGGGAGCTAAAATGAAAATGGTAGCCGCTGCCATTCAGCAAATGGATCAGACAGCAATTGCACATTTAGAAAAAGAGCAACAATATACCTTGGAGTTAGAAGATACTACATCGGTTTCTATACAATTACAGGATGTTGAAGTTATTCCTGAAGATATTCCAGGATGGTCTGTAGCTAATAAAGGTTCTTTAACAGTTGCACTGGATACCACCATTACCCCAGAATTATTAGATGAAGGAATAGCTAGGGAGTTTATTAATAGAGTTCAAAAGCTGAGAAAAGACTCAGGCTTTGAACTTATTGATAAAATAATTGTAAAAGTTATATCAGATGATGAGGCATTAAGAACTGCGATAATAAAATATAACGACTATATTTGCGCGGAAATTCTGGCACATTCTATTCAATTTGGAGAGGACGCAGAGGCGGAGTCGGCACAAAAAGTTGAAGTGAATGAAAAGGAATTGAAAGTATTACTCCATAAAAAAACATAAAGTTATGGCTACCACTACAAAGAAAAACCAAAAAACAGCTGCAAAAACCTCTAAAGCTACTACCGTAGCTAAGAAGAAAGCTGCCAAAAAAGTTGTTGAAACCCGTAAGCCTGTAAAGAAATCAGGGACAACATCTGGTAAGAAGAAAGTAGTGGCAAAGCCAGTTACCCAAAAAGCAGCTCCCAAAAAAGCAGCTGCAAAGAAGCCAACAACGTCAAAAACAACAAAGAAAGTGAGTACAAAGAAGACAACCACTGTTGCTAAGAAAAAAGCTCCTGCGAAGAAAACCACCACAACGGCTAAAACTACTAAAGCAGCTAAAGCTCCTGCTAAAAAGCAAGCTATGCCTGCTAAAAAAACTGTAAATACTAAAAAAGCTCCTGCTAAAAAGCAAGCTACACCTGCTAAAAAAACAACTACAACGGCAGCTAAAACGCCTGCTAAAAAAGCAGCTACACCTGTGAAGAAAACTGTTGCTAAAAAGCAAGCTACGCCTGCTAAAAAAACAGCAACTAAACCTGCTACATCTGCTAAAGCAAACACTACTGCTGCAGCAACTAAAGCAGCAGCTTCTGCTTCCACAA
>Ga0207415_1001290_pt1 | contig 13085 bp, 14 predicted proteins | sample Passage237A_FD_187369 | JGI IMG/M metagenome (GOLD analysis project Ga0207415, IMG submission 187369) | Cellulose adapted compost microbial communities from Newby Island Compost Facility, Milpitas, CA, USA - Passage2 37A (SPAdes) (version 3) ...
TACATCATGCTCAACCAATCGGAGTGGTAACGTCCGGAAGTTTCGGGGTTGGCTACCAGGCGTTGCTTGTATTCATCATAATCCCCGCTTTTCTCTTTCCACTCTTCACTGTTCACTGTAAAATTGTCTTTGTACACAAAGTCCTTTCCGGTATTGTAAGGCGGGTCTATGTAGATCATTTTTATTTTGCCCAGGTAGCTTTCTTGGAGTAGTTTCAGGACTTCCAGGTTATCGCCTTCTATGTACAGGTTTTCGGTATTGTCAAAGTCAACACTGTCTTCGCGCACCGGGCGTAGGGTTTTGGTGGTTGGCAGGTTGGCGGTTACAATGGCTTCCTTCTTACCCGGCCACTCCAAGCGGTAGCGTTCTTTGTTGCCTTCTACTACGGCATGGCTGAGTTCCTGCTTCAGCAGATCAAAGTCTATGGCTTTGCCTTCGGCTGTTTCCGTAACGCAATTGGGGAATAACGCTGCAAGCCTTTCGAAGTTTGTGTTCACCAGGTCGGGACTTTTTAGATCTAATTTTTCAATCATATCGATTTTTTTTGACTGAAAAGTGAAAAACTAAATTTTAGTGAAAAGTGAAAAACTAAAAGTGAAAAACGGAATGTTCACTGTTCACTTTTCACTGTTCACTTTTCACTGTTCACTGTTCACTGTTCACTGTTCACTTTTCACTTTTCACTTATCACTTTTCACTGTTCACTTATCACTTATCACTTTTCACTGTTCACTTTTCACTGTTCACTTTTCACTTATCACTTTTCACTTTTTTTGCAGTTTTTACGGATGCGACTAACATGGCAATAAGCTCTTTGCAATCTGATTGAAGGCTATCAGCCAATTCATCTTTTATCAACTTTGCTTCCTGTAGCAATAATATCCAGTACTCTGTTTCATTGGCTTCTTTCAGGGCAATGCTGAGCTTATTGATGAAGTCAGATTTGCTTTGGGCAAATTCTCCTTCACGAACCAATGCGCCAATAGCCGTTCCACTTCTCAGGACTTGCTTACTCAGCACAAACTCTTTTTGGTTTTGCTGCAACTCCTGTGAAAGCCTGACTACCCGCAAGGCGAATGCAAAACTTTTATCTCTCAATACTGACGGCTTCATCACTTTTTGAGTGAAAAACTAAAAGTGAAAAGTGAAAAAACTAATTTTCTCTTATCACTTATCACTTTTCACTTATCACTTTTCACTTATCACTTTTCATTGTTCACTTTTCATTGTTCACTTTCCGATACAAAACTTACTAAAAATATAGTCTAGCTTGTCTTCCGTGGTGATCTCGCCGGTGATCTCGCCGAGATAATGCAGACATCTTCTTATATCCAGCGCAATAAGGTCGCCGGGAATATTATTGCTGAGAGCAGCACGGATATCTTCCAAAGATTTTTGCACTTCCTGCAAGGCGGCGTGATGGCGGGCATTCGTAATGATGGTTCCCTCGGAATTTACTTTTCCCTGCAGGGCTTTCTGAAATAATTCTTCACGAAGGATCTGCGCTCCGTTGTTCTTTGCAGAAAGCAACAAACTACCCTGCGGAAGCATTGCAGACAGCTGATTGAGATGCTCCAGATTTTGCGAACCGTCAAAAGAAGCAATGGCAAGATCTGCCTTGTTGCCTGCGAAAATGAAGTTTTTATTTTCTTCCGTCATCAGCTTCAGTGCTTCGTCTACTTCCTGCTTGCTGAAGTTTGTGAGGTCGAACAGATAAACCACAATATCCGCTCCGGTAAGCGCCTTACGGCTACGCTCAATACCTATGCTTTCTATCACATCGGAAGTGTGCTCGCGAATTCCGGCAGTATCAATCAGTCGGAAGATAATGCCGTTGATATTGAGCGTTTCCTCAATCGTATCGCGGGTTGTGCCGGCTATATCGCTTACTATGGCGCGTTCTTCATTCAGTAACGCATTCAGCAGGGTGCTTTTGCCCACATTGGGCTTACCAATAATTGCGACTTTAATGCCCTGACGAATAGCATTCCCCAAACTAAAAGAATCCAGCAACTTCTGAATTTTGACCGATGCGTTCCCGATCAGTTCATTCAGCCTTGTTCTGTCGGCAAACTCCACATCTTCCTGACTGAAGTCAAGTTCCAGCTCTATCAGTGCACTAAACTGGATGAGCTCGTCGCGAATGACTTTCAGATCGCTGCTGAAACCTCCACGCAGGTTGTGCATGGCAGCATGATGCGCCGCACTGCTCTGACTTGCAATCAGGTCTGCAACAGCTTCTGCCTGTGTAAGATCCATCTTGCCGTTGAGAAAAGCTCTTTGCGTAAACTCTCCGGGTTTTGCTAAGCTCGCGCCATTGCGAATGCATAGCTGAATTACCTGTTCCAGTATATAGTTCGATCCGTGGCAGCTAAACTCTACCACATCTTCGCCTGTATAACTTTTAGGTGCACGGTACAAACTCACTACCACTTCATCCACTATTGTTTCACCGTCAACAATATGTCCGAAGTTAAGTGTATGTCCCGGCTGCGTTGAGAGCCTTTTTCCTCTAAAGATTTTGTCGGCAATAGCCAAGGTCTTTCCGCCGCTTAACCTGATCACACCGATAGCGCCTTCGCCCGGCGGTGTAGCCAGCGCTACGATCGTTTCATTCATTGAGTACATGAGCATTCAAAAGTAAAAACTAAAAAGGGCAAAATATCTTTGCGCGAAACCAGAGTCGTATGCGCGCAGTGATACAAAGGGTTGCTTCCGCCAGTGTAACTATAGACGAAGCTATAAGTTCCGAGATCGGTCAAGGTTTACTGGTATTGCTGGGAGTCGAAACAGCCGATACAACGGAAGATGCAGACTGGCTTTGCAAAAAGATTGCACAGTTGCGCATTTTTTCGGATGAGCAGGGATTGATGAACAAAGATCTTCGGGAAGTGGATGGCTCGGTGCTGGTGGTGAGTCAGTTTACTTTACACGCTGCTTATAAAAAAGGAAACAGACCTTCCTTCATCGCAGCAGCAAGACCGGAACAAGCAATTCCACTGTATGAACATTTTGTAAAAACGCTCTCCAATCTCATTGGCAAACCCGTAGCTACCGGTACTTTCGGGGCAGATATGAAAGTGGCATTGGTAAACGATGGTCCCGTAACGATTGTGATGGACACAAAAAACAAAGAATGATTCTTTTCGACTATAACCATTTTATGAAAGAGGCGCTGCGGCAAGCGCAAATAGCTTTTGAAGAAGATGAAGTGCCTGTAGGCGCCGTAGTGGTGTGGAATGACAAGGTCATTTCGCGAGGTTACAATCAAGTGGAAAAACTAAACGACAGTACAGCACACGCAGAGATGATCGCATTGACGGCTGCTTTCAACGCGCTGGGAAGCAAATATCTCCCGGAAGCAACACTGTATGTTACCCTCGAGCCTTGCCTGATGTGTTGTGGCGCCATGTACTGGAGCAAAATAGGAAAGATCGTTTATGGTGCCGGTGACGCAAAAAACGGATATCGTCGAATCGCAGGACAGCAGCATCCGTTTCATCCTAAAACGGAAATTGTATCGGGTGTTCTTGCAGCAGAGTGCGCGCAACTCATGAAAAATTTTTTCTCCGCAAAAAGATAACCGTGTATCAGTGGACTAAAGTTGAAGAATACACGCTATCCTCGCTTCAGGAAGATAAAATCGTGGAAGTGAAGGCCGGAGAGAAATCTGTTTGTCTTTTGAAAAGAAACGACCAGTTGTATGCTTTTGCCGCCACCTGTCCGCATCAGGGTGCAAAGTTTTGCGCGGGATGGATGGATGCCGCAGGAAGGATCGTATGTCCGTTGCATCAATATCGCTTCGACCCTGCCAATGGACGAAATACCAGCGGAGAAGGTTATAAATTGCGTACTTATCCCACAGAAATCAGAGAAAACATTATCTACATTGGACTAACCTTATGAACATGATTCAGCATCCACCATATCTTAAAAGAGGCTCCGTAATCGGTATTACCTGCCCGGCAGGTTATGTTTCGAATGAACGTGTTGCCTGTGCACTGGATGTATTGCAATTCTGGGGATTTAGAATAAAGGTAGGCAACACTGTAGGCAACGAGCATTTTTATTTCTCAGGAACGGACGAAGAACGTTTGCAGGATCTGCAGATGATGCTGGACGACCCGACGGTGGATGCCATACTGATGGGACGCGGAGGCTATGGATTGTCGCGCATTATAGATCTGCTGGATTTTACAACCTTCATTCAAAAACCTAAATGGGTATGCGGCTTCAGCGATATCACAGTGCTGCACAATCATATTCATGCCCAACTGGGTATCCCCACCTTGCATAGTCCGATGTGTGGTGCTTTTACACCTGAGTCCGTCAACTCGGATTATATCAAAAACTTCTTTGCTGCACTCACCGGAGAAAGTCTTTTCTATCATGCTCCGCCTTCTGATTTCAATCGTCATGGTATGGCTGAAGGCATTCTCACGGGTGGTAATCTGGCAATTCTCGCACATCTTACAGGCTCTCCTTCTGAAGCAGATACCGATGGAAAGATTCTGTTTATCGAAGATATTGGAGAACACCTGTACCAGATAGACAGGCTCATGCTAAATCTGAAGCGCGCCGGTAAACTCGATTATCTGAAAGGACTGCTTGTAGGAAGTTTTACGGAAGTGGAAGACACAGAACGTCCCTTCGGACAAACCGTTGAGGAGATCATTTCAGACAAAGTGAAAGAATATGATTATCCGGTGTGTTTCAACTTTCCTTGTGGACATCAGGAAATCAATTATACACTTACTCTGGGCATGAACCATCGGTTGATTGTAACGGAGCAGGGATCACAACTGGAGTTAAGGAGATAAGGAATGTTAGAACGCAGCTATCGCTAACGTTCATGATAAACATCGCAAACCACAAAGGACGCCAGGCAGGCGCAAAGAACACAAAGACAAAGTGTGAGCAAAAATACTCTCTGCGAGCGCTGTGAAGTCTCCGGGAACGTTGCGAAAAACTTCCTCTTATGCTTCTGTCTTTTTCCAGGCACTCATACCGCCGGAAAGATTGTACAGATTATCGAAGCCAAATTGCTCCAGTCGCTGAATCACAATACTACTTCGAATTCCCTTCGCGCAATAAACAACTACCGGAATGTCTTTGCGCAGTTCCTCTTTTCTTAGAATTATATCCCCCAGTCGAATGTGTAATCCACCTATGTGAAAAGATTCTCGCTCAAATGGTTCACGCACATCCACCAGCATAAAATCTCTCTCCTCACTAAGCCATTGGCGCAGATCGGCAGGGGTAATCTCTTTCATAAACCAGGGGTAATTATTTACTATGCTTCCGTCAATGCCCGCCAGAGCATGTCTTTGAGTTTATCGATATTGATATTGGCCACCGATGAAATGAAAATATGGGGAACCTCTTTGGGTAATGTAGCTTCTATTTCTGCTTTCAGTTCCTCATCCAGCATCTCCGACTTACTGATAGCCAGAATAATCTTTTTATCGAGCAGTTCAGGATTATACTGCTCCAATTCATTGTACAGAATCTTAAACTCCTTCGCATGATCCACACTGTCTGCGGGAATAAGAAACAGCAATACAGAATTACGTTCGATATGTCTTAAGAAACGATGACCCAGGCCTTTTCCTTCTGCTGCACCTTCAATGATACCGGGAAGATCGGCCATGCAAAACGACTTATTGTCGCGGTAAGAAACAATGCCCAGTTGTGGGGTGATCGTTGTAAATGCATAATCGGCAATCTTAGGTTTTGCAGCACTCACCACCGAGAGCAGTGTTGATTTTCCTGCATTCGGAAAACCTACCAAGCCTACATCTGCCAGTATCTTTAGCTCAAGAAATTTATAACCTTCTACGCCCGGCTCACCAGGTTGTGCATGTTCCGGAGCCTGATTGGTGGAGGTAGCGAAATTGCTATTGCCTAATCCGCCTCTGCCTCCCGGCAACCAGATCACCTCCTGTCCGTCTTCGAGAATTTCTGCTTCGATTTTGCCCGTTTCTTCGTCTTTGGCAACAGTTCCCAAGGGCACTTCGATAATCACATCTTTACCATCGCGACCGGTGCAATTATTCTTGCTGCCGTTCTCTCCGTTTTCGGCCAGTACGTTTTTATGATAGCGCAGATGCAATAAGGTCCAGAGCTGACTATTTCCGCGCAGAATGATATGACCACCGCGACCGCCATCACCGCCGTCGGGACCTGCTTTTGGATTGAACTTTGTTCTTGCGAAATGGGAACTACCCGCCCCGCCTTTGCCAGAGCGGCAAAAGATTCTGATATAGTCTACAAAATTTCCTTTCTCCACTAGGCTGGCAACAAGTACTTGTCAATTTCTTTAGAGATGAGTTTGAATGTCTCCTCGATGGTTCCGTCACCTTTCAGTCTTTCGAGTTTGCCCTGTGCATCGTAATAACCGGCAACAGGTTCTGTTTTGGCAAAGTATTCCTTTATACGCTTTACGATCACTTCATCAGTATCGTCGCTACGGCCGGAAGTAACACCTCGTCCAATCAGTCTGCGGGTGAGTTCATCTTCAGGCACCTCAAGAGAAAGAACCAGATGAATTTCTGTATTCTTAAACTCCAGCAGTTTATCAAGTGCTTCTGCCTGCGCTTTTGTACGCGGGAAACCATCGAAGATAAATCCGCGTGCATTAGGCGTTTCATCAATTTTACTGCTTATCATTCCGATCACAACCTCGTCCGGCACCAACATTCCCTGATCCATATAACGCCTGGCTTCCACACCCAGCGGCGTCTGACGAGACACTTCGTCGCGCAGCAGGTCTCCGGTAGAGATATGATGCAGTTGATAGGTGGAAACGATTTGTGCAGACTGTGTTCCTTTACCGCTACCGGGAGGGCCGAACAAAACAAGATTGAACATAAAAGCGAAATGATGTTAACTGCACAAAAATAAGATTATGCCCCAATTAGCCTAAAAAAACTGGCGACGTGGGAAGTGTGAAGGAGGTTAAAAGGAGGTTAGTTGTATAGATTCCGGGAGGGAATGACAAAGAGCAGGATGAGTTTCTGTGTTTTATGAAGAAGACGTACATGGCAAGGCTACATTCTCTCGTCGTTGCGATCGCAGTGAAGCAATCCAATCATGGTTAGCTTCAAACAGCAGTCTTTTACTCCACTTTTCGACGAGGAAAAAGTTGAAGAAAACACCGGAAAGTTTCACAGAGAGCGCGCAGAGAAATTCAGACACAGACAAACTCGCGCCTGCGTGTAAAAAGGATTGCGATTGAACCTATCGAACGAACAAGTTATTTGTAGTAGAGGCATCAAGCTCTCGGTATTCGCCCACATCCAGACCTTCAATGGTGACACCACCGATGCTATAACGAATCAAACGCAATGTTGGGAATCCCACAGCAGCCGTCATTTTTCTAACCTGCCTGTTCTTTCCCTCTGTGATCGTCAATGATATCCATGAGGTGGGAATTTCCTTTCGATATCGTATCGGCGGATTCCTTTCCGGCACCTTTGGTGCTTCTGAAAAAATGGTTGCTTTTGCCGAAGCCGTTTTGTACTGCTTACCGTTCACGTTGATGACAACTCCTTTCTTTAACTGTGCTACTGCATCTTCCGTTATCGAACCTTCGACCTGCACCCAGTATGTACGTGAATGTTTAAACTTAGGTTCAAGTAATCTGTAGGTAAGCTGCTTGTCGTTGGTAAGCAACAACAAACCTTCACTGTCATAATCTAATCTTCCAACAGGGTATACGTCTTTTGGGAAGTCGTGAAAAAAATCTGCCAGCGTTTTTTTCTCTCCCTCTTTCGAAAATTGTGCAAGCACCTGAAAAGGCTTGTAGAAAATAATATAACGCAACATAAATGAGGGTGGTTGTCTGAAAGCCGCTCCAGGCAATGCTTTCAGCGTACAAAAGAAAAAGTCCGGCGAGTTGTGATCGGCCGGACTTTTATAAAGGATGGGTTAGTAAGTACAATCCTAACACAATATTAAAAAGAATTTCTACTACTAAAAAAAAATCTTGCAAAAATTTTTTTGATATTGAAAACCTGTGAACAAGTTACCATGATTAAAGTTGTCGTAACATGAATTAACGCAGTCTGCTATTGCAGAAATTATGAGTGGAAATGTTGCCTCTGCAGATTGCGTTTCGTTTACTCTTGCCACTTCACTAAAACACACTACCAGTCCTTATCCACCTTTACCTTTACTGCCTTTCCTTTTTCCTTTTTGTCGTGCAATTTTTTCTCTTCTTGCGCAAGTGCATTCAATAACTGTTCGGCTTGCTCCTGAGAAAGTTTGCTGGGTTGTGGTTGCGGACGTTCCTGCTGCTGTTGATCTTCTTTCTTGTCTTGCTGCTGCTGCTGTTGATCTTTTGGGTTCTGCTCGTCCTTGTTCTGATCTTTCTGCTGATCTTTTTGTTGATTCTGATCCTGCTGATCTTTGTTATCCTGATTCTTATCCTGATTATTTTGTTTGTTGTTTCCGCCCCCGCCCTGTTGTTTCTTCATCATCGTCAGCGCATAAGACAAATTGTATTTGGCAGCTTCGTCTTGCGGATTGTTTTTCAGCGCAGCCTTATAAGCCTGAACAGCCTCTTCCCATTTCTGCTCGCTCATGTAGGTGTTACCAATGTTATAATGAGCATCAGCTTTTACTTTCTTTTCCTGAGCCTGCTTTGCAGCTACCTCTAAAGTTTTTCTTGAACCGTCAAAATTCTTTTGCTGATAAAGAGCATTTCCCAAGTTGAATATGCCAGGAACAAAAGACGGATTCTTTTTCAGAGCCTCCTGATAAGCGGCAGAAGCTTCCTGATATTTTTTCCCCTGGTAAAGTTCATTACCTTGTATGACCTGCTTTTTTTGTGCCATACAGGAGATACTCAAAAAGCAGAAAAAAACACTTAATATCCACTTCATCACCTTATGCTGTTTTGTTCTTTAGTCTGACCCTGCTTCCCGGCAGTAACCATTCCACCACGAGTATCAAAAATGCAAATCCCAAAAAGTACTGAAAATAACTTTGATAACTACTGAACACTACTGCTCCGAGACTTTTCTGTTCCATACCATCAATCTCGTTTACAAGCTTTCCTGCAACATCATCGGCATTGCGGAGCAAGTGATAGGTTCCCTGGCCCGCTGATGCAATCGTCCGAAGTTCGTCTTCATTCAACTTGCTGATCACAGGATTACCCTGCTCGTCGAGCTTCACCGCTCTTGTGTCTGGATCAGTGAGCGTAGATCCTTCAGGAGAACCGATACCGACCGTATGAATGATGATTCCCGAAGCGGCAGCTTCTTTCGCTTTTTCTATTGCATTCTCGTCGTGGTCTTCGCCGTCGGAAATGATCACCAGCGATTTGTATTTCTTTTCTTTCTGAGAAAACGACTGCACAGCCATATCTATAGCTTCGCTGATGACAGTACCTTGCGTTGGAATGAGATCGGGCTTTACGTTCTGGAGCATCATCTTCATCGCACTGTAGTCAATCGTCAGCGGCACCTGCAAATAGGCTCTACCGGCAAACACTACCAGTCCCACTCTGTCGTTTTTCATCTTCTCCATCATGCTCATCACCAGTTGCTTTGCACGAGTGAGGCGATCGGGTTGAATGTCTTTGGCAAGCATGCTTTTACTTACATCAAGTGCAACGATAACATCTACACCTTTTCTCTGCACCTGCTCTGTACCTGAAGCCTTTTGCAAATTTGCCCACCCAATAACACAGGCGATAAATGCTGTCAGTAACAGGATAAATTTCGTCAGCGGTCTGCCTGGTATGAAGCCCAACAACTGAGCGGACACCAGATGTTGTTCACCCATTTTCTTCAGCCTGTTCTTTCTCCATACAAGCATACCGGCAAACAATACCACCAACACCGGAAGCAGTCCGAGCGCGTATAAATGATCTAAATGCTGGAAACGAAACATGAGTAGCTGTATCCCGCAAATTTAATCGTCCACGCGATGCTCCAAAGAAGAGACATGTTGATTTTTAAATTCTTTAACAGGGGATTTTTCCGTCCTGTAATTCATTCGCCTAAATCTTAATTTCGCACAATGCAGGAATATTTGAAGGGGCTTAACGAACGGCAACGCGAAGCCGTTGAACATGTGGACGGACCATTGATGATTGTGGCAGGTGCTGGAAGCGGTAAAACCAAGGTGCTCACTACGCGTATCGCTCATTTGATGCACAACGGCGTAGATGCATTCAACATATTGGCGCTGACCTTTACCAACAAAGCAGCGGCAGAGATGAAGGAGCGGATAGAGCTTATCCTGGGCAGTACGGAAGCACGCAATTTATACATCGGTACCTTCCACTCTGTATTTGCAAGATTACTTCGTGCGGAAGCTAATAAGATCGGATATCCTAACAACTTCACCATATACGACACCGACGATGCGAAAAGCGTTCTGAAAAGTATCATCCACGATATGAATCTGGACGATAAGCACTACAAACCTACTTATGTCTATAATCGTATATCAGCAGCAAAAAATAGTCTTGTAGATCCTGTCATGTACAAACAGGATTATCATATTCAGCAGGAAGATGCGCGCAGTAATCGTCCGCTAATGGGCGAGATCTATGAAGCTTATGCGAAACGATGCTTTAGAAACGGTGCGATGGATTTCGATGATCTGCTGTTTAAAATGTATCAGTTGCTCACGTTGTTTCCTGATGTACTGGCAAAGTATCAACACCGTTTTCGCTATATACTTATAGATGAGTATCAGGATACCAACCTCGCGCAGTACCAGATCATCAAGATGCTCGGTGCTGTCCATGAGAATATTTGCGTCGTGGGCGATGATGCACAAAGTATCTATTCATTCCGGGGCGCCACGGTGCAGAATATCCTGCAGTTTCAAGACGACTATGAGGATGTAAAAGTGGTGAAGCTGGAGCAGAATTATCGAAGCACGCAGTCCATTCTTCATGTTGCCAATACAATCATTGCAAACAATAAGAATCAGATACCTAAAGAACTCTGGACCAGTAACACCGAGGGTGAAAAGATAAAACTGGTACGTACCCTTACTGACAATGATGAGGGACGTTTTGTTGCTGATGCGATCACCGAAATGAAGCTTCGGAATCATTACCGGAATAAAGACTTTGCAGTGCTTTATCGTACCAATGCCCAGTCGCGTTCGTTTGAAGAAAGTCTGCGAAGAATGAACATTCCTTATAAACTTATTGGTGGTGTTTCCTTTTATCAGAGAAAAGAAATCAAAGACTTTCTTGCTTATCTGCGCATGATTGTCAACCCCCGCGACGAAGAGAACATCAAACGCATCATCAACTATCCTGCAAGAAGTATTGGGAAAACGAGTGTAGACAAGATCATGATTGCAGCCAATCACCTCGACAAATCGTTCTGGGAAATACTGCATATGCCTGAAGCTGCGGGACTGAAAGGTGCATCGGCTACTGCTATTGGCAACTTCGTTATCATGATCGAGAGTTTCCAAACCATGCTCGAAACCACCAATGCTTATGATGTTGCCTTTGCCGTAGGAAAACGTACAGGATTGGTAGCCGAGCTCTACAACGATAAATCGGTAGAAGGATTGGCACGATATGAAAACGTTCAGGAGTTGTTGAACTCGATAAAGGAATTCACCGAAACGCCTGATGAGGAAGGTGAGCTCCGAGACAAAAGTCTGGGCAGCTATCTACAGCAGATCACATTGCTTACCGATGCAGATCAGGATAAGGATGAAGATGCTGATGCTGTAAAGCTAATGACCATACATGCAGCGAAGGGACTGGAATTCCCATGTGTTTTCTGCGTAGGTCTGGAAGAAAACCTTTTCCCCAGCGCTATGAGTCTTTATGATCGCGCAGATCTGGAGGAAGAAAGAAGGTTGTTTTATGTGGCTGTCACCAGAGCCAAAGAAAGACTTTGGATCACCTATGCGGGCAGCCGTTATCGTTTCGGAAGTTTGATTCAAAATGATCCAAGTCGTTTTATAGACGAAATACCGGAACAATACATTGATCACACCTTTACAGGTATCGGCAATCGTGCTACAGGCTCTGTTAATGCATTTGGCAACATGCTCAACCAGTCGTTCGACAAAGCGCCATCGTTAAAAAAACTTGCAGATAAACTTCAGCAACAAAAAACAACAGCCTCTGCTGTACATAAACCTTCTTCCGATTTCAAACCTGACGATCCTGCAGAAATGACATCAGGCATGAAGGTGGAACATCAGAAGTTCGGATTTGGCACGATCATGACAGTAGAAGGAGGTATGCACAATAAGATTGCCACCATAGATTTCGGTGCAGGCCATGGACAAAAGAAAATAATGCTGAACTATGCTAAGCTGAGGATAGTGAGATAAGCCTGTTACTTTTTTTTGCTTTTGTGTTCAGACAGTTGAATACAAATGCAGTAATACACAACAGTCCAAAGAAAGGGTGGTTATTTTTCTATTCTTATCTCCTGAATAATGTATCCGTTTTCCTTCTGCCGAACGGTAAAATAAGCACGGTACTTTCCGTTGGCTGTGGTAAGTGTGCCGATAGCATAACTGCTGCCTTTACTACCTCCGCTGTGTTCGGCAGTAAAACCTCGCGCCTGATTTTTTCCGAAAAAATCACGCAGCACCATTTCCGCCTGTGAACGACTGTATGTTGACTGGCTGCCGGAGACCGAAATAGAAACCGCATTATCAAAATAGCGAGTAATGCCGCTTACATTTCCGCTACCTAAAGCAACACCAATCTGTTCACTGACGCCCTGCGCAAACAATAGCACACCACTACTGATCAATACAAATGTTAAAACGATTTTTTTCAGAAAACTCTTCATGATTTACTCCCTGCACAACCCTTCCGGACATAGCTTATATCCCAATAAACATGCCAATCGAAACAGCTTACTTATGGCAGTTGTACAGGTAAACGATTATAAAAATAGCTATAAACATGTGTATTTAATAAGGTGATACTTTTTAATGAGTTTTTATGAAGTTGTACTTTTGCGCCCATGTCTGAAAAAGTGATACTCCTCATTATGGACGGCTGGGGACATGGACAAGTTCCTGCAGCCGACGCCATCGCAAACGCTAATGCGCCTTTTGTAAAATCGCTATAT
>Ga0207415_1001291_pt1 | contig 13080 bp, 11 predicted proteins | sample Passage237A_FD_187369 | JGI IMG/M metagenome (GOLD analysis project Ga0207415, IMG submission 187369) | Cellulose adapted compost microbial communities from Newby Island Compost Facility, Milpitas, CA, USA - Passage2 37A (SPAdes) (version 3) ...
GGACCTGATCGCGCGCCAGCTCGGCCTGCGCTGGGCCTGGCTGGGCAAGCCGGCGGTGGAGCTGGGCCTGGCCTGCCTGGGCTTCTTCCTGATGCGGCGCCTGGTCTACCGCCCCGGCCCCGGCTGAGGCCGCCGGCTCAGGCCGCGGCGCCGCCCAGCAGCCGGCAGAAGCGGGCCAGATCGATATTGCCACCGCTGAGGACCACGCCCACCCGCAGCCCACGCAGTTCCGGCGCGCGCTGGCGTGCGGCGGCCAGGCCCAGGCAGCCGGTGGGCTCGACCACCAGCTTCATGCGCGAGGCCAGGAACTCCATGCAGGCCACCAGCTCGGCGTCGCTGGCGGTGAGGATGGCGTCCACGCCGCGCTGGATGATTGGAAAGGTCAGCTGGCCCAGGTGCTGGGTCTGGGCGCCGTCGGCAATCGTGCGCGGGGTGGCGATGGGCACGATCCGGCCCTCGCGCAGCGAACGCTGGCCGTCGTTGCCCGCCTCCGGCTCGACCCCGTACAGGCGGCAGCGCGGGGCCAGGCTGCGCACCGCCAGCGCGCAGCCGGAGAGCAGGCCGCCGCCGCCCAGCGGCACGAACAGCGCATCCAGCGCCTCGACTTCCTCCAGCAGCTCCAGGGCCACCGTGCCCTGGCCGGCAATCACGTCGGCATGGTCGTAGGGCGGGACCAGGGCCATGCCTTCGCGCTCGGCCAGTTCGCGACCGATCTGCTCGCGGTCCTGGCTGTAACGGTCGTACAGCACCACCTTGCCGCCGTAGCCGCGGGTGGCCTCGACCTTGGCCGCCGGCGCATCCGCGGGCATGACGATGGTGGCCGGGATGCCGAGGATCCGCGCCGCCAGGGCGATGGCCTGGGCGTGGTTGCCGGAGGAAAAGGCCACCACCCCGGCGCGGCGCCGGGCCGGATCCAGCCGGGACAGGGCATTGAACGCGCCGCGGAACTTGAACGCCCCCATCCGCTGCAGGTTCTCGCACTTGAGGAACACCTGCGCGCCCAGCTGCGCATCGAGCGTGCGCGAGGTCAGGACCGGGGTACGGTGGGCGTGGCCGGCGATGCGCCCGGCCGCGGCCACCACGTCGGCGAACGAGGGTAGCGGGGACATGCCCTATCCTCGCATGCACGCCGCCGGCCGCGCAGGCCGGCGCACCGCCTCAGCGCTGCAGGAAATTGCGCAGCAGGTCGTGGCCGTGCTGGGTCAGGATCGACTCGGGGTGGAACTGCACGCCCTCGACCGGGTGCTGGCGGTGGCGCAGGCCCATGATCTCCTCGAACGAGCCGTCCGGGTTCTCGGTCCAGGCGGTGATCTCCAGGCACTCCGGCAGCGAGTCCTTCTCCACCACCAGCGAGTGGTAGCGGGTGGCCTCGTAGCCATCGGGCAGGCCGGCGAACACGCCCTTGCCCTGGTGCCGGATCGGCGAGGTCTTGCCATGCATGATGTTGCCGGCGCGCACCACCTTGCCGCCGTAGGCCTGGCCGATGCTCTGGTGGCCCAGGCACACGCCCAGGATGGGCGTGGTCGCGCCCAGGCGGCGGATCACCTCCAGCGACACGCCGGCCTCGTTGGGCGTGCACGGGCCGGGGGAAATGACGATGCGCTCGGGGGCGAGCTCCTCGATCTGCTCCACCGTCAGCGCGTCGTTGCGCACCACCTTGACCTCCGCACCCAGCGCCTGCAGGTACTGCACGAGGTTGAAGGTGAAGCTGTCGTAGTTGTCGATCATCAGCAGCATGGCCTTCTCCTCACAGCCCCCTGGCGGCCTGGGCCACTGCGCGGAACAGCGCGCGCCCCTTGTTCATGGTCTCGTCCCACTCCTTTTGCGGATCGGAGTCGTAGACGATGCCGGCGCCGGCCTGCACATGCAGGCGGCCGTCCTTGATCACCGCGGTGCGGATGGCGATGGCCGTGTCCGCGTCGCCGTGCCAGCCGATGTAGCCGATGCTGCCGGCGTAGACGTTGCGCTTGATCGGTTCCAGCTCGCGGATCACCTCCAGCGCGCGGATCTTCGGCGCGCCGGACACGGTGCCGGCCGGGAAGGTGGCGCGCAGCACGTCGGCATAGCTCAGCCCCGGCAGCAGCTTCCCGGTGACCTCGCTGACGATGTGCATGACGTGGCTGTAGCGCTCGATCACGAAGCGCTCGCCCACCTCCACGCTGCCGGCCTCCGAGACCCGGCCCACGTCGTTGCGGCCCAGGTCGATCAGCATCACGTGCTCGGCCCGTTCCTTGGGGTCGGCCAGCAGGTCCTGCTCCAGGGCCAGGTCCTCGGCCGGGGTCGCCCCGCGCGGACGGGTGCCGGCGATCGGCCGCACCGTCACCACCCCGCCCTGCTGGCGCACCAGGATCTCCGGCGAGGAACCGACCACCTGCACCGGGCCGGTGTCCATGAAATACATGTACGGCGAGGGATTGAGCGCGCGCAGGGCGCGGTACACGTCCACCGGGCGCGCATTGAACGGGATGCTCAGGCGCTGGCTGAGCACCACCTGGAACACGTCGCCGGAGCGGATGTACTCCTTGGACTTCTCCACCGCCTCGATGAAGCCTTCGCGGGTGAAGCCGGAGACGAAGTCGGTCTCGTCCAGCACGTCGCTGCTCAGCGGCGGCGGGTAGCTGCCGGGCTGGCGCAGCTTGGCGGCCAGCGCGTCCAGGCGCGCCTGGGCCGCCTCCCAGGCGCCGTCCTGGCGCGGGTCGGCGTGCACGATCAGGTACAGGCGGCCCTTGAGGTTGTCGAATACCGCCAGCTCCTCGGACAGCATCAGGTAGATGTCCGGGGTGCCCAGCTCGTCGCGCTTGGCGCCGCCGGCCAGGCGCGGCTCGATGTAGCCGATGCACTCGAAGCCGAACCAGCCCACCAGGCCGCCGGTGAAGCCGGGCAGGCCCTCCAGCCTGGGCACCGCGTAGGAAGCGCGCAGGGCCTCGACCTCGGCGAAGGGATCGGCCACCTCGCGGCGCTCGATGACCTGGCCGTCCTCGCTGGTTTCCATGGTGTGGCCGCGGAAGGCCACGGTCCGGCGGGCCGGCAGGCCGATGATCGAGTAGCGGCCGAAGCGCTCGCCGCCCTGCACCGATTCCAGCAGGTAGGTATGCGGGGCGTCGGCCAGCTTCAGGTAGACCGACAGCGGCGTGTCCAGGTCGGACAGCACCTCGCGGACGACGGGGATGCGGGTGTAGCGGTTTTCGGCAGCGTGGCGCTGGAACTGTTCGGGCGTGATCAAGACGGGCTTCCTTCCGGGGTCAGGGCATGGCTATGGACGACGGCAACGTGCCGCCATCGCCAACCCTGGCGCGCGGAAGAACGGGAAAGCCTGATCGTCTGGCCGAACATGGGCGCCACTTTAAACCGGATCGGCCGCGCTTGCAGCCGCGCCACGGACAATACCGCGGCGCATCGGGCACTAGCCCGGGCCCAGCAGCGGACAGGCCGGCGGCAGGCGCATGCGCACCCGGGCCGGCACGCATTCGATGCGGAAATGGCGGGCCTGGACCGGCTCCCCGTCCAGGTTGAGGGTCAGCACCTGCTCCGGCTCCAGCTCCACCCAGGGCAGGCGTGCGCGCACCGCCACTTCCTCCACCGCCGCCTCGCGCCCGTCCCGCAGCACCGTGCCCAGGGTCGCCAGCAGTTCGCCGGACAGTTCCGGCACCACGGTCAGGTCCAGCATGCCGTCGTCCAGGCGCGCATCCGGGCACAGCACCTGGCCGCCGCCGGCCTGGCGGCCATTGCCCAGGCCCAGGGCGATCATCCCGCCCTGCCAGGCGAAACCGCGGCCGCGCAGGCGCAGCGGCTGGGCCTCGATCCGCCCCAGCCGCGCCACCCCGGTGACCAGGTAGGCCAGCCCGCCCAGCAGCTTCTTCATGCCCTCGCCGGTTTCCACCGTGACCTCGGTGCCGAAGCCGCCACTGGCCAGGTTGGCGCACCAGTGCTCGCGGCCGTCGGCCAGCACCCGCAGCAGGTCCACCGGCCGCGGCGGCGCGGCCAGCAGCAGCTCCAGCGCCTCCACCGGGTCCTGCGGCAGCCCGGCGGCGGCGGCGAAGTCGTTGGCCGTGCCCAGCGGCAGCAGGCCCAGCGCCGGCAGCGTGTCCAGGTCCGCACCCTGGCGGGCAAGGGCCGCGGCCACCGCGCCCAGGGTGCCGTCGCCGCCGCCGGCGACCACGGTCCCGGCCCCGGCCTGCACCGCCTCGTCCACGTAACGGGCATCGTCGCCGGCCTCCCAGGTCACCCGCACCGCCACCCCGATCCCGCGCCCGCGCAGCCCGGCCACCGCCTCGCGCAGGTCGCCGGCCGCAGCGGCCTTGCCGTTGAGGATCAGCCACAGGACGGGCGCTGGCTCGGACATCGGGGGGACCGGGGGCAGGGGCGGCCCACGCTAGCAATGGCCCCATCCGCCAGGCGTGAAGCCCGGCGGGCGCCCACGCGGCGAGCGTCTTGGCTTTGGGTGCGGATGGCAGGGGCGGTTCCGGGGAGAGACGCCCTGGGTATGTGCGGATGCCGGGCGGGAGGGGCATGCCACGCTGCCCCGTCGCTCATGCCCCGAGCGCCGGCCCGCGGGGAATCAGCCGCGCACGGCGGCCACCGCCGCCTTCATCCGCCCGACCACGTCGACGTAGTGCTCGCGGGTGCGCGGCTCGCCGAAGATCGCCGAGCCGGCCACGAAGGTGTCGGCACCGGCGGCGGCGATGTCGGCGATATTGTCCACCTTGACCCCGCCGTCGATCTCCAGCCGGATCGGCTTGCCGGTCTTGTCGATCATCGCCCGCACCGCGCGCAGCTTGTCCAGGCTGGAGGGAATGAAGGCCTGGCCGCCAAAGCCCGGATTGACCGACATCAGCATCACCAGGTCCAGGTCCTCCAGCACCCAGTCCAGCACCTCCACCGGGGTGGCCGGGTTGAGCACCAGGCCGGCCTGGCAGCCGTGCGACCTGATCAGCTGGATGGTGCGGTGGACGTGGCGGCTGGCCTCGGGGTGGAAGCTGATCAGGTTGGCGCCGGCGGCGGCGAAGTCCGGGACGATCCGGTCCACCGGCTCGACCATCAGGTGCACGTCGATGAAGGCCTGCACCCCGTGCTTGCGCAGCGCCTGGCAGACCATCGGGCCGATCGTCAGGTTGGGCACGTAATGGTTGTCCATCACGTCGAAGTGCACCCAGTCGGCGCCGGCGGCCAGGACGTTGTCCACTTCCTCGCCCAGGCGGGCGAAGTCAGCCGAAAGGATGGAGGGAGCGATGACGGTGGGCTGCATGGTCTGGCTCTGCGGGAACGGTGGGGGGAGCGACGCCGCGGCCGGCCGCGCTCAGCGGCGGCGCAGGCTGCGGATCCGGTCGTAGGCGGCGTTGATCGCGCGCGCGCGCGCCTCGGCCTGGGCGCGCAGCTCCGGCGCGGCCCCGGCCAGCTTGTCGGGGTGATACTGGGAGATCAGGCGGCGGTAGGCCTGCTCGACCTCGGCCTCGCTGGCGTCCTCGCTCAGGCCCAGCTCGGCCCAGGGGTCGTCCCGGCGGCGCAGGCGGAACCAGTCCACGTCAAAGGCGTGGCCGACCAGCAGGCCGATGATTGCACCAAAGAGGGGATTGGGGCGGAACAGCAGCGCGCCGGCGACCAGACCCAGCAATTTTCCGTACCAGCGGTTCATCCGCGCCCGTGCCCTGCCCCCGGGAAGGGGATTTGGCCCATTCTAAAGCACGCGCCCGCGACTGGCCGTACACTGTGCGGCCCGCCGCCGCGCGGCCCCTGCCGCCGGCGCCCGGGGATGTTCCCGCCTAGCCCGGAGACTGCGTTGTCCACGACCCTGCTCCAATCCGAACTTCCCGGCCTGACCCTGCGCCATCGCGGCAAGGTCCGTGACGTTTTCGACCTGCCTCGCGAGGCCATCCCCGAAGCGGCCCTGGCCGCAGCCGGCCCCTCGGCCGTCTCGCCCGACGGCTACCTGCTGATGGTGGCGACCGATCGCCTCTCGGCCTTCGACGTCGTCCTGCCCGACCCGATCCCCGGCAAGGGCGAGATGCTGTGCCAGATCTCCAACTTCTGGTTCGGCAAGACCGCCCACCTGATGCCCAACCACCTGACCGGCATCGACGTGGCCTCGGTCCTGCCCGCCGGCGTGGACCCGGCCCTGTACGCCAAGCGTGCCGTCGTCACCCGCAAGCTCAAGCCGGTGCCGGTGGAGGCCATCGCCCGCGGCTACCTGATCGGCAGCGGCTGGAAGGACTACCAGCGCACCGGCAAGGTCAGCGGCATCACCCTGCCGGCCGGCCTGCGCCAGGCCGAGCAGCTGCCCGAGCCGATCTTCACCCCCTCGACCAAGGCCGCCGTCGGCGACCATGACGAGAACATCGACTTCGACGCCATGGTCCGCACCGTCGGCGCCGAACTGGCCGAGCGCGTGCGCGACGCCACCCTGCGCATCTACAAGTTCGCCGCCGCCTACGCGGCCGAACGCGGCATCCTGCTGGCCGACACCAAGTTCGAGTTCGGCACCGATGCCGACGGGCGCCTGTACATCATGGACGAGATGCTGACCCCGGACTCCTCGCGCTACTGGCCCGCGGACGAATACCAGGTGGGCATCAGCCCGCCCAGCTACGACAAGCAGATCGTGCGCGACTATCTGGAGACCCTGGACTGGGGCAAGACCCCGCCGGGCCCGACCCTGCCGGCCGAAGTGATCGAGCGCACCCGCGCCCGCTACGCCGAAGCCCTGCAGAAGCTGGCCGGGATCAGCGTCGACTGACCCGCCTGCCAGCGCGGCGATCCCACGGCCCCGACGCTGCCTGGCGCCGGGGCCGTTCTGTTCCAGCCCGGGCATGCACGGCGCGCTGGCCACCCTTCCGGGGCATGCCGCCGCCCCGGCGCAAGGTACAGGAGCAGGCAGGCCGCAGGCCGGCCGGGGGACAAGGGCGACGGGCAGCCTGGCATGCCCCTCCCGCCCGGCATCCGCGCATACCCAGGGCGTCTCTCCCCGGAACCGCCCCCGCCATCCGCACCCGAAGCCAGAACGCTCGCCCGACGATCCAGGGCAGGCCGCGCTGCCCAGGCGCGAGGTAAAGGAGGAGGCAGCGGCCGCAGGCCGGTGCCGGGGGACATGAGCGACGGGGCAGCGTGGCATGCCCCTCCCGTCCCGCATCCGCGCGTGCCCGGGCGTCTCCCCCGCCCCCCTTTCAGCCGCCCCCGCGCACGGCCTTCGCCGCAAGGCACAAAACGCCCGCGCACGGTTCCGGCTATGCTGCGCCCTTCCACGCATCGACAGCCGCCGGGGAGGACAGATGGACGCAAGCGCGGTGCGGCCGATCGACCGCTACTTCGCCAGCTATTCCGGCGACCACCAGCACCCTGCCAACCAGCGGATCCACCTGGTGGCCGTGCCCGCCATCCTCTGGTCCGTGGTCGCCCTGGCCTGGTGCATACCGGTGTACGGCACCCTGCTGCGCACCGGCATCTGGGCCGCCCTGGGCATGTTCGGCGCCTGGATGTTCTACAACCGCCTCTCCCGCCGGCTCGGCCTGGGCATGCTTGCCGTGTTCTTCTTCTGTGGCTGCGTCTGCCGCCTGCTCGAAGCCCGCATCGGCCTGGCCCTCCTGCTGTGGACCGCCGTGGCCGTGTTCGTCCTCGCCTGGATCGCCCAGTTCATCGGCCACAAGCTCGAAGGCCGCAAGCCCAGCTTCCTCACCGACCTGGTCTACCTGCTGATCGGCCCGGCCTGGGTGATGGCCAAGCTCTACCGCGCCATGGGCTGGAAGTACTGAAGCACTAGGCGCGCGGCGGCTCCAGCATCCCCGCCTCCGGCTCGAAACCGCGCGGCTGCCAGCCCAGCGCCGCCCGCGCCGGACCCGGATCGAACACCAGGTCCTGGCGCATCCGCGCCAGCACCGCCGCGCCCGCGTCGTGCACCCCCAGGCGCCGTCCCAGCCAGGCGGCCAGCGCGAACAGCCCGCCTGGCAGCGGCAGCGCCCGCGCCGGCGGGCGCAGCGCGGCCAGCACCCGCGCCACCATCGCCCGGTAGTCCAGCGTCTCCCCGCCCGGCAGGTCGAAGCCATGGCAGCCGCCCTCCCGCGCCAGCAGCAGCGCCGCCAGCGCCGCATCGGCCAGGTCATCCACGTGCACCGGCTGGCGCAGGCCGCGCGCATCGGCCGGCAGCGGGAACAGCCGGTAGCGCCGGCCCAGCGCCGCGATCCGGCTCAGGTTGCGGTCCATGCCCGCGCCATAGACCAGGGTCGGACGCAGCAGCACCAGCCCCGCTCCGCGCGCCGTCGCCGCCGCGCGCAGCCGGGCCTCGGCCTGGGCCAGGCGCGCGGCCAGGTCGCGCTCGGCCGGATCGGGCGAATCCCCCTTGACGTGGACGCTGGTCGAACCAAAGGCCACCACCGGCACCGCGCCCGTGTCCTGCGCCGCGTACCACAGCGACATCAGGTCCAGCGGCCCGCAACTGAGGATGGCGTCGAAACCCGCGCCGTCCCCGCCCTGTGGCAGCTGCGCCTGGCGCCAGCGCAGGCCGGGCTGCGCCGCTGCCGGCGGCGGCCGCCGCGACACCGCCGTCACCGCCCAGCCGGCGGCCAGCAGGCGCCGGACCACGCGCAGGCCGATCTGGCCGCTGGCACCAAAGACCAGGGCATGGCGCGAGGCAGCGGACGCGGGCGTGGATGGCATCGGCACAGGATACGGGCAAGCAGCAAGGACCCGGAAACGGGCTGTTACACTCGTGTCCGCTCCACGCGAACCCTTCGTCCGCGGAATGATCCCCTTCCTGGAAACCCTGCTTGCCCTGCCCTTCGCAGCGGCAGCAGCCATCGCCCTGCTGCGCCCGCGCTCGCGCGCCGCCTGCGCCTGGCTGGCCGCCTCGGCCCCGTTGCTGGGCCTGGCCGTACTGGCCTGGCTGGCGCCGGCCGTGCTCGGCGGCTGGGTGGTGCGCGGCGAGCATGCCTGGATCCCGCAGCTGGGCCTGGACTTCAACCTGCGCCTGGACGGCCTGGCCTGGATGTTCGCCGGCCTGGTCCTGGCCATTGGCGCCCTGGTGGTGCTGTACGCCCACTACTACCTGTCGCGCCAGGACAGCGCACCGCGCTTCTTCGCCTGCCTGCTGCTGTTCATGGGCGCCATGCTCGGCGTGGTGCTTGCCGGCAACCTGCTGTTGCTGCTGGTGTTCTGGGAGCTGACCAGCATCAGCTCCTTCCTGCTGATCGGCTACTGGTACAAGCGCCAGGACGCGCGCGAGGGCGCGCGCATGGCCCTGGCCATCACTGGCGCCGGCGGCCTGGCCCTGCTTGGCGGCGTGCTGCTGCTGGGCCGGGTGGTGGGCAGCTACGAGCTGGACGCGGTGCTGGCCGCCGGCGACGCGATCCGCGCCAGCCAGCTCTATCCGTGGATCCTGGGCCTGGTCCTGGGCGGCGTGTTCACCAAGAGCGCGCAGTTCCCGCTGCACTTCTGGCTGCCGCACGCCATGGCCGCCCCCACCCCGGTCTCGGCCTACCTGCACTCGGCGACCATGGTGAAGGCCGGCGTGTTCCTGCTGGCGCGGCTGCACCCGGCCCTGGCCGGCACCGACGCCTTCTTCTACGTGGTCAGTGGCATCGGCGCGACCACCCTGCTGGTCGGCGCCTGGTTCGCCATCTTCCAGCACGACCTCAAGGGCCTGCTGGCCTACTCCACGATCTCCCACCTGGGCCTGATCACCCTGCTGTTCGGCCTGTCCACGCCGATGGCGGTGGTGGCCGGCGTGTTCCACATCCTCAACCACGCCACCTTCAAGGCCTCGCTGTTCATGGCCGCCGGCATCATCGACCACGAGACCGGCACCCGCGACATGCGCCGCCTGGGCAACCTGCGCCGCTGGATGCCCTGGACCAGTGCCCTGGCCATCATTGCCACCCTGGCCATGGCCGGCATCCCGCTGCTCAACGGCTTCCTGTCCAAGGAGATGTTCTTCACCGAGGCGCTGGAGATCCGCGGCCACCAGATCATGCGTTACGCCATCGCCGGCGCCGCGCTGCTCTACGGCGTGTTCGGCGTGGCCTACAGCCTGCGCTTCGTCCACGAGACCTTCTTCGGCGCCGATCCCAGGGACCTGGACCGCACCCCGCACGAGCCCCCGCTGTGGATGAAGGCGCCGGTGGCGGTGCTAGTGCTGCTGTGCGTGGCCGTGGGCGTGGCCCCGGCCTGGACCGTGGCCCCGGTGCTGCATGCCGGCGCTGGCGCCATCCTCGGCCCAGCGCTGCCGCACTACAGCCTGGCGGTGTGGCACGGGCTCAGCACCCCGCTGCTGATGAGCCTGGGCGGCATTGCCGGCGGCGTCGCCCTGTACCTGGGCCTGCGCCGGCTGCTGGACCTGCACGCCATCGTCCGCCATTCGCTGGGCCGGGCCGCGTTCCGCTGGAACATGGAACTGCTCTACGGCCTGGCCCACCGCTTCACCAGCAGGCTGGCCAACGGCAGCGTCCAGCGCAGCATGCTGTGGCTGGTACTGGCCGCGCTGGTGGCCGGCGCCGCGCCCTTCATCGGCGGCGCCCTGCCACCTCTGCGCGCGCCCCAGCCCATGCCGCTGCTTGGCTGGCTGTTCTGGCTGGTGCTGGTGGCCAGCACGGCGTGGACCATCCGCCTGTACCGGCAGCGCCTGCTGGCCCTGCTGGTGGTCGGCGGCATCGGCCTGATGGTGAGCATGGCCTTCGTGTTCCTGTCCGCGCCGGACCTGGCCCTGACCCAGCTGCTGGTGGAGATGGTCAGCCTGGCCCTGCTGCTGCTGGGCCTGCACTACCTGCCGCCGCGCTCGCCGCCCGAGCGCCGCCCGCTCCGCCGCCACCGCGACATCATCGTGTCCATTGCCGCCGGCCTGGGCGTGGCGGTGCTGGCCTACGCCACCATGGTCCGCGGCCCGGCCGACCCGGCCAGTGCCGAGATGCTGCTGCGCTCGCTGCCGGAGGCCTATGGCCGCAACGTGGTCAACGTGATCCTGGTGGACTTCCGCGGCTTCGATACCTTCGGCGAGATCACCGTGTTCGGGGTCGCCGCGCTGATCGTGCACGCCCTGCTGCGGCGCGCACGCATGGCCCCGGAGAAGATCATGTCCGGAGGGCCGGTGAAGCTGCCGGTGCCGGCCGACTTGGCCCAGCTGCTGTTCCCGCTGACCCTGACCGTGTCGGTGTTCCTGTTCCTGCGCGGGCACAACGCTCCCGGTGGCGGCTTCATCGCCGGCCTGGTGCTGGCGGTGCCGCTGCTGATCCAGTACGTGATCCAGGGCGCGGCCTCGGTCGAGTCGCGCTTCGGCTTCGACTACATCCGCTGCATCGGCATCGGCCTGATGGTGGCCGCCGCCAGCGGCACCGCCTCGCTGCTGTTCGGGGTACCGTTCCTGACCAGCGGCCACCTGGAGCTGGACCTGCCGCTGCTGGGCGAGCTGGAGCTGGCCAGCGCGGTGGGCTTCGACACCGGCGTGTACCTGGTGGTGTTCGGCGGCGCCATGCTGATCCTGTCCATGCTTGGCACCATCCGCCCCTCGCGCACGACCGTGGCGCGGTTGGGGGTGATCGAGCCGGGGCAGCGCTCCACCCGCACCGGGGAGCTGGGCTGATGCAGAGCAAGGAGTCCTGATGGAACTGGCGATGGCGAGCGCGATCGGCATCCTGACCGCAGCAGGCGTGTACCTGCTGCTGCGTGCGCGCAGCTTCGACGTGATCCTGGGCCTGACCCTGCTGTCCTACGCCACCAACCTGCTGATCTTCTCCAGCGGCCGGGTGGTGTTCGGGCGGCCACCGGTGCTGCGCGACGGCATCCCGGCCGACCTGGCCCACCATACCGACCCGCTGCCGCAGGCCCTGGTCCTGACCGCGATCGTGATCGCCTTCGCCATGACCGCGGTGATCATTGTCCTGGCCATCCGCAGCCGCGCCGACAACCACAACGACCACGTCGACGGCAGCCTGGCCGAGGCCGAGTTCCAGCGCCGCGAGCAGTTGCGCCACGCCCAGGCGCGCGAGGCCGCGCACGCGGCCGAGCTGGTGGCCGGCAACGAGGCCGCCGCGGCCACCGGTACCCCGCCGGCCCGGGACGGGGAAAGCCGCGCATGATGGCCCACCTGCCCCTGCTGCCCATCCTGGTGCCGCTGCTGGCCGCGGCGCTGGCGCTGGTGTTCGAGCACCGCCGCTTCGGCATGGCGCCGCAGCGGATCGTGGCCTGGAGCTCGATGGCGATGCTGCTGGTGGTGGCCTGGCTGCTGGCGCGCGAAGCAGGCAGCGGCCGGATCGCGGTCTACCTGCTGGGCGACTGGCCGGCGCGGCTGGGCATCGCGCTGATGGTGGACCGGCTGTCGGCGCTGATGCTGGTGGTGGCCGCGCTACTGGGCAGCGCCTGCCTGCTGCACGCCTGCGCCGGCTGGGACCGGCGCGCGCCGCACTTCCACGCTTTCTTCCAGTTCCAGATGATGGGCCTCAACGGCGCCTTCCTCACCGGCGACGTGTTCAACCTGTTCGTGTTCTTCGAGGTGCTGCTGATCGCCTCCTACGGGCTGATGCTCAGCGGCGGGCGCGGCGAGCGCCTGCGCGCCGGCCTGCACTACGTGGCCTTCAACATCGCGGCCTCGACCCTGTTCCTGGTCGCGCTGGGCCTGCTGTACGGGCAGCTGGGCACGCTCAACATGGCCGAGCTGGCGGTGCGGGTGGCCGGGGTGCCGGCCCAGGACCGCGCCCTGGTCCAGGCCACCGGCGGCCTGCTGCTGGTGGTGTTCTGCGCCAAGGCCGCGCTGCTGCCGATGTACCTGTGGCTGCCGGATACCTACACCCACGCCCCGGCGGCGGTGGCCGCGCTGTTCTCGGTGATGACCAAGGTCGGCCTGTACGCGGTGCTGCGGGTGGGCACCCTGGTGTTCGGCCTGGGCGGGCCGCTGTCCGGCTTCGCCTGGCCGGCGCTGCTGGTGCTGGGCGGGATCACCCTGGCGCTGGCGGCGCTGGGCGTGCTGGCCGCGCGCCGGCTGCGTTCGCTGGCCGCCTACCTGATGCTGGGCTCGGCCGCGACCCTGTTCCTGGCCTTCGCCCTGGACAGCGCCGGCACCATCGGCGGTGGCCTGTACTACCTGGCCCACAGCAGCTTCGCCGGCGC
>Ga0207415_1001292_pt1 | contig 13074 bp, 15 predicted proteins | sample Passage237A_FD_187369 | JGI IMG/M metagenome (GOLD analysis project Ga0207415, IMG submission 187369) | Cellulose adapted compost microbial communities from Newby Island Compost Facility, Milpitas, CA, USA - Passage2 37A (SPAdes) (version 3) ...
CATATTACTATTGTTTTTGCAGGTGTTCTTTTTCAAATTCCTGTGTTAGCTCAATCACTTTCCGGCACAAGTCCGCCATTTCTGCCGTCTGCTTTTCCAGTTTAAAGAGGTAAGCCGATGCTTTTTTCTCCGAGAAATTGCGGTAAAGTATCTTCACGATTTGGTTGTAATTCACGCCAACGGCTCTGAACTGGCTGTAAAAATTGGTAAGCCTCGTATGAAAATCGAATGCATCCATATCAATTTTTACAGTCTTGACTGGCTTCTGAAAGATGCAGGCTGTAATAAAATGTGCCATGACTTTCATTCCCGATTGCTCGAACAACGTAAGGAACTGTGCATTTTCCATGTCGTTTAGACTAATCGAATAACGGTGGATGGCAGGGTCTTTCTTAGGCTTGCGACCAACTTTGTTTGTTCGATTTCTTCTGTTGTCTTCCATATCTAAATCCATTAATAATTACTATAAACTGCGACTTCGGAGCGGTTTTCAACCCCCTGCAAGGGCAAGTGGTTTTGAGATGCAGAATTTATTTCGAGCATCTCAAAACATAACTTGCTCTGTTCGGGTGAACAGAAAATCCGCCTGCGGGTCGGATTGGGTAAAGCGGAAAAAACGGCTTTTCGCCGTTCCGCCCATAACTTCCATTCTCCAATGATTTTTCCATTCACCTCTTGCATTTAAGTCCTTACAAAGTAAGGGTAGCTTTTTCAAAGCATTGACCTATCCGCCACGACCAAACATTGCCAAAAAATCCGTGGATTACCGCTTTAAATCAATGGAAAGGAATTACCTGCTTCTTTGCGCTATCAGTCACGCAAGCCTGTTTGCAGGCATCCGCTCCCGATGGCAGTTGTGAAAGACGGAGCGCAGGAATGCAGGAAAGCCGGAACGCATGACGGCGTTCCGCATGGCAGGCAGGAATATCGGACGATAGGCGAGCCATCGGTCTTGTCTGTGTGAAAGCCGGAACGACGGCACGGCTGACTGAACGAATGACGGCAAGCCCGACAGACGAGATTGTATCAAGACTGCCGGACGGTGTGCAGGGATGACAGCCCTGTTTCACGCCGGATGGCAGGCAGTCCACGGAAATAGAAACTTAAAAATAGAATAGAAATGGAAGCAACAAACAGGACAAAATTCATTGCTTTTTCAAGCCAAAAAGGGGGCGTTGGGAAGAGCACGTTTACAACGGTTATGGCAAGCATACTTCATTACCAAATGGGTTATAATGTAGCCGTCTTTGACTGCGATTATCCACAGCACAGCATCTGCCAAATGAGGGAACGGGATTTGAAAGCGGTCATGCAAAACGAGGTGCTGAAAAAACTGGCGCACCGCCAATTTTCCACCATCAACAAGAAAGCCTATCCGGTACTGCAAAGCAAGGCTGACAATGCCTTAACGGATGCGGAAGCATTCGTACAGTCCTCGACCGTTCCCGTGGATGTGGTTTTCTTTGATTTGACCGGAACGGTGAACACTTCGGGCTTGCTGAACACACTGGCAGGAATGCACCACATCTTTTCGCCCATCACGGCAGACCGTGTAGTCATGGAAAGCACATTGAGCTTTACCGATGTGCTGACCAATGTCCTTATGAAACACGGGCAGACTTCCATCAAAACCATACGGCTGTTTTGGAACATGGTCGATGGCAGGGAAAAATCGCAACTGTACGAAATCTACGGCAACGTCATAAAGGAGGTCGGAGTGCAAGCGATGGAAACACGTATTGCCGATAGCAAGCGTTTCCGCAAGGAAAGCGAGGCAACGGCAAAGACCGTCTTCCGCTCCACGCTATTGCCTCCCGACAAAAGATTGATGAAAGCCTCCGGCTTGGACTTGTTCATCAGTGAATTTTTAAGAACCGTCAAACTGTAACCGCTATGGAGAATGAAAACAAGAAAAAGCCGAATGCCCCGATTGACGAGGCATATCTCATGTCCATCATGGCAGGTGAAACAAAGAAACCCCAAGAGCCGAGCGCAGAGCCGACAAAGGAAACGCCAACGGAAAAGCCCGTAGCCAAAGAGCGCACCCGACAAAAGAGGGCTTCCGATACGGGCTATGGCGAGCGGTTTCTCAACAGCCACACCATGACACGCCGTGGCGACAAGAGCATCTACATCCGGCAGGAATACCACGAACGGCTTTCCCGTATCGTGCAGGTTATCGGCGAGGATAAAATACCCCTGTACGCTTATTTGGACAATATTCTCGAACATCATTTTGAACAGTTCGAGAAAGCCATCACCGATGATTTCAACAATAAGTTTAAACCCATTTTTTAAAGTATTCGATTATGAACAAGACACAGCAAAAACAACCGGAAAAGGTATTGCGCAAAGCGCATTACAAATCGGCATTTTTAAGACCGACAGGGGTTGTGGCCAGGTGTGGAAAATCGGTCTACATCAGCCCCGATTTCCACAGGAAATTATCCCGTATTGTCTTTCTGCTCGGAGAGGGGAAAATCACCCTTTCCGATTACCTGCACAGTGTACTGAAACACCACTTTGAGGAGTTCGGAGTGTAAATTCTGTTCATGTTGACCCAGTATTCTGGGATGTTGACCCACCTGCGAAGCAGGCCATAAGAGTAAGAGCTCAATGAGGTTTAAAAATACGAAGGTTATTGATCGGTTTTTGTTTTTCTTTTCCTGAGCGATTCTCCTTTTAATTCCAATCGGTGCGCATTTGCTGTCAGTCTGTCAAGGATGGCGTCGGCCAGCGTTGGGTCGTTGATGTACTCATACCATTTTGCTACGGGCAACTGCGAGGTAATGATGATACTCTTTTTACCATAGCGGTCTTCGAGCAGTTGCAGGAGGGTAAGGCGGATTTCCTGCGTAAGCGGTTGCAGACCAAAGTCATCCAGAATGATAAGGGTTTGTCGCTCCAGATGATTGAGTAGTTTAATGTAGGAACCGTCGAGTTTGGATAGGGTAACTTTCTCGATCAGACGATTCATATTGAGGTATGCCGTTTTATAGCCCAACAGGCAGGCCTGGTGCCCAAGAGCGCAGGCCAGAAAGCTTTTCCCACAACCTGTGGCACCCGTGATCAGGATGTTTTCTCCCTGATGCAGATAGCGTCCTTCTGCCAGGGAGGCCAACTGTTGTTTGGTGAGATTACGGGCAGCGCCGCATTCGATCTGTTCCAGGGTGGCAGGTAAGCGTAGCTTGGCGAGTTTAAGGTAGTAGGCGGTTTTTTCATTGATCCGGTTCAGCTCTTCGCAGTGCAGCAGGTGTGCCACCAACTCATGGCCTTCCAGTTGTTGTTCCAGGGGAAGCTCCAGCTGGGAGCGGTACGCCTGATACATGCCGGATAAACGAAGTTGTTGCATGTGCTGGAGTGTTTGGGTCGTGTTCATGATCGTTGTTTTTTGTTTGGTTATTGATAATTTTCTTTTCCCCTGATGTTGTCGTGTTCAGGAAGCGGAGGTGGTGCAGCGATCGGTAACTGCTGATCGAGGCGACGTTGCAGGATGTTTTTAATCATGGTGTAATTAATTCTGGAGCCTTGTATTACCCGGGTGCAGGCGGCTTCCAGCCGTGGTGTGCCGTATTTTTTCTGTAACATCAGCATGCCGAAGCAGGCCTTGTAATTCTGCTCAACATACAGGTTGTTCTGCAGAATGACGGTTGCGGCCTGCAGGGTAGCCGGACCGATCCTGGAAGCCATAGCCAGCAGATCGTCCCGGTTGAAGCCCCGGATCTCTTTCATACGTCCGTGATTGGGGGGCATATGCTCATCCAGGGTAATGTAGGTAGACTGATGATGCCTGCTTCGGGGATGCAGGGCGATGCGTTCCAGATCCAGATAGACTTCTACGGTATGGCTATCGTAAAGCACTTTTACTTTTTTTCCTACATACCGGAAGGGTACACTATAGTAGCGGTGGTCTTCTTTCAACTGTATGTGATAGTTGCGCTGCACGGTAAGCACGGCTACTTTTTTAGGACGGAAGGGTTCGCGGGGCAACCCTTTGAGCAGTGCGCGTTCCTGTTGTTCAAAAAAATACCATCGGCTGTGGGGCGACCTTTTATACGACTTGTTGTTGAGCAGTGCCAACTGCTCACGCATGGCGGTGTTAAGTGCCTGCAGACTGGTAAAAGTCTGGTTGCGCAACGGGGCATAGAGGTGATTGTAGACGATACGCACAGCCCGTTCTACCATGGCCTTATCCCGTGGGCTATAGGGACGGGTGGCACTGAAGGTGGTGCCGTAATGTTCGGAGAGTTGATGACAGATATCGGTGAAGACCGGTTCGTAACGATCCGGACGTGTTACAGCAGTTTTGAGGTTATCACACAGAATCGTTGCCGGCACTCCAGCATAAAACTTCAGCATGGCGTTGATACAGTGGGTAAAGTCCGCTGTTTGCTGGCTGTGTACCGCCTGGCAGAAGATCAGGCCACTGAACGGCAGGATGGCCACAAACACTTCGCAGGGGATTTGTTCACCGGTATCCGGATCTGCATAGTATTGTTTTTTCCCCGCAAAGTCTATCATGATCATGTCAGCAGGCTTGTATTCCAGATGCATCGACAGATCACGGTTCTTCAGATACGCCGACAGATGGTGACAATAATGGCTGTAAACATAGCCATCCGGATGCTGCTGAATATACTCCTGCCAGAGCAACCGACGGGTGACACCGGTTTTGCCCAGTTCCTGTTGGGCGTACCCAAAGTGCTGGATCAGCTGTTGCAGTCTTTGTTCATCGTGAACGGCATTGTCGTTGTTATAGGCTTTTTCTGCCAAAGCCCTATCATCGGCTGGATCCGGCTGGGCGGTTGTCAGCAGCGAAAGGTACTTGCGCACGCTATTGCGGCTGATACCGGTGCGACGGGCCATCTCCCGGATGCCTACGCCGTCGTTATGCAGTTGCAGGATCTGTTTTAATTGCTCCATTGCTATCGGCTTTTGCGCCATGCTTCCTAAGTTTTAAGAAGCAAATGACTTACAAAAAGCTCTTACCTGAAGCCTGCCCACGTGGGGCAACATGCCAGAATGTCAACTATCCTCTTCCAGCCATTCGCTGAAGCCGGGGTGGGGCAACATCCCAGAATAGTCATAGTAAAAACCAGGGGAATCCCTTTTAAGGGGGTGGGCAACATCCCAGAATGGTGGGTCAACATGAAACAGAACGGTGGGTCAACATGGAACAGAATCTACAATCATAAAGAAAACCAAACAGAACAATGTCAAAATGCCTATATGTATTCTATAATTTTTCAACGCAACAAAGTTACAAATTAGATTGGTTTTTTATGTGATTTTTAAGATTTTTTTGCTTATCTGAGCAAAACCACCTATCCACTTTTCCAGGATTTACAAAATACCCTTTTTCGCCAACCACAATAAAAAATTGGCCGGAAAAAGGGCATTTCTAAAACAGCTTGCTTATCACTTGAAAATATAACGACTTATTCTACTAACTTCAATATCCTATATGCCCCTCTTGCCACAATTACAAATACAATTGCTCCGATAATCAAATCGGGGTAGCTTGAATTAAGCCAATGAACCAAGAGACCTGCAACGATAACGCCCGAATTGATAATGACATCGTTCGATGTGAAAATCATACTTGCCTGCATGTGGGCTTCCTTACTTTTGTTCTTTTGTAACAGGTAAAGACAAAGCACATTTGCCATTAGTGCCAAAACTGAAACGATAATCATCGTTTGAAAATCGGGCATCTTTTCAAAACCTAAAAAACGTCTTATTACTTCCACAAAACCGATAACAGCCAACAAGATTTGGAAGTACCCTGCAAATTTGGCTATGTTGTTTTTTCTTGCGACCGTACCCCCTACAGCAAACAGAGCCAAAGCGTAGACGATACTATCGGCAAGCATATCCAAGCTATCCGCTACCAATCCCATTGAGTTGGAAAAAATACCGAACAACATTTCCACTCCAAAGAAAACGAAGTTGATAACCAGTACCATCCAAAGTAGCCTCCGTTGTCTATTGCTTGTATCCGTTTCAATAACTGTACTGCTTGCTTCGGTTGAAATCAACGTTGTATTTAGGTTCAAAGTTTCCAAAGCCGATAAAATCGGCTCTGGGTTTCCTTTATGATAAACGTTCAGCTTTCTGTTTGGAATATCAAATTCCAATGACTTTACCGTATCAAAATCCTGCAATTTCATACGGATTAATTGCTCCTCACTGGGGCAATCCATTTTGGTAATATTGAATATGGTTTTGTTCATATTTTAAAGTTTAAATTTTATTCCACCATTAATTACAAATCCGTCCAACGGTGCATAGATGTCTCTAAAAACAGGGTTGGTTATTGTGCCTGTATAGATGTTGTCAAAACGTGTCTGCCTTGTATCAAGGAAGTTTTCAAAGTTGATATACAAAGAGAACCGTTCCCAAATCTTTTCAGCCATAAAGCCACACATCCAATAGTCCTTTCCAGTTGTACCGTCATTCAACTTTTGAGGGCTGAAATAATAGGCTTCCAAACCAATCTTCCATTTATCCTCTATTTCGTACATCAGTACGGAATTAACACGGTGTTTTGGGGTCAATGGATTTTCGGTACTTGTTCCGTTTTCCAGCAATCGGGTATCGGTAAATGTGTAGCCCAAAAATAGTTTCAAATCATCATAGCCGATTTTCACATTGGTTTCTGTTCCCTTGGTATGGATGTAACCCGATGAATTGATAAACTGATAAGTATTTGTTGCCATATTTTGAAGCAACAATGGATTGTCTAAATAGGTGTAAAAGAATAAATGGTTGATGCTGAACGTCCAGTCATCGCCCATATTCGTGCGGTAATTGATGTCTGCATTTGCACCGTAGCTCTTTTCTAATTTATTGGTATTATCATCAATAGGCATAACGTTTTGATATTGTATGCGTTCGCTTTCTTCGGTAAAAATGGTTGGTGTTTTATACCCAAATCCACCCCCGATGCGTGAAGTCAATCCGTTTGCAATATGGAACAATGCCGATACTCTTGGTAGAAAAACAGCCCCGTAATCCACCACGTAATCCGTTCTTAAACCTGTTTCCAATTGAAACCAGTCCGTAGCCCTAAAAGAATTTTGAACGAAAGCCCCGAATGTCGTTTGATTGTAATCCCTTAACGGAAATGAGGTAATTTGTTTTTCTTTGAAGTTATCCGTCCAAATATTAACACCTGTTATCCATTCAGACTTTTCTTTGCTGTGGGTATAGCTCGCTTCCGTAAAAGTGGCTGTTTGCGTTCCCTCAAACTCGTAATTGGGAATAGCTGTATTACGGTTAAAATAACTTACGCTGTTTTTGACTTGGACAAAACTGTTTTCATTTACTGTATGGTCAAAAACAAATTGTGTGGAATAACGCTGTGTTTTGTTTTCCTCGAAAAACTGGTGTGTGTTGTCCGCTTTGCCCTTTATATAAAGCATGTCGCCACCCAAACGGTTTTCAATGGTGGCGTTGATGCCAAAGTTCATTTTAGTTTTATCATTGTAGTAAACAAATAACTTGGGGTTCAATACATACCTTTCAAATTGGGGAATGGCAGAAAGTCCGATTTGTGCAGGGTCGTAAGCTACGTTTCGGTTGTGCGAAGCGAATATTGTTGTTCCGATTTTATTAAACTTTTGTCCGTAAAAACCGTTGATGTCCAATCCTCTGCCCGATGTTCCGTTTAAATGAAAACGCAAATCCCTTTCTTCCGTTGGTGTCTTGGAAATTAAGTTTACCAAGCCTGCTATTGCTCCACCACCGTACAGCGTAGATGTTGAACCCTTAATAACTTCAACCTGCTTTAAGTCAAGCGGTGGAATTTGCAACAAACCTAACCCACTTGAAGCACCGGAATAAATCGGGAAACCGTCTTTTAAAATTTGCGTATATCGCCCGTCAAGTCCTTGAATACGAATACTTGCATTGGCACTTGTGGGTGAGGTAGTTTGGACATGAATACCTGTACTCTCGCTCAAAAGCATACGAATATCCCCTGCTTTCATATTTCCTTTTTCGTCCAATTCTTCACCTCCGATAAATTCAATACGGGTAGGAATATTTTGTATGCTTCTCGTGCTTCTGGTAGAGGATATGACAATTTCGTCTAACTCCTCTGAACTTTCTTTGAGTAGGATTTCAATAACACTGGTGTCCTTTAATGGAAATTCTAATGTATCAATACGTTCATTGAAGCCTATATAACTAAAATGTATTTCCTGTAATCCATTAGGAATATTGAATAATGTAATTTGTCCGTTCTCGTTAGATGTTGCTCCAATTGAAGTGCCTTTTATAGATGCCGTTACGCCAATTAAAGGTTCTTTCTTTCCACTGCTTTTTACGACAGCGGTTAATGTATTTTGTGCATATACACAAAGGTTTAGTGCCATGAAAAATGACACAATGAGTATTTTTTTCATTGTAAAATGATACTTAATGTGAATAAATAAACAATTACGATGCAAAGCATCGTTACTAACTAACTTGTGCCGAAGCACTATACATTAAGCGATTTGTGGTGGATGCCAAATAGAATAGGGGAAGTCAGAAATAGGTGACGTAGTTATTACTCCTAATTTCTTTTCAGGTAATTGGAAAGAGTTAGCAATTGAAAAATAAAATGACGTTATTACAAACCCCGTACAGGTATTACATTTAGAAAAAGGGGAGCAACAATCCATACCGCAATCATCATTGTCTTGTTCTTGACTGTCTGTTGTTTGTTGTGCGAGGTCAAGGCATTTATCTTCCACAAAGCAAGGTGCTGTTGATAACACCAACACCATTAAAGCTAATATGAATGATAAATATTTCATTATGCAAAGGTAAAAAAAATTAGTTTTCAAATATCTACTCTTGTTTCATCCCTTAAAAATACCTATTCTATGTGTAATACTTTCCCTTTAACCATAAACTTGCTCTTACCAATAATATCAATACCGGAACTTCCACAAGTGGGCCGATAACGCCCACAAATGCCTGTGGTGAATGAATGCCAAAAACAGCTATTGCTACGGCTATTGCCAATTCAAAATTATTTCCTGTGGCTGTAAATGCGATGGATGCGTTTTTGTCGTAAGGAACATTTAAGAATTTGCTGATAAAGAAGCTCACGAAAAACATCAGTACAAAATAGATGATAAGCGGTATAGCTACTTTTACTACATCCATTGGCAACTCCAATATTTTATCACCTTTCAGACTGAACATCAATACTATGGTAAACAATAAAGCATATAATGTAATGGGTGATATTTTGGGAACGAATTTGCGGTTATACCATTCTATACCTTTTGACTTTACAAGTGCGTAACGGCTTATAAAACCTGCTAAGAAAGGAATACCTAAGTATATCAATACGCTTTCGGTTACATCTTTCATTGATACGGTTACGTTGAAATCGGCTAAGCCTAATTTATTGGGCAGAACATTGATGAACAGCCAAACAAAGAAGCTGTACGTCAATATCTGAAAGATACTGTTCAATGCTACCAATAATGCCGTATATTCTCTATTACCCTTTGCCAAGTCACTCCATACGATGACCATTGCGATACACCTTGCCAAGCCAATCAGTATCAGACCTGTCATATAATCCGGTTCGTTCCGTAAGAACAGAACGGCTAAACCGAACATCAATAGTGTGCCGATAACCCAATTCAGCAATAAAGATATGCCGATTACTTTGGTGTTTTTAAGGGCTTTGGGCAACAATGAATAATCCACCTTAGCCAACGGGGGGTACATCATCAATATAAGCCCTATCGCCAAAGGAATATTGGTAGTGCCTGCGGATAAAGCATTTGTAATATTGGAAATGCTCGGGAAGAAATACCCTAATCCTATTCCTGTCGCCATTGCAAGGAATATCCATAACGTTAGGTAACGGTCAAGAAATTTTAGTTTTGGTTGCATCGGCTAACTTTTAATCATTGAAAAAACATAGAACATCTCCTGCGCTATCTGTAAACTCCTTTCAGCATATACCTGTGCCTGTTCGGGTGAGCCGTCCGAAATCTTGGGGTCTTCAAATGTGATGGGTATTCTCTTTTCCGCTCCGGCAATGAATGGGCATCCACCGTCCGCCTGCGAACAGGTCATAATGGCGACAAATGCCGATGCAGGGTTGAAAGGACTATCGTATTTTTTGGAAAACCCAATGACTGGCAAAGCATTATCGCTGTATTTTATCGCATATACAGGATTATCGGTTTCCGCAATCTTGAAAATATGAAAACCGTGATTGGTCAATGTTTCCACCACTTTCGGGAATAGTACTGTTTCTTCTGTACCGCCCGAATAACAATGTACGTTCGGGATATTGAAGTATGCACTTGCCAACTGCGCCCATACCTGTGCTAAATGGCTTCTTCGTGAATTATGGGTACAGATAAAATTGAGGTTTATATCCTCACCGTTGTTTGCTTTTTGCCGTACAAAATCTATCAGCGGTTGCAGTGTGGTTTTACGTTCCTCTTTTACGGTTTGGAAGTCAATAATCCCGTTTATGGTTTCAGCTAAATTTTTATACATTACGATTGGTCTTTAGTTTTTAGCAACATCCCGAATTAGGTGTACAACAAGTGCTGTTCAGTTCTGATAAGTTTATTTTTTGCTTCTCGACAGAAATGCCACAGGCATCGCTTGCCAAACAAGCCGTCTGTTTGTTCTTTAGGATGAAATGCTGACCGTTAAAGTCCAAGTCAAATTTGCCAATCGTTTCGCTTTGATATTCTACTTCGATTTCGGCATCTTCCATTCCCAATTTTTCTTCTGATAACTTGATAATGTTCAATAGTTTGGTCGGCTTTAATCTATGGTTGTAGTCGCCCGCATCCCACAATTGGAAGTTTACCGCTTTTTCTGTACGGACTACACCACCGCAGTCAATAAAATGTTTGGTAATCTGTCCGATTTCCGTAACATGGAAATGTTCGGGAACAAATGTTCCGTTCTCTAATTGAAATTCAACATTGTCCAATGTTGGCAGGATTTCTTTGATTTTTGATAGTTTCATAACAGTACGATTTGAAAATTTACATTAAACTATATATTGCAATATAACGATAATAAGGGTCAAAAAAATATTATGAACAGCAACTTGTTACCTTTACCTCTTGATTGAAAAACACATTGAATTCCGCTTGAATTTGTTTCCAAAGTTTCTCATCAATACAATAGCATACAGATTTGCCCTCGATTGTTCCCTGTATGATACCAATGTTCTTTAGTTCTTTTAAGTGCTGTGAAATGGTTGCCTGTGCCAATCCCAATTCATCGACCAAATCATTGCAGATACAGGCTTTCTGGTTGATGATATATTGTAGAATGGCAACCCGTGCAGGATGTCCTAAAACCTTGAACAAAGAAGCCAATCTGTTCTGTTCGTCCGTAAATATTTCTGATTTCGTAAGCCCCATATCCTTTTCTTTACATCGCAATATTACGATACTAATTTTAAACTTAGAAAAAATTCAGTGATTTTTTTAAAAGCAATCACAATCACAGGTTTCTTTGCTACTTTCTTTTCCGTCTCAACTCATGAAAGAAAGTAGTCTATCTCGATGCAACCTATTTGGGAAATGCAGATGTATCGGTATTGTGAAGCGGAAGCATTTAACAAAGGGGTTGTTCCGCTTTCCGCAAAAAGACGGTCCCGACCATCGGAAGGATCTGTCTTTTTGCCGTCCAATTTTTGAGGCAAAAAACGGGAACGGCGTACCGCTCCCGTAAAACTCAACTGGCTACAATCATTTTATCATGCCCGAATAGCAAGTGTATAGCCTCTTTTAGCTTCGGGTTACATTCTTCCCTGTCTGCATACTCAACAAGGCAGTTTATTAGAAATATGGCATTGTGACTGTCAAAAAGTTGGTCAGAAAATACCCGTGTGCTACGGTGTAGCATGACGTTATACCGCTTTAAAACCTGTTCGGTATTGTTGACCAAGCTAAACCAATAATCGGCTGTTAAAAGCGTTCTTTTAGCCCAAATACTACGTATATGTTCCTCCTGCGCTCTGAAACGTTCCGTTTCCTGCTGTACAAAGAGGGTCAAATCTTTAAGGTTTTCGGGGAATAGCTTAGCAAGCAAATACCCTTTTTCAACGTTGTTCATTTCGTTTAATGCTTTCATGTCGTTATACTTTTTTAGTGTTAATCTTCTTCAATTTTATAATGGCACATTTGGGGCAATGCTCGGCGGTGGTTATCTGTTGTATTGCACCCCTTTCACCGCTTAGCGATACTACTTTTATCCGTATCATGCCCGTATCATGCTTTAGGGTCGCTCGATAAGTTTCTATTATCATGGTTTTGATTTTTGATAGGCGACCACCTTTGCAGGCGGTCGCCTGTGGGTTAGCAATTATAAAATACATGACCGCTATTGCTCCAATAGTCACCGCAAAACAGGTCACGAGCATAAGCCTCGTAATCGAAATACGTTTTTGCAAATTCGGGCAAGTCCATTTGCTCTACCTGTTCATAGGCAAAATCTTCCTCGTCCTTGTATTCCCCTATATAGTCATCGTCAAAGTCGCTTATTAGGTCGTCAATATCGCCCTCGGATAGCTTACGGTGTCCGTTGTCGCACCATATTAGGAATGCCTCTTTTCGGGTTTCGTCCATATCTTCCAAAGCCTCCAAAACCTCAAATATGCTATTGCTTATCCAACTTTCGCCGATTAATCCGTTCGGGATGTTCTCATAGTCTTGGAACATAAATTCGGGGGCTTCCTCGTCATCGTGCAACTCCCTGCAAGCATCGTAAAATTCGTCTTTGTCCGCATAGTCGGATAGCGTTAGCCATTCCCCGAAGATTGAACCGTCATTATATTTTGCGTATGTGCCGACATATACCCTTGCTTCCGATGTGTTTATTTGATGTGTCATTTCTTTACTGTTCTGAATTAATTTTTTTGATTTATTCGGCAATGAGAGGTGGTGCTGTTGTTTTGTTTCAATAGCATTTCCAATGCTTATATTCCTCATGCCTGACATTTTTTTTATTCGTGTAAAGAGCCGGAGTATGCTATGTTTCGTTTCGGGAGCATCAAAGGTTAGTGTTTAGTAGGCACAAGGTTTT
>Ga0207415_1001293_pt1 | contig 13071 bp, 9 predicted proteins | sample Passage237A_FD_187369 | JGI IMG/M metagenome (GOLD analysis project Ga0207415, IMG submission 187369) | Cellulose adapted compost microbial communities from Newby Island Compost Facility, Milpitas, CA, USA - Passage2 37A (SPAdes) (version 3) ...
ACCGCGCCCCCCGTCTCCATCGGCAAACCGTGCACCGCCTCCAGAAACCGGCTTCCGCCGATCTCCTTCGGCGTCTCGCCCAGAAACACCAGCCGCTCACCCGCCCCCCGCGCAAACGAGCCCAGCAGCGTCACGCCTTCCGGCGCTTCGCCCACCGCAATCGCCTCGCCGACGCCGTCCGCCGCCGCGCTGATGCTCACATCTTCCAACCTCACGTCCAACGCCCGCGTCGCTTCCGCCGCCGCGCACAATGCGCCCTGCACGCGCTTCAAAATCGCTTCGTTGCTCGGATTCGGCCACATCACGTCGACCGCCAGCGCCCGCGCCTTCGCCCCCACGCACGCCAGCCCGCGCAAACTTTCCACCACCGCCGCCGCGCCGCCTTTTGCTCTCGCCACCACGAGACCGTCGGCCTCCGCGCGACTCGCCTCCGGTTGTTTCGCGCGCGACGCAACGACCGTGGGAAAACCGAGCAATTTCAACAACGCCGCGTTCGCGCCCGACCCGTTCACATCGCGCACGGTTTCGGACGCCTCCGCCGGCGCCGCTTCGGTCGTCGAGGGCGCGCCTTCGCATTCGACGCTCACCCGCGCCCCCCGCACTTCGCCGGAAAACGCCGCATTGACCGCCGCACACGTGCGGACCGCCTGCCCGTCAGCTCCCCCCGCCACCTCGCGTTCCCCTCTCGCGCACTCGCCCTCGCCGCCCGCGCCTTCGCGGACGAATCGACGAGCGACAAGATCGGGGGTGGGTTCTACGGGGGTAACGACGAAGCGGATTCTCGCGGGCATCGAAGTCGCGAACGATGACGTCTCGCCGCCGTTCACCGCAAGTCTTTAGACCCCAAGCTCCCCTGACACGTCTGACGCGCTCGCGTCACCGCACGCCGTAAGACGCCACGCGTTCCAACACGGCCTTCTGCTCCGGCGTCACTGGCACCCCATACCCCGACGGATGAAAGGTCACCCATCCCGAGCCATGCCTCGGGTGGAATGTTTTCACGAACGCACTCACCCGGCCATATTCGTCATTCGCCAATGCTACCACTCCGGCATCCGACGGCAGCGATGCGAACGAGGTCTTGAGCCACGGGGTCATCCCCCAATTTCGGCCGATCTGCGTCGAGCGACTGTAGTAATTTCCCGAATCCTGAAACTCGACGAACTCCACCTCCAGCAGCCGCGCTCCGATGCTCGGATCGTGCGCCAAGAAATTCCCCGCTTCATCGAACGTCACTTTGTTCGGAATCCCCCAAGGCCAGACGACTTTTCCACCCGCTTCCAAATACTTTCGCAGCGCTCCTGATTCCGGCGCATCGCCGACGATCGCCGTGGGTATTTGTGCAAACCCAAACACCACCACGCTCGGCGCTCGGTCCGCCGTCCGCGCCGCGAGCCACTCCGCCAGAGTCGCCGCCGAATCAAGCCGCTCGTAACCACGGTCCTCGAAATACGAAGCCAGCGTTGGATCGATCAGAAATCCGGCTATGCCCTCCGGCACGCTCGCGGGTTCGTAATACGCGAGGTGCGGTTTTGCCCCACCCTCGCTCACCGCTACCAATCGCCCGTCGTCCGTTCCGAAGAAAATCCGCCCATCTGCGAAAACCGGCGACGAGTAAATATCCGCGCCCACGTCATAATGCCACCGCCGCTCCCCCGTGCGTTTGTCGAACCGATGCAGCGTTCCGTTCGCGCTCGCGAAATAGACATCGTCACCCCGGACGAGCGGCGTCGTGTAAGTGTGCGACCCGGCGTCGAAGTCCCATTTCTTCGCTCCGGTCGCAAGATCCAGCGCGCTGATCTTGTTGTTCGTCGACCAGCCGACGTAAACCGTGTCGCCATCCACCGTCGTCGCCATCGCCCACGTTGAATCATACGCGAATGTCCACTTCTTCGCGCCCGTCGCCGCGTCGACCGCATAAACATTCGCGTCGCGCGAGCCAAACACCACCAGTCCATCTCCAAGCGAGGGCCGCGTGAAGATATCACTGCGGATATAACCTTGGCTCAAATCGTAGCCGACCCCCGCCGTCGCAAACTTCCACTTCAGCGCACCGTCTTTCGCCGCCAGCGCATACACGTAGTCGTCTCCGCTCGGCTGATACACTACGCCGTCCACGACCAACGGCGCCGCGCGCAGGCTGTCGCCGGTTTGAAACGCCCACCGCTTCTTCCCCGTCGCCAATTCCAGCGCATACAACGCGCCGTCGCCCGACGGCACCAGCACTTGATCGCCATCGATCACCGGCGGCGCCGTGAAATAATTCCATTCCGTCGGCGTCGGCAGCGTCGGTCCCATCTCAAAGGTCCAGCGCACCTCGCCGCTCCGCGTATCCAGCGCATGCACTATCCGCCCGCGCCCCGCGACGATCACCTTGTCGTCACCCACCGCAGGCGCACCCGCGATCGGCGCACCCGTTTGAAATTTCCATTTCAACCCACCGTCCGCCTTCGCGACCGCATAAAGAAATCCATCCGCACTCCCGAAATACACCGTCCCGTCCGCCACCACCGCGGCACCGCGAATGAATCCATCCGTTTGAAACGCCCACTCGACGCGCGGATGCTCGATCGCGGCTGCAGCCCCGAAAACCGGGAAAACCAGAACGAGCAACAACAGCCAGCGAAAGCGGAGAGATTTCATGAGTGGATTCGTGGTTAGATCAGTTACCGGTTCATTCACAACCCCGCCGGTCCGCGCTCTCCTTCAAGAAGAAACGCACAAAAAACACCGCTACGTCCGGCTACCTCGGAGACCATCGCTTCCGGTCGTCGCTCTCGTTGCGGACCTGCTTGTCTTGGAGCCATTCGTTCGGAAAAAACCCGGCGGTTTCCCCACCGCCGGGCTCGTGTCTTCGACCCCACGCCATCAAGTCCTCAGAACGTGAAGGTATTCGTGATCATCCAGGTTTGATACGGCGCGATCCGGAAGCCCGCGGCCGATCCGTCCGGTTGGGCATTGATCGGTATCAGTCGGTTGCCTTCGAAAAGATTTCGAATGTTGAGCTGAATTCGCCAGTCGATGTTTCGGGCGATCCTGCGATGGTAGCCGATGAAGAAATCGAAGTTCGTCTCAGCCGGCCCGCGATAGGGGTTGGCCAAATCGAAATTGATCTCCGCCGCCGTTGCGCCCGGGATCGATGGATAGCCAATCACGATATCGCTCTGATACCGGATGCCGCCGCCGATGTTCACGCCTTTCAGGACGCCTTGATCGAAGTCGTAATTCGTCACCGCATTGAACCGCCACTCGCGCAGCTCGGGGACGTTGGTGCCTTCTTGCAGGCGGCGCTGCGCCCACTCCGAACCAAAATTCTGGTTCCATAACCGCAGCGTCGTGTCGTTGCCCGCGCCACCCCACCAAATCCGGAGGTCGCCCGCAGCCGTGTTGTTCAAGGCGCTTTCGAACGAGTTCACGAAGTCCGCCATTGCGAGGCCACCGATGTTCGTTCGCCTCGCCTCCGTCTGAGTGGCATTAAGTGTCAGCCGCCAGTTTCTCGTCGGCATCGCACTCAACTCGATTTCGTAACCGCTCGAGACCGCGTCTTCCGTGACGGTGAACCCGATCGGCGTATTCGCAACCGGCTGCACCGCGTGATCGGTGATGTTCAAGCCCCACGCCGCATAGAAGCGGGGATCCAGCGTCTGCTGCCATTGACGCCACGCTGCGATCGCCGCTGCCTCGCGGGCCTGCGCCTGCTCCATCGTCTCGACCCCACCGCCCGGCAGCGGAGCCGGCTCATAGTTGTATTGCGTATCGGTCGGAATCGGTTCGGCCACCGCGCCAAGATTCGTATCCTGCGTCCAGTCGAACTCGAACCGATTCGCCCAACGCGCCCCATAAGACTGGATCGTCCCGGGATAACCCGGATTCGTCAGCGCACTGCTGCCGGCGTTGAGCGCGCTCGTCGTATACTTGTTAAGCTTCAACGAATATCGTCCGTCGCGCGTCTCGATCAGTATACCTTTGTCGATGGTCCGGCCTTCCGGCGCCGGAAGGGGTTCGCCATATACATCCACCCGCTGCGAAGCGGGCTGGAAGTTGGTGGATTTGTTATAAAACAGGCTGATCTGCACCGGCCAATCCGACATCATTTCGGAAAGAAACGGCATTTCGTCCAAATGCCCTACAATGCTATAGGCGCGGGAAACGACATCGAGCCGACTGGCATACTTCTCCGGGAGCTTGTAGGCGGATGGCGTCAAGTTGATCCGTCCGTCGGACGAGTTGCCCGCCGAGTTCACATTGCGGGAATAGCTCCACGACTTGGCCGTATCCTCACGATAGCCGAATGTTCCGACCAGCGCACCATCCCAGAAGTGTCCCTGCCACGTTATCGCGCGGGAGCTCAGCGTGTCCTTCTGCAGGGTCGCATTGGTGGTGTTAAAATCGCGGTAGCCTTTCTCCGAATCGTAAACGGGCAGCGAGATGTCTCTCCAACCAATATAATTCGCGGGATTATCCGCCTCGGTCCACGGCGGGTTGCCCGCCTGGTCGAGGGGATAATAGTTATTATGCCAAGGCGTCGCCGGATCGACATAGTCCGGATGCGCCGGATCGGTCGAACGATTCCAAGTCGAGTCGAACGTCCGCAGGCTACCGCTTAGCACCTGAATTTCGTGCTGAACGCGCGGAATGTAGGCGCCTGACGCCGACGAGCGGCTCAGCAGTGACGGTCCGAGATAGATCACGGGCATTGGCCGAAATTCGGACGCGGTGAACGTCTGGTTGCCCGTCGGACCAAAAAGAAAATCCCTCAACGGCAACACATCGGTCGTGTAGCGTTGCCAGGCACGGGCGTCGGTATGCAATCGGTCCTCAGCGAGGAGGCCGGTCAACGTATGACGGCCGAGCAGCCGGCCGATCCAGCCGCCGTTCCCGGCTTGCCCGAAGTCGTGCGTCACAAACACGGTCGCCCGTTTGTTGTCGCGATCGGTTGTGTTTTCGTTGCCGGCGGCGACGTCGTTGAGGAACGGTCGTCCGAGATTAGGATTAGGCGTCCCGTCCTGAAACGGTTCCTGCGTGACCTGATCGTAGCTCACATTGGGCGTTCCGGTGCCCATCGGCGTGCCGTCGGCATAAACGCTCATCATGTCGATGTAGATCGCCTGATTTTGTCCGTTCAGAAGGCTCAACTGCCCGACCTTGTCGTGCTCGTTATTGTAAGTGAGCTCGAATCCGACTTTGTCGTTAAAAAAAGTTTGCGCGAGGCTCACATTGAAGACCCTAAACTTGCGCCATTCGCGCTTGTTCGGGCCGTCATAGAGATTGTTATAGAAATCGAATACTGACGAATCGGTGAGAAACCGATCCTTATACACGCCAAACTCCGCATACGGCAGGCCCGCCTGCGCCGCGAAGGTGCCGAAGGGCGCCACCGCCAGCGGCCTCTGGTAAGGCATACCGCGGATCGTTCCGTCGATGTTGCCACTGTTATCGATTCCGCGCGCAAAACGGGGTTCGGCCGTCCAATAGTGCGAGATCGCACCGGACCCCGACGCACCGTCAACGTAGCCCAGAGGATTGCCGAACTGTTGCCCGTAGTTGCCCAGCATCGGATTGTAGAAGGGGTTCGGAGTGCCGGAAAGCGGACCGCCGTTGTAGCGGGGCCGCTGCTGGCCGTGATTGGGCAGGCTGGTGTTGTCGTCCTGCGCCTGCGATCCGTTCAACGTGAGCCGATTGAGGTGCTGATACGTCATCGGATTCCCCGCCGCATCGCGGCCATTGTAACTGCCCGTTTGAAACCACGGCGTGATGCGGTCGATCGGAGGCAGCGTGCGAGGGCGGTTGCTGCTAATTTCACCGGCTTCGAGGTTCCCCTTCAGGATTGTGCGCGCATCGCCCCGCTTGAGCAACTTCGGCTCATAGCGAACGGCCCCATAAAGACGCTTGTCGATCGCGTAGGCCGGCTTCTGCTTGAACTTGTCGTGATTATAAAGGCCGATCATACGAAAGGCCAGTTCATCGGGCAACAGCACGCGATTGACGTCCAGCACGGCACGCTCGCCGCCCTCTCCGGTATAGCGAATCTCGATGGTGTTGCCGTCGCGGAAGCGCGCCTGCTTGGTGCCTACGTTGATGATGCCGCCCGGGCTGCTCTGTCCGAAGAGAATCGAGTTGGGGCCCCGCTGCAGATCGATTCGGTCGATATTATAGCCGTCCCATGGGATGTTGGATATGAAGTAATCGCGGGTATTCTGAGCGTTGGTCAAACCGCGCACGCGGGTATTGCTGTTGGGGTTAGCGAAGCGTGCCGCCTCGTTCAAAGAGGTGCCATCGCCCGTCCCCGCGAAGTTGCCGAACGTGTTGCCCACTTCGGTGCCGGTGGTATATTGAAGCAGGCTTTCGTTGCTGGTCGCACCGACATCCTTGAGGAATTGGCTGGTGACGACCGAAACGGCGTTCCCGATGTCGCGCAAGGAGGTGTTCAGACGGTTCCCCGCGAGCGTCGTCGCGGCGGTATACCCCGTTTCTCCTTCGGCCGAGACTTCGAACGGTGAGAGCATCACCACCTCGTCGTCGACTTCGGAGGATCCGCTATTCGTCGGGTCGGGGGCGGATTGGGCTCGCGCCGCGCTGGCGGCGAGAATGGACGTGAGCGTTATAGCAACGAGTCGTTTTCCTGGATGTAACCTTAACTTCATATACATGGTTTGTTTGGGTCAGTTTCGTTTTCCCCGAGAATCAGCGTCCGCCTTCCGAGGGAAGGCATCTGCAGAATCGTCACTCGACGGTGTCTTTGTCTGGCTTCCCTCGGGGGAGGCACTCGATCGGGGTTGAATCCATTCGGGGTCACGCCACTTTAGCCGACCGCCCCGCTCGTTTAAATGAGTTCGGTCTTCGACGCGCTGAGATCTATTCAGCTTTATACGACCGGCCCGTTGATCATCACACTTTCTATTTCGCTATAGATTGAAGTGCAGTCGCGTCACTGATGACACAAGAGCCGCGCTCACGGGAACATCCTCTCCCCGAGCCTGCGATGCACATTTGGATTCGATCCAGCTTTGTCGCGCTGGATCCGGGTCACGCCGCCGCGCTCACGAGCACGCGCGCACCCGCTCCTGCGATTGCACGTTTCGCCGATACTGCCCCGGCGTTTCGCCGGTCAGCCGCTTGAAAACCACCGACAGATACTCGACGTGCATGAAACCCGCTCGATCGGCGATCTCTTTCAAAGTCAGGTCGCTTCCCGCGAGCAGCGCCCGCACTTTTTCCAATTGCACCCGGCGGATCTCGACCTGCGGCGAATGGCCGAGGAAGCGGCGGAAGCGATTCTCCAACTGACTGCGCGACGCGTGCACCTGAGCCACAACTTCGTCCACCGTGAGTCCGCGACACGCGTGCTCACGAATGTAACTGACGGCCGCGGCCACATGCTTGTCGCGAAACTCCAGGACGTCCGTTGATTCACGAGCCGCCACGCCGACGGGTTCGACGCACCATTCCGCTTCCGCCTTGGCGCGGCCATCCATCAGCGCGTCGAGCCATTCCGCCGCTCGCACGCCGGTCGTGAAATCATCTGTCGCCACACTCGAGAGCAACGGCGACTCCTGTTCGCAACGCACCACGTCGTTGTTGACGCCCATGATGGCGACATCCTGTGGCACCCGCAGGCGCGCCAGCGCAGCCGCACGAGCGACTTGCCGCGCCCGTTCGTCGTCGCACCCCAGCACCGCAGTTTCCCTTGGCAACGCGCGCAACCACCCCGCGAGAAGCTCAATTTGCTCCGCCTCCCAGGCGGGCGTCGGTTCCACGGGAGCCTTCGCTTCGTGCGCCGCGCATGCAAACCCCACCAATTCGAGCGCCTCTCGAAAGCCCGCCAACCGCTCGCTTGACCAAGCCACGCCACGAAATCCGCTGAACGCGAAACGTCGAAACCTCCGCTCCAACAGATGCTCCGCCGCCATGTGTCCGACCGCGATGTTGTCAGGCCGCACCCGGGGAACGCCGTTCCGGGCCGGGCTATCCCAGAGCTCCACCACCGGCACCCCGAGCGTCCGGCACACATCTGCCACCGCGGAAGAGTTCACTCCGCTGATCACTCCGCTCCACCGCTGCTGATTCAACCACTTCAAATCCTTGTCCGTTCGCGTGAGGTCGTCGACGAACGTGATCCACGGCCCGTGCGATTTTTGATAATGCATGATCCCGCGCAACACTCCCGGCGTGTCCGAGTAGCGACCGTGCTGCACGATCAGCACCCGCGGTGGTGCGACTCTCCGGTTCACTGCTACATTCGGCGGATCGTCGGTCAGCATCGCCGTGTTTTCCATCACGTCCTTCAACCCCGCCTTCGCCTTCGCCCCTTCAACATTCCATCGCCGCGCCACGCCGCATAGCGACGGCGCGCAACCACCCTTCGGGGCCAAACGCTCGTCTCAGCGGCGCGGATACCTCACCCGTTACGATTCCGCGGGTGAAACTTCGCGTGATGATCCAGCAATCGCTGCGGCTCCACCGCCGTGTAGATCTGCGTCGTCGCGATGCTCGCGTGCCCCAACATCTCCTGAATCGCGCGCAAATCCGCCCCGCCCGTCAGCAGATGCGTCGCAAACGAATGCCGCAGCCCGTGCGGTTTCACGTTCTTCGTGATGCCCGCGCGCTTCGCGTATTTCTTCACGATCATCCACAGCGCCACCCGCGAGAGCCCCGCGCCATTCTTGTTCAGGAAAAGCTGACTGCCCGTTTTCGTGCGCACGAAATGCGGCCGGCCCGCCGCCACATACGTCGCCAGCGCCGTCGCCGCTTTTCCGCCGACCGGCACCACGCGCTCCTTCGAACCTTTGCCAAACACGCGCACGAACCCGTGCTCGAGATCGATCTGCTGCAAGGTCAGCGCCGCCAGCTCCGACACCCGCAGTCCGCTGGAATAAAACAATTCCAGCAGCGCGCGATCCCGCAACGCCCGCGCATCCCCGCCCTCCGCCGCCGCCAGCAACCGCTCGATCTCCTCTTCCGTCAGCGTCCCCGGAATCCGCCGCGCTTTCTTCGGTCCGTTCAGCAGCGCCGTGAAGTCATCGTCGCGGATCTTCTCGCGCACGAGATAATGCGCGAGGCTTCGCAGCGCGCTCAGCTTCCGCGCCAGGCTCGCGATTTCGTAATCGCCCGCGCTCAGCGCATGAATCCATTCCGCCGCCTGCGCACCGCTCACGTTCTTCCAACCGCTCGCACCGCGATGCGCGAAAAATCCCGCCGCTTGATCGAGGTCGCGTCGATAACTCGCGATCGTGTTCTTCGCCAGACCGCGCTCGAGGCTGATGTAGCCGAGAAACGCTTCGATGTCGTTCGCGAACTCTGCCGGCGCCCGGCTGGCATCGATCGCGCGCGCCCGCGGCGCCTTCATGTTCTCACCTCAAAACCGCCGACGCGGCGGCGGCGTGTAGTTCGGATTCGCTTCCTTCATGCGGAAGGTGATCCGCGCCTTCTCGAGATCGTAGGGACTCATCTCCATCTTCACCATGTCGCCCGCGGCGATTTTGATGAAGTTCTTCCGCAGCTTGCCCGAGATGTGCGCGAGCACCACGTGCCCGTTCGAGAGCTGCACTTTGAACATCGTCCCCGGAAGCACCGCCACCACCTTGCCCTCAACTTCGATCGAATTGCCGTCGGCCATATTATTTGCGAACGGAGGTCGTTCCCTCGGTGAGATGAATCATGGGTGATGTGCAGGAATAAGGGTTCTCTGTAAGGCGAAAACGCCGATCCTAGGCAAGGCTTTACCTCGTCGGCCGCCCCCTCTCCAATCCGCCCAAATGGCCGATACGCCCCCGCCTTCCTGTCCGTTCGAAAAGCGCTTTCCTTCGCAACTGATCCGCGACGACGTGTTCTTCATGAGTCTGGCCTACAACCAGGCCATCGACGCCTGGCGCCAAGACGAAGTTCCGATCGGCGCCGTCATAGAAATCGGCGGGGAAATCGTCGCCGCCGCCCACAACACCGTCGAATCCGCCCGCGATCCCACCGCGCACGCCGAGATGCTCGCCATCACCCAGGCCGCCTCGAAGCTCGGCGACTGGCGCCTCGAAGGCGCGACCGTTTACGTCACCAAGGAGCCCTGCCCCATGTGCTCCGGCGCGATGCTCATGTCCCGCGTCAAACGCGTCTGCTACGCCGTCCCCGATCCCAAGATGGGCTGCCTCGGGGGCGCCACCAACCTCAACGATCTCCCGCGCGTCAACCATCACGTCGAACTCACCGCCGGCGGCGTCCTCGAGTCCGAATGCCGCGAGCTCTTGCAAACCTTCTTCCGCCTCAAGCGCCGCGAAGACGAGCCCGCGACATAAATCCGCGCGGCCAGTTGACGGAGCCGCCGCCTCGACCCAACTTTGCGCCTTTCCCTACAACAGTAACCCAACAACCACCATGGCTTACGAACTTCCGAAATTGCCCTACGCCTACGACGCCCTCGCGCCGCACATCGATGCGAAGACGATGGAAATCCATCACACCAAGCATCACCAGGCCTACATCACCAACGCCAACAACGCGCTGAAGGATCACGCCGACCTCGCCAATCAGGACGTCGACACGCTCATCAAGGATCTGAGCAAGGTTCCCGAAGGCATCCGCGGCGCGATCCGCAACAACGCCGGCGGCCACTCCAACCACTCGTTCTTTTGGAAGATCCTCGGCCCCGGCAAAGGTGGCGCGCCGAAAGGCCAGCTCGCCGCCGCGATCGACGCCGAACTCGGCGGCTTCGCCAAGTTCAAGGAAGACTTCGCCAAAGCCGCCGCCACGCGTTTCGGCTCCGGCTGGGCTTGGCTCGTCGTGGGCACGGATGGCAAACTCGCCGTCGGCTCGACCGCCAATCAGGACAGCCCGCTCATGGGCAAGGCCGTCGCCGGCTTCGAAGGCAAACCCGTCATCGGCCTCGATGTCTGGGAGCACGCCTACTACCTGAACTACCAAAACCGCCGTCCCGATTACATCGCCGCGTTCTGGAACGTCGTCGATTGGGATGCTGCGGAAGCCAATTACACCGCCGCGAAGCAATAGACCTTCGCAGCCGTCTCAAAAAAGCCCGGCCTCATCGCCGGGCTTTTTTGTTTTCGCGAAAAGGAGCGGACTGCGCCCGCCCCGCTTACAACTTCAACACGCTCGCCTGCAGCACCGCGCCCGCCGCCGTCGGACTGATCGGCACGCTCTTCCCCGTCTCCGTATCGAGGATACACAAGCGGCTCGTCGTCGCCGTCCGCGCCGTGTAGACGAGATGCCGTCCATCGGCCAGCCAGCACGGCTCGATGCCGTCGAACGGCGCTTTCGACACCTGCGCGCCTTTGCGCGTCGACAGGTCCAACACGCCGATCTGGAAATTCCGCCCCACGCGCATCGTGAACGCGATTTTGTTCGGGTTCACCGCACTCCAATCCGGCTCCGCGCAATAGCTGCTCACGCCTGACGTCACCCGCTGCGCCTGTCCTCCCGACACCGACATCACGTAAAGCTGCGGCCCCGGCTCCATCGCGAAAACTATCCGCGATCCATCCGGCGAGAAACACGGCGACGACTTCACCGCGTCCGAACGCGTCTTCCGCGAGATCTGCCGTCCCTGCGAGTTCGCCACATAAATCTCCGGTGTGCCTTCACCGGTCAGCACCATCGCGACCTGCTGGCCGTTGGGGCTGAAACGCGCGCCCGTGTTCGTGCCTTTCACGCTGACGAACGAGGTCCGCTGATATGTGCCGACGTCGATCTGATAAATGTCCGGAAAACCCGTCCGCAGATAACTCGTATAAATAATCCGACGACCGTCGGGCGACCAACGCGGCGTCAGCGCATGCGTGTTGTCCTGCGTGATCTGACGGAATCCGCCAAAAAAGAGGTCCGCGGTGTAAACCTCCTTCTTTCCCGTGCGCTGCCCGATGAACGCGAGCTGCGACGCGAAGAACCCTTTCAAACCAAGACCGTTCGTCCGCTCCACCGCGATGTCCGCGGCCTTCAACAAAGCGATCCGCGCATTCGTGCCCGTCGCCACTTCCGACGCCACCGCGGCGCCGCCGCGCGTGATGTCGACGCGCACCTGGTTCGCTCCGACCAGCGTGAACTTGATGTCGAACGCATGCCCGCTCGTCGTCAGGCGGTAGCGCCCGTGCGCTCCAAACGCCTGCCGCGCGAGTTGATCGAGCTCCGCGTTGTTCGCCGACACACGGACCGGCAGCGTGTTTTTCTCCGCCACCACGTCCACGCGACCGATCTCGCCTTGGGCGAGACCGAGGGAGGCAAAGGCGGTGAGAAACAAAGTAAGTCGTAGAAAATTTTGCATGGCGGGAATCCCGGGATTAGTTGGCTCACGAGGGAGCGAGGAGGGCATTCTCTATTTACACCCGCTCCGGGCATAACAACTAATTTCCTCCGCATTTTTTCCGCTGTGAGTCCCGACGAAATCAAAGAGCATCTCAAGCAGGTCAAATATCCCGGTTTCAGCCGCGACATCGTTTCGTTCGGGCTCGTGCGCTCGGCCGGGCTCGTCGATGGCGTGGCGAAGGTCTCCCTCGCGCTCACCACGAGCGATCCGAAGATCCCCCTGCATCTCAAACGCGAAGTCGACGCCTGCTTGCGCGTCATCCCCGGCGTAAAGGAGACGATCGTCGATGTCGCGGTCACTCCCGCCAAAACGCCCCCTGCCACCGGCACCGCCGGCGGTAATCTCGGCGGAAACGCCGGCGCGCCGAAAACGATCAAACACGCCATCGCCATCGGCTCCGGCAAGGGGGGCGTCGGCAAAAGCACGTTCTCCGTCAATCTCGCCTGCGCCCTCGCGCAGCTTCTCACCTCACAGGGCCTCGCCGGTCGCGTCGGCCTTATGGACTGCGACATCTATGGTCCCAGCGTTCCGCTCATGATGGGCCTCGATGGTCGGCCGGAAATCGAGGGCGAAGGCGCATCCGCCATGCTGATACCGATGGAGCGCCACGGCGTGAAGGTCATGAGCATGGGCTTTCTGGTCGACGACAACACGCCGGTCGTCTGGCGCGGCCCCATGATCATGAAGACCGTGCAGCAGTTCGTCCAAAACGTGAAATGGGGCGAACTCGACGTGCTGCTCATCGATCTTCCGCCCGGCACCGG
>Ga0207415_1001299_pt1 | contig 13011 bp, 11 predicted proteins | sample Passage237A_FD_187369 | JGI IMG/M metagenome (GOLD analysis project Ga0207415, IMG submission 187369) | Cellulose adapted compost microbial communities from Newby Island Compost Facility, Milpitas, CA, USA - Passage2 37A (SPAdes) (version 3) ...
CGGAAGAGGAAACAACTCCGCGGTCGTCGGCGCGCGTGCCCTCCGCAGGCATCGCGTGGTATTGGTGGGCAGTCGCGGTCGGGTTGTTGCTGTTGCTCGGTCTCGCCACGCTCGGTTTGAACTGATCGTCGCGCCGCACGCGGCGGCGTCACTTGCATTGGTGGCTGGCTCGCATCCCTTCTCCTGCTCTCGCGTATGAGCTGGCAAATCGAGTTCCGACACGGCGTGTGGCTGCCCCAAATCGGCTGGTGGCTCGACGCACATTTTCCGGTCAAACGCTCGTTCGTCTCGCACGCGCACTTCGACCACGTCGCGGAGCACGAGGAGATCATCGCGTCCGCCGGCACCGCGCGGCTCATGCGGGCCCGTCTGCCCGCGCGCCGCACGGAACACGTCCTGCCTTTTGGCCACACCGAGGCGCTCACAACCAACTGCGCGATCACGCTGCATCCAGCGGGGCACATCTACGGCTCCGCCCAGGCCCTGCTCGAACACGAGCTCCACGGTTCGCTGCTCTACACGGGCGACTTCAAACTGCGCCCCGGCCTCTCCGCCGAACCATGCGCCACGCCGCACGCCGACACGCTCATTATGGAGACGACGTTTGGCCGACCGCACTACGTTTTCCCGCCAACCGCCGAAGTGCTCCGTGCAATCGCGCATTTTTGTGCGGAAACGATTTCCAACGGCGAGACGCCGGTCCTCTTCGGCTACAGCCTCGGCAAGAGTCAGGAACTCCTCAGCGGTCTCGCCGACGCGCGTCTGCCCGTGATGCTGCATCCACAAACCTGCCGGCTCACCCGCATCTACGAGGAGATGGGACTCACGTTTCCCGACTACCGCGAGTTTTCCGCCGATGAACTCGCGGGGCACGTCGTCATCTGCCCACCGCAGGCGCGCGATTCGTCGTTTCTCCGCAAGATCCCGCAGCGTCGCACCGCGATGATCACCGGTTGGGCCATGGATCCCGGCGCAATCTATCGCTACCAATGCGATGCCGCCTTTCCGCTCTCCGATCACGCCGATTTCCCCGACTTGATCCGCTTCGTGGAGCGAGTCGCGCCGCAACGCGTCCTGACCCTGCACGGATTCTCGCGCGAGTTTGCGCAGACGCTGCGCGACCGCGGCATCGAGGCGTGGGCGATCAATCAGGACAACCAACTCGAACTCGGGATTCTCAAACCCTCGATCCGCGCTCCCGGTCCGCTCGCCGCCGAGGAAGCGGCACCCGTCGACGCTCCGCTCTCACCCGATTCGTTCACGCGCTTCGTTGCCACCGCCGACGCGGTCAAAGCCACGCCCGCGAAACTCGAAAAAATCGCGCTGCTTCGCGATTATCTCGCTTCGCTTTCCGCTGACGACGCCGCGCGCGCCGCCGTGTTTCTCACGGGGCGGCCGTTCCCGCAAAGCGATGCGCGCACGCTCACGCTCGGCTGGGCGGTGGTGAAGCGCGCCGTGCTCGAACTCGCGCCCGGCAGCGAAGCGGACTACCGCGACGCGTATCATCGGTTCGCCGACGCAGGCGACGCGACTGGCGCCGTGCTCGCGGGAAAAACCCAGCCGCGTCCGTGCGCTCTTTCCGAAATCGCGCAGTTCTTCGACGCCGTCGCCGCCGCACGCGGCCCCGCGCCGAAACTCGATCTGTTGCGCAATCGTTTCTCCGCGCTCGGTCGCAACGAGATTCGCTACCTCGTGAAAATTATCACAGGCGATCTCCGCATCGGCCTCAAAATGGGACTGCTCGAGGAAGCCATCGCCGCCGCCACCGAACGCACACTCGAAGAGATTCGCGAGGCCAACATGCTGTGCGGCGATATCGCCGCGGTCGTTCGCTCCGCGCGCGCGGGCGAACTGCACACGATTCAGCTCCGCGTCTTCCATCCGCTCCAGTTCATGCTCGCGAGCCCGGAGCTGACGGCTGATGCGATTGTCGCACGCTTCACCGAGCTCGCCGCCCCCTCTCCACCGTGCACCTCAGCTCCTGAATCAAAGTCCGTAATACGGACTTTAGACCATTCTCCCCTCTCAAATTCAAAGTCCGTAATACGGACTTTGCCGGAAGGGGCGGTGGCATCTCCGACGATCTGGCTGGAGGAGAAATACGACGGCGTCCGCTGCCAGCTCCACAAAGCGGGCGCTCGCGTGGAGCTCTACTCGCGCGATCTCCATCGTATCACAGAAACATTTCCCGAACTTGTCACCGCCGCGCGCGAGCTTCCGGGCGACGCGATCATCGACGGCGAATTGCTCGCGTGGCGCGATGGCCGCGCCCTGCCGTTTGCCGAGCTGCAAAAGCGCCTCGGTCGCAAAGGCGGTGATGACTTCTTTCTCGGTTCCGAGATTCCCGTGTCGCTCTCCTGCTACGATCTTCTCTGGCGCGATGGCCGCACTCTGCTCAAGGAGCCGCTCGCCACGCGTCGCGAGGAACTCGTCGCGCTGCTCCACTCGTTGCCCGAATCTCTCGCCGCACGTTTTCCGATCGCGCCGGTGCAACTCGTCCACACTGCCGACGAGATCGAAGCCGCCTTTCTCGCCGCCCGCCAGCGCGGCAACGAAGGCCTGATGGCAAAAGATCCGCAGAGCGCCTACACGCCCGGACGCCGCGGTCTCGCCTGGCTGAAACTCAAGAAAGCCTACGCCACGCTCGACGTCGTTGTGGTCGGCGCCGAATACGGCCACGGCAAGCGTCACGCCGTGCTCAGCGACTACACGTTCGCGATCCGTGACGAGGAAAACGGCAACCGCCTGCTCACCGTCGGCAAAGCCTACTCCGGACTCACCGACGCCGAGATCCTCCAGCTCACGCAGCATTTTCTCGATCACACGCTTGAGGTGCACGGTCGCTACCGCCGCGTCGTGCCCGACACCGTGCTCGAGATCGCCTTCGACTCGATCCAGCCGAGCGATCGCCACGAGAGCGGTTTCGCCCTGCGTTTTCCGCGCATCGCGCGTATCCGTTCGGACAAGACAGCGGCGGAGATCGATACGTTGGAAACGTGTCGTCGCCTCGCCGCGCCGCTGAGCTTCGCTCCGGCCCGGTAAAGCTCCCTGAAAATGCTCCGTCCCGTCTCGAGCGCCGCCGCCTCCGAAACCGATCTCTTCGCCGCGCTCACGCCCGACCTCGCCGCGTGGTTTCGCCGACGTTTCGGTCACTTCGCGCCCGCGCAGCTTCAGGCGATTCCCGAAATTCTCTCGGGCCGCTCCGTCCTCGTTTCCTCGCCGACCGGCAGCGGCAAAACGCTCGCCGCGTTTCTCGGCATTTTCGATCACCTCGCGCGCCTGAAAAACGCCGACGAGCTCCCGCCCGGCATCGTCGCGGTTTACGTTTCCCCACTGCGCGCGCTGGCCTACGATCTGCAGAAAAATCTCCAGCAACCGCTCGCCGAACTCGGTTGGGACTGGATTCGTGTTGGCGTGCGCTCGGGTGACACGACCCAGGCCGAACGCGCCAAACAGCGTCGCAAGCCGCCCCACCTGCTCGTCACCACACCCGAAAGTCTGACGCTCCTGCTCAGCCAGCCGGGCTGGCTCTCCGCCTTTCGCGATACGCGATTTCTGATCGCCGACGAACTTCACGCGCTCGCGGAGAACAAACGCGGCTCGATGCTCATGATCGCCGCCGAGCGACTCGAGGAAATCGCCCGCACTCCCCTCGTCCGCATCGGCCTTTCAGCGACGGTGTCACCGCTCTCCACGCTCGCGGAGTTTCTCGTCGGTCCCGGTCGCGAATGCCGGACCATCGAAATCGTCGAGCGAAAGCCGGCCCACATCGAGGTGTTCTCACCGCTCCGCGCCAACGCGTATCCACCGGCCGGTTACACCGCCACGCGCGTGTTGCGCGAGTTGGGCGACTTGCTGCTCCGCCACGAGACCACGCTCATCTTCACCAACACCCGTAGCGGCGCCGAATCGATTGGCCTGCGACTCAAGCAACTTCTGCCCAGGCTCGAATCGCAGATCGAGGTGCACCACGCCTCGCTCGATCGCAGCGTGCGACTGGAAATCGAGGATCGTCTGAAGCGCGGTGAACTCCGCGCCGTCGTCTGCTCCACGTCGCTCGAGATGGGTATCGATATCGGTTCGATCGATCTCGTCGTGATGGTCTCCGCGCCCAAAGGCGTCGCGCGCGCGCTTCAGCGCATCGGCCGGTCCGGTCATTCGATGGGTCGCACAAGTCACGGCGTGCTCGTCGCGAGCAACATCAACGACCTCGCCGAGTGCGCCGTCACCGCGCTCATGATGACGCGACGCGAACTCGAGCCGGTGAAGATCCCCGAGAATCCGCGTGACGTGCTCGCGCAGACGCTCGTCGGCCTCGCCGTCTTCGAAAGCGTCACGCCGGACGAAGCGCTCGCGCTGCTCCACCGCAGCTATCCGTTCCGGCATCTCGACCGTGCCACGTTTGACCGCGTGCTGCACTATCTCCACGGCGGCGGCGCCTCGCTCGAGCGCAACTACACCGAAACCTTTGGGAAAATCCGCATCGACGAACACGGACACCTCGCCCTCACCCGACCACGCGTCGCGCGCGATTTCTACCAGAACATCGGCACGATCAACACCGAGAGCATGGTGCGCGTGATTTTGAAGCGACGCGCCATCGGCCAGGTGGAGGAGAACTTCATGAAGAGTCTCCGGCCCGGCGACGTTTTCGTGCTCAACGGCCGCTGCGTGCGACTCGTCAAAAGCCATCTCCTCACCGCCCACGTCGCACCCGCGGATACCCAACTCCCCACCGTGCCGCGCTGGTATGCGAACAAGATGCCGCTCGCGTCCGGCCTCGCCGCCGAAGTCGTGCGCTTGCGGACGGAACTCGCGCGCCGGCTCGCCAATCCCGCCGAGGGCGAGGACGCCGCCGTGCAGTATCTGATTTCCGAATACGATCTCTCGCGCGCCAATGCCCACGCGCTCACGCAACACTTCGCGCTTCAGGCGCAGATTTCCGTGATTCCCACCGCGGAGAAGTTCCTCATCGAGGTCTTCCGCGAAGGCGATCTCGTGCACTACTTCTTCCACGCCCTGATCGGCCGCTCGGCCAACGACGCGCTGTCGCGCATCGTCGCGCAGCGCGTGCAGGAAACCAAAGGCGGCAACGCGCTCGCGACGATCGACGACTACGGTTTTCTCCTGAGCCTGCGTTCGTTTCAGGTGATGACGCGGGAGGAACTCGCGCACTTGTTTCGCCGCGAAGGAGCCGAGGACGCGCTGCGCGCCGCGCTTGCGGATGCATCACTCGTGAAATGGCAGTTTCGCGGCGTCGCGCAGACCGGCCTCATGGTGCCGCGGCGCACGCACGGCGTGGAACGCGGTGCGCGCATGCTGCAGTGGAGCGCCGAGATCATCTTCGAAGTGCTGCGCCAGCACGAACCCGACCACCCGTTGCTGGCCGAGGCCTACGCGGAGGCGACACAGCGTTTTCTCGATCTGCCGCGCGCGCTCCAGTTTTTGGATACGGTCCCGAAACTCGCGTGGGACTTGCGCGAGCTGGAAAAAGTGAGCCCGTTCTCGTTCGGCATCTACGTAAGCAAGATCAAGGAAACCATGACCCTCGAAGACCCCGAAACGACGATCGAGCGCCTCTTCCATCAAATGTATGGCTCCACCGCGTGAACCACAACGTCAACTAATAGTTGACATGTCCTCCGGCGCACTTTCGGGCTCAGGGGAGTTGCGGCGGACGACGGGTTTGGTTGTCGCGGCAACATGGACCCAAAGGAAATGGGGGCGAACGCGGCCCGTGTTGCCTTGCTCGCGCGGCACCTTGGCGCGATCCGGTCTGCACCCAAGCCGCGCCTGGGCTCGACGTGGGACGCACTGGGTCCCGACATGGTGCGAACTTTGGCGTGACGTGGAGCGAACATTAGCTCGACACACGCCGCACCTTGGCGCGACCCGGTGCGCACCTTGGCTCGACGTGGTGCGCACCTTGGCTCGACTTGGGACGGACCTTGGCGCGACTCGGGACGCATCGTGTCCCGAGTCGGTGCGGACTTTGTCCCGACTCAATGCAGACATTGTCCCGACACGGGACGCCCCTGGGAGCGAGTCATGAGCGTGCGGGTTGAATTTGCGCCGGGCGCATGGATCGATTCGAGGCTGGCGGTGTGGCTCGAGAAGTTACGCACGCTGGTCGTGGCGGATTTGCACTGGGGTTACTCGGCATCGCATCGCGCGCGCGGAAATCTGGTGCCCGTCTGGGGCGACGACGTGATCGAGCAGCGATTGCGCGCGTTGATCGCCGACTATGCCCCCGAGGAAATGATCTGGCTCGGCGATTGTTTGCACGCGGCGGAAGGGCGCGCGGGCGCAGAGCGGTTTTTGCAGGAAACGAATGTGCCGGTCGTAGTGGTGCGCGGGAATCACGACGTGCGCTGGCGTTTCGACGCGTGTGTGGAATCGGTCACGCGCGGCCCGTTTTTCTTTCATCATGGTGACGCGTCCGTCGAGGGGCCGGAAGACGCGATCGAGGTGATCGGGCATTTGCACCCGGCGGTCGTTTGGCGCGACGGCGCGGGCACGCGGCTGAAGTTGCCCGCACTGGTGACGAGCGGGCGGCGATGGGTGCTGCCGGCGTTCTCGCCGTGGGCGGCGGGCGCAGCGTGGCGGGCGTCGGGCGGAGAAACTTTGCACGCGATCAGCGCGAAACGCATCTTTGCGGTTGCGCCGGTGTCCCATGGAGTCGACACATCCACCCGGTGAGATTTCTGCGCCACGTTTCCCTGTTGTTGCTCGCGATCGGCACATGCCATGTGTCCACCGCGGAGCTGGCGCTCGAACCGGGAGAGCAACTGGCTTTCCGTGTGTCGTGGGGAATCTTTTTCAACGCGGGCAGCATCGAGATCTCGACCCGCGACGAATCAACGACCGCGCGTTCGACGATGGTGGTTTCCACGAAGACCGCGACGCGTGGCGTCGTGCGGCGACTGCTGCGATTCGAGGCGATGGCAGATTCGGTTTACGATGTGGAGAGCGGCCGGATGCTCATCCATACCGAGCAGAGTTTGAGCAGCCGCAAGAAGGCGAACTTCGCGCTGGAGTTGAATTACGAGAAGCGCCTGGCGCGGTTCACGGATTTCGTGAATCCGGATCGCACGCAGGACGTGCCGATGCCCGAGGGTCTGGTGAACGATCTCATCATGAGCCTCATCCAGACGCGCTCGTGGGACATGAAGCCCGGCGACAAACGCGACATCAACGTGGCCTTCGAAAAAGACATCTACGAACTCACGGTGTATGCGCTGCGCTACGAAACGGTGGAGACGCCGCTCGGGAAGTTTCGCACGCTGGTGTTTCAGCCGCGCATGGAAAAGACGCCGCCGAAAGGCATGTTCAAGCGGGGCTCGACGGTGCAGGTATGGATCGCACAGGACGATCCGCGAAAACTCCCCGTGAAGTTCGAAGTGGAGTTCAAATTCGGCGCGGGCGTCGCGACACTTGTGAAACACACGCCGGCGGGCGCCTCCGCGACCGCAACCGCCGCGACGGACGCGAGCGCGGAAGAAACCGATAACGAGACCGCGCTCGACTAGAGCTCGCGCGCAGGTTTGCCCGCAGCGGCGGGCCGATCCCACACGAAGCGCCACGGTTTCGCGGCCCAGATTTCCCCGGCGTAATCCACACCGATGCGCGGCGTGGTGCGGACTTCGACGCGACGCGGTTTCACGCCTTCGTCCTCTATCCACAATCCGGATACAGGCTCGGCTGGCGCGGCGTTGAGCGTGCGATCGATCGCAAGGTTCTTGGTCACGCGACCAGGCCCGCTGAGTCCCTCGACACCACGAATCAAAATCGCCGCGGGACAATCGGGCGGACCGACCACGAGATTGAGCATCTCGTGAATGCCATAGCAGAGGTAAACATACCAAACGCCGCCCGGCCCATACATGACCTCGGTGCGACGCGTGCGACCGGCGCGCGCGTGGCAGGCGAGATCGTGTTCGCCGTCGTAGGCCTCGACCTCGGTGATCGCCCGCGACTCCATGCGACCGTCGGGCCAGCGACGAACGAGCTGTTTGCCCAACAGGCTGCGAGCGAGAGCGAGCGTGCGGCGCGATTGCCACACTTTCGCTTCGATTACGGTGCCCATGTCGTTTGACTCCGCATCGCACGAACGAACGCAAACCATGGCCGCCGTCCAACCGCATTTTTTCACGCTCACCGGCAACCTGCTCGCCGAACGCACGCTGGAGTTTTCCACGTGGTCGCCCGGTGCGACGCAGCGCGCGCGAGGCGCGACGTTTCAGGTCGGCGGCAAGGGCATCAACGTCGCGAAGATGCTCGCGCGACTCGGCACGCCGCACACGGCGCTGTGTTTCACCGGAGGCGCGACCGGTGCGGAGTGCGAGGCGTGGCTGCGCGAACGCGGGTTTTCGTTTCGCAGCTTTTCGAGTCAGACCGCGACGCGCGCGGGCGTGGTCGTGCGCGGAGGTGAACACGCGGAAACGACATTTCTCGGACCCGATGTCGCGCCGAGTGCGGACGCACTCGCGCAATGCGCGGCGTTTATCGACGCGCAGAATGATGGAAACGTGCTCGCACTTTGCGGCAGCGCGCCCGGCTGGGCCGACGAGACGTATGCGCCCGTGCGCGCGGCGCTGGAACGTTGGGCCGCGCGCGGTGCGCTCGTGGTCGACAGCTACGGTCCGCCGCTCGGGTGGGCCGTGCAGCAGCCGACTGCGCTTGTAAAGATCAACGCCACGGAGCTGCGCGGACTCGCCGCGGGGAGCGAAGCCGTGCCGGAGCGGCTGGAGAAGCTGCGCCGCGAAGCGCAGGTGCAACGCTGGATCGTGACGGACGGCCCCGGTGCCGTGTGGGTCTGCGATCACGAAACGGCGCCGATCTCGTTTACTCCGCCCCCGGTGCAGGAAGTTTCCGCCACGGGCTCAGGCGATGTGTTGCTGGCTTGCGTGTTGGAGCTCTTCTGTCGCCAAAGCATGGCGCTAAAAGAGGCGGTGCAACATGCGTTGCCGTATGCTTCGGCCAACGCAGCGCATCCCGGAATCGCGGAATTTGTGCTGCCGGTTTAGCAAGGAGCGCTTGTTGGTAAAAATCTCCCGAGCGGGAACAAATTAATCCTTGCTTTCACCTCCCCAGAACCGCTTTATCCGCGGTTTATTTTTATGAAAGCCACTATCAAGACCCAAGGACAGCAGTTCACTGTCACCGAGGGCGACATTCTGATCGTCAATCGCTATCCGAATACGGAAGCTGGTGCGACCGTGGAGATTAAGGACGTCCTCGCGGCGGGTGAAGGTGCCGATTTCAAGGTGGGCACGCCTCTCCTGTCCGGCGCTTCGGTCTCGGCCAAGATCCTCGAGAACAAGCGCGGCAAGAAGGTCATCGTTTTCAAGAAGAAGAAGCGCAAGGGCATGGAGCGTAAGCGCGGCCATCGCCAGGAGCTTTCCGTCATCAAGATTGAAACTATCAACGCCTAAGGAGCACACACGTCATGGCGCATAAAACAGGTCAGGGAACTTCAGCCAACGGACGCGAGAGCAAGTCGAAGCGTCTCGGCGTGAAACGTTTTGGCGGTCAGTCGGTCCTCGCCGGCACGATCATCATGCGTCAGCGCGGCAGCAAGCTGCACGCCGGCAAGAACGTCGGCACCGGCCGCGACTGGACGCTCTTCGCGCTGAAGGACGGCGTGGTGAAGTTCGACAAGGCTCACCGCCGCGTCGAAGTCGTCGCCGCCAGCTAAGCCGCGAAACTTCCTCCTCTCTCTTTTCAAAGCGCCGGATTGTCCGGCGCTTTTTTGTTTTTGCTGTGCGGCAGACGCGAGTGCCGCAGTGGAGGCGGGCTTACGACATCGCCGAAACTGCCCGCGCTCCATCTCAGGTCCAGCGGGGTTATCGCACGGTGACCTTAAAGACCGTTTGGGCGCTGGCGTGACCGTCGCTAACGGTCACCGTAATGGTCGCGACACCGGTCGCGCGTGCGACCGGACGGACCTTGATGGCGCGCGTCTTCCCCGTGCCTTTTAACTCGATGCCCGAGGCAGGCACCAGCTTGGTATTCGACGATCGTGCCGTCACGCGCAGCTTCGAGGCCCCGGTCTCCTTGTCGCTCACCTTGAACTTCAACGTCGGCGTAGCGCGACCGCGTCCGATCGACTGGTCAGCGATTGTAGAGATCGTAGGCACCGAATTAACCGTGACCTTAAACGAGGTGCTCGTGCTCGCGTAAGCATCGCTCACCGTGAGCGTGATCTTGGCCGAGCCGCGTTTTCCTTTGGTCGGAGCGACCGTCACGGTGCGGTTCTTCCCGGAGCCCCCCAAGCACGATTCCTTTGGTCGGGACCAGCGACGTCTTCGAGGATTTTGCGGAGACCTTGAGCTTGGAAACAGCAGTCTCGCCATCGGAAAGCGTGAACTTCAGCGGCTTGGTTTTGCCGCCAACGGAAATCGTCTGGTCCGCGATTTTCGAAACCTTCGGCGGCGAGTGAACGATGACCTTGAAACTGCGAGTGCTGCTGAAGGTGCCGTCGTTTGCAGTAAGCGTAATTTTTGCCGAGCCGGCCTTCTTCGTGGCAGGCTTCAGCGTGAGCGTCCGGTTGTCGCCGCTACCGCTCAATGTCACACGCGAATGCGGCAGAAGTGTTTTATTCGAAGACGAGCGCGTGAGCTTCACTTTGCTTATCGCGGTGTCCGCATCGCTGAGCGATACCGTAACCTTCGCACTACCGCCCTTCGCAATCACGACATCTTTGATCTTCGCGATCTTGGGCGGCTGCGCGAGAACCCCACGACGTATGGCGTGATTACCGGAATCTGCCACGTAGATGACTCCCTTGGCATCGACCGCGATTCCATTTGGCACGTAAAATCGCGCGCTCCTCCCCGTCCCATCCTTCGCTCCGGCAAATTCTCCCCCCGCAATCGTCGTCACTGTTCCATTGGGAGCGATCCGGCGAATAGCACTGTTGCCATAGTCAGCAACAAACACGTTGCCGTCGCCATCCACATCAAGTGCTCCCGGAAATGAGAATCGGGCACGGCTCCCCTTCCCGTCCTCGTGGCCGGCTTCTTTCGGGATGCCGGCCAAGGTGGTGACGACACCCTTAGGAGTGATTTTGCGAATCGTATGATTGTCGGTGTCGGCCACGTAGATGGTTCCATCTCCCCCTACCGCCACATCACTGGGCCGATCAAACCGGGCCGCCGTTTTTTTCCATTAACCCAGCCGGAGACATAAGGCTTTCCGGCAATAGTGCTCACTTTCCCCGAAGGAGTGATCTTTCGAATGGCATGGTTGTAAGCATCAGCCACGTAGAGGTTGTCGTGCTGGTCGAAGGCAACACCTCCCGGCCAGCGAAACCGAGCTTCGCTGTCGGTCCCGTCGGCCCAATCGTATCCACCGGAGCTGCCGGCCACGGTGGTAACATTTCCATCTTTCAACCGCCGGACGCGGTCGGTTCCGTCGGTAAAGTAAAGAACCCCGGAACTATTTATATCTACCCCCGCTGGATAAAATGTCCGAGCGTCAGCTCCGCTCCCGTCCCGATCGCCGAAATGACCGGCGAGGCCCACAATCGTCTCCACTTTCCCATCAGCGATTCGCCGAATGGTGTGGTTCGTCGAATCAGCGAAATAGACTCGCCCCAGTTTATCCACAGCGATCGCTTCAGGATACGCGAGCCGCGCGTCTGCGACGGTGCCGTCCGTTGATCCACGGCCATTGAAACCTGCCACCGTGGTCACTTTTCCATCGGGCGAAAGTTTGCGGATAATATGAAACTCGAGGACGGAAAAATAGAGGGTGCCATCGCTATCCCAAATAAGGCCAAACGGGCCTCTCGCGTCGATTTCCTCTCCCCCGCCGAGATTCCCCTTTTCGACGATCATAACCATGCTCCCGTTGGGTTTGATCTTTACCAGATCCTCCCCACTCCAACTAGAGACGTAGAGATTTCCCGCACCATCCCCGCAAAGAGCGGAAATTGTCCAAGGAAATGCGGACGAAACCGTCGTCACCGCCCCTTTCGGGGTCACCTTACGCAGATTCACATCGTCGACCACGATCAGATTTCCATCTCGGTCCATGACGATATGGGTGGGTTGTGAGAAACGGGCCTTCTCTCCTTTTCCGTCGTCGGAACCAGACTTCCTTGGACTTCCGGCTATCGTCGTCACCTTACCGGACGGATCAATTTTCCGAATGGTGCAGCCTTCGACGTCGGTCACATAAAGCGTTCCATCCGGAGCGCACGCGATACCGAACGGAGACAAGAACAGCGCCGATTTTCCCACACCATCTGCGGTTCCCGATCGTCCTGATTCCCCGGCCACCGTGCTGACTTTACCCTTTGGACTCACTTTTCGGATCACGGCTTCGTCGACGACGTAAAGATTCCCTGCCGCGTCTAATGTGATCCCGCTGAGGTAGCCAAACCGCGCTTTCGAACCGGTTCCATCCACATGGCCACGAATCCCCGGGGAGCCGGCAAACGTCGTGACAACACCGGCTCGAGTCATCTTGCGAATAGTATGACTTCCTGAGTCTGCGATATAGATCGCGCCTTTGGCATCGGTCACCAATCCCTTGGGGCCGTTAAACCGCGCCGCCGATCCTTTGCCGTCAGCGCTGCCTTGGCTCGCTCGGCCAGCAATGGTCGTGAACGTATAGGGAACGTCGTAGTTGATCTGCGCAAACCCGACCACAGCCGCACCTAACACGCTCCCTACCAGCGCAAGCACCCGAAACGCGTGCTCGAATTTAGAAAAACCCGCGCGCAACGACGCCGATAGAAGGGGCATGATCATGGGGACGCTGGAAACGTGAGCGCTCGATCCTCGGAATAGAGTAATCCGTCGGACCGCGCGCGGAGACGCTTGATCATCGGGCTACATCGCAACGCCGCGAGCCCGTATTTCCGGGAAAATATCCTGATTCGATCAATCGTCCCGCCTTCAATTATCGCGCCTTGTTCTCCGCGCTTTTTGTTTTTGCCGCACGGCAGACGTTTTTCGACGATCCTCCTCGTGACTCCCGAACGGCTTGCCGAACTCCAGCGTC
>Ga0207415_1001302_pt1 | contig 12999 bp, 14 predicted proteins | sample Passage237A_FD_187369 | JGI IMG/M metagenome (GOLD analysis project Ga0207415, IMG submission 187369) | Cellulose adapted compost microbial communities from Newby Island Compost Facility, Milpitas, CA, USA - Passage2 37A (SPAdes) (version 3) ...
CGTTCTCGCGGACGCGCGCAACTGCCTGCGCCACTTCGACGCGTGCGCGGACGTCGTCGTGACCAATCCGCCCTACATCCCCAGCGACGCGGTTCCGGTCGATGCCGAGGTCGCGCTGTACGACCCGCCGCAGGCGCTGTACGGCCTTGGCGACGACGGCCTCAACGTGCCGAAGGCGATCATCGACGAGGCGGTTCGCCTGCTGAGGATCGGCGGCACGCTCATCGTCGAGCACGGCGATCTGCAGGGCGCAGCGCTGCGCACGTTCGCCGCATCCTCCGTGTACTGGGAGGACGTCGAGACACGCCAAGACCTCACGGGCAGGGACCGGATGCTGGTGGCGCGCCGCATTGGCGCCTGAAGTGTGTCAGAGGGCTCAGGTCTGGGACACTGGACGACGTGATCCTGCCCTGCTTTGACCCAGCGACCTGGGGCCCGTCCATCGACGCCGCCGTCGAGGCGGTCTCGCGGGGCGAGGTCATCGTGCTGCCAACGGACACCGTGTACGGCATTGGCGCCGACGCTTTCTCACCTGAGTCCGTCGCCGCAGTTCTCGCGGCGAAGGGTCGCGACCGGCAGATGCCGCCGCCTGTGCTGATTCCCGATGTGAGGACGGTCGACGGGCTCGCTCGCGACGTGAGCGCCCCCGCGCGCCAGCTCATGGAGACGTACTGGCCAGGTCCGCTCACTGTCATCGTGTGGGCGCAGCCGAGCCTTGCGTGGGACCTCGGAGAGACGCACGGCACCGTGGCGCTGCGCGTGCCCAACCACGCCGCCGCACTCGCGCTGCTCACCCGCACGGGACCGCTCGCCGTGACGAGCGCAAACCGCACGGGAGCGCCCGCCGCGCTTGAGGCCGACCACGCCCGACAGCAGCTCGGTGGCGCGGTCTCGATCTACCTCGACGGCGGACCATCTCCGCTGGGACTCGCCTCGACGATCGTCGACGCGACAGGGGACAGGCTCCGCATCGTCCGCGACGGCGGCATCACTCGAGAAGAGATCGTCGCAGTGGCCGGTGAAGAAGCAGTGGAGCCCGCTGCGTGAAGGTCTACCTCATCCTGATGGCGATCGCCGCGCTCCTGACCTACGTAGCGACCCCCGCGATCCGCCAACTCGCGTTCCGCACCGGTGCGATCACCGCGGTGCGCGACAGGGATGTGCACAAGACCCCCACCCCACGACTCGGTGGAGTGGCGATCTTCCTCGGCATAGCGTCGGGCATTGTCTTTGCCAGCGCGATCCCGTTCCTCGATCCCATTTTCGCCGCGAACCGCTCGGCGTGGGCTGTGCTCGCGGGTGCGTCGATCGTCTGCGCGCTCGGGGTCGCGGACGACATCTGGGACCTCGACTGGATGGCGAAGCTCGGCGGGCAGATCCTTGCCGCGCTCGTGATGGCGTGGGGCGGCGTGCAGCTCGTGACCGTGCCCATCGCGGGAGTGACGATCGGGTCGTCGTATGTGTCGCTCGTGGTGACGGTCGTGGTGGTGGTCATCGCGATCAACGCGGTGAACTTCGTGGACGGCCTCGATGGCTTGGCCGCGGGGATGATCGCGATCGGCGGCCTCGCGTTCTTCACCTATACCTATGTGCTCGCTCGGTCTGCGTCGCCGGGCGACTACTCCTCGCTCGCGACCCTCATCCTCGCCGTCCTCGTGGGCGGATGCATCGGCTTCCTGCCCCACAACGGGCACCCAGCCAAGATCTTCATGGGCGACTCGGGCTCGATGGTGCTGGGACTGACCATCGCCGCCGCCGCGATCATCGTCACCGGGCAGATCGACCCCGACCTCGTATCGCAGCGAGAGCGGGTCCCCGCCTTCATACCGATCCTGCTGCCGATCGTGGTGGTGGCCATCCCGCTCATCGACATGACAGCGGCCGTCATCCGCCGCACGCTGCGCGGCCAGTCTCCCTTCGCGCCGGACTCCCACCACCTGCACCACGTGCTGCTGCGCAATGGCCACACGCATCGGTGGGCTGTTGGGGTGCTGTACCTGTGGACCTTCGTGCTGAGCTTCGGCACGGTGTCCGTCGTGTTCGCGCCAGGATGGGTCGCGGCGCTGCTCATCATCGCCGGAATCGGAATCGGCTGCCTCGTGACGTTCTCTGAGCGGGTGCGCGAAGCCGTGACGAGCGTATGGGGACGCGTGCTCGCGATGGTGCGCGCAGCGTCGGCCGGACAAGTGAAGGAGGAGGCGTGAGCCCACAGGAGAAGGTGTTCAAGCGCGGACTGAAGCTGTCGGCGATCGCGGTGCTGATTGTCGCCGTCGCGGGAACGGCGATCGCGTACTTCGCCGGTGGCACGGAGGCGATGTGGTCCGCGCTCGCGGGAGCGGGGCTCGCCGCGATCTTCGGGCTCGGCACTCAGCTCGCCGCGGCCCTCACCGTGCGCAAGGAGCCTTTGGTGTTTGTCGGCGCCGTAGCGGCGTCCTCGATGGGCAAGATCCTGCTCGTGATCGTGGCCGCCGTCGTTGCTCAGAACGTCGAGTCGCTTGTGCGGCCGGCCTTTGGCGCGACTCTCCTTGCAGGTTCCATCGCCGCGATTATCATCGACATCGTCGTGTTCCAGACGGGGCGCATACCTTACGTCAACCCGGCACCCAAAGAGGGCGTCGAAGGTCCCGACGATGGGGTACGCTAGTCCCCGATCCAGACCAATCCTTGGCCTGCCTTCCTGCGCGGCCTGATTACCGGAGAGTGTGCTCTGAACGTCGCGCTGACTCGCCTCATCGCCTCGGAAAGCGGTGACGGCTTCCACGCGCCCTCGATCGCTGATTTCTACCCCGAAGCGCTGTTTGGCGAGGGTACCTTCTACGAGTTCAACCGCGTGATGCTGGTTCGCCTCATCGCCGCCGTGCTGATCTCGGGAATCATGATCTTCGTCGCGCGCCGCGCCACCGTGGTGCCCACGCGCGGCCAGTCGGTGGTCGAGCTCATCATCGACTACCTCCGCCAGAACGTCGTCTACGGCGTCCTCGGCGAGAAGGAGGGCAAGAAGTACGAGAAGCTGCTGCTGACGTTCTTCTTCGGCATCCTTGCCTTCAACATCACGGGCGTCATCCCCGGCCTCAACATCGCCTCCACGGGCCTCATCGGCATCTCGCTCGCGCTCGCCGCGACCACGTGGATCGTGTACATCACGAACGGTGTGAAGGCCCACGGCGCCGGCGGCTACGTCAAGCACTCGCTGTTCCCGCCGGGCGTGCCTGGACCGCTCAAGCCGCTCATCGCGCTCATCGACTTCCTGCAGGTGCTCATCATTCGCCCCGCGACCCTCGCGCTGCGACTCACGATCAACATGATCGTCGGCCACCTGCTGCTGGTGCTGACCTACTCGGCGACGCAGTACTTCTGGGTTCAGGCTCCGTCCAACTTCAACCTGCTGTACGGACTGTTCACGTTCCTCGGAATACTGTTCATCACCTGCCTCGAGATGTTCGTGGCACTGCTTCAAGCGTTCATTTTCTCCATCCTCTCCGCTGTGTACATCAACATGGCAATCAGCGAGGACCACTAACCGTCCGGGCCGCAACCGGACACGAAAGGAATCACCATGGCAGACGTCACGACGCTTGCTGAGCTTTCGGGCAACATCAACACGGTGGGTTATGGCCTCGCGGCCATCGGTCCCGCGATCGGTCTGGGCATCCTGCTCGGCAAGGTCGTCGAGGGCACCGCTCGCCAGCCTGAGATGGCCGGAAAGCTCCAGGGCATCATGTGGATCGGTGTTGGTCTGATCGAGGTGCTCGCGCTCATCGGTATCGCGACCCCATTCTTCCTCCCCTAAGCCATGACGACGCTCGCAAGTGTGCTGCTTGCAGCGGAGGAAGGCGAAGGCCACAACCCGCTGTTCCCAGCAACGTTTGAGATCTTCTGGGGTGTCATCGCCCTCGCGATCATCTTCGGCGCGCTCTACAAGGTTGTGCTGCCCAAGCTGCTTGGGACGCTCGACAAGCGAGCGGAGCTGATCGAGGGAGGCATCTCCAAGGCTGAGAAGGCCCAGGCAGAGGCCGCGGCTGCGCTCGAGGAGTACACGGCGCAGCTGACCGACGCCAGGGCCGAGGCTGCCCGCATTCGCGAAGACGCGCGTGCCGAGGCCTCGCAGATCCTTGCGGAGACGCGCGAGAAGGCGGCGAAGGAGGCCGAGCGCATCGCTGCGGCGGCGCAGAAGGCACTCGAGGCCGAGCGCCAGCAGACCATCGTGTCGCTGCGTGCCGAGGTCGGTGCCCTGGCAACTGAGCTGGCTTCGCGCATCGTGGGCGAGGCTCTCGCCGACGACGCACGTCAGCAGCGAGTCATCAACGCGTTCCTCGACGACCTCGAGAACAACGTCAAGGCGGAGGCGTAAGCATGCGCGGAGCGAGTCAGGCATCGCGAGCTGCGGTGCTCGAGGCATTTGAGCCGGTGGCAGAGGCCGCCGACAAGGAAGCCTTCACGATTGCGGAGCAGCTGTTTTCCGTCGTCGACGTGCTCGACTCCTCCGGCTCGCTTCGCCGTGCCCTGACCGACCCTGCCCGGCCGGGCCACGACAAGGCTGAACTTGTCGACGCCCTCTTCGGCGGACTCGACTCTCGCGTGGTGGACGTTCTCAAGGAGTTCGCGCACGCGCGCTGGTCCGAGGACGCAGACCTTGCGGAGTCTGTGGAGCACGCAGGCGTGCGGGCGCTGTTCGCCTTCGCGCAGGTGACCGGCAAGCTCGACACGGTCGAGGAGGAGCTGTTCCGCGTCGAGCGACTGCTGTCCTCGAACCGCGAGCTGCTCACCGCCGTGTCGAACCGCTCGGCCACCAAGGAGGCGCGTCTGGGAGTGTTCCGCGACGTGTTCGGCGGCAAGCTCTCCCCGGTGACCACAGCGATGCTGGAGCGCACCGTCGCGGTGCCGCGCGGGCGTCGGCTGGTCCCCACGATCAACGAGCTGCTGGAGGCGGCCGCGAAGCGCCGCGGCCGTGACATCGCAAACGTCACCGCTGCTGTGGAGCTCAGTGCCGCGCAGCGCAAGCGCCTCGCCACGATTCTTTCCTCGGCATACGGCCGTGAGATTCAGATCAACGCCACCGTGGACCCCAAGGTCCTTGGCGGCATCCGAGTTCAGGTTGGGGCAGAGGTCGTGGACGGCACCGTCCTCGCCCGCCTCGACAACGCACGACGACGACTGGTCGGCTGAGCCGACGCACAACCCCGCGACAGCGGATTCGACAGGAGACCAAGAGCATGGCCAACGTGACGATCAGCCCCGATGAGATCAGGGCCGCACTGGACAGTTATGTGAAGTCGTACGAGCCCACCGGCGCCGTGCGCGACGAGGTGGGCCGCGTGACCCTCACGGCCGACGGCATCGCGCAGGTCGAGGGACTTCCCGGCTGCATGGCGAACGAGCTGCTGCGCTTCGAGGACGGCACGCTTGGCCTCGCGCTGAACCTCGACGTGCGCGAGGTGGGTGTCGTTGTGCTCGGTGAGTTCACCGGCATCGAGGAGGGCCAGGAGGTCCGCCGTACGGGCGAGGTGCTCTCCGTCGCGGTTGGCGACGGCTACCTCGGTCGCGTCGTGGACCCGCTCGGCAACCCGATCGACGGCCTTGGCGACATCGAGACCGAGGGCCGCCGCGCCCTCGAGCTTCAGGCTCCTGGCGTTATGCAGCGCAAGTCGGTGCACGAGCCGCTCCAGACCGGCCTCAAGGCCATCGACGCGATGATCCCGATCGGTCGCGGTCAGCGCCAGCTCATCATCGGCGACCGCCAGACCGGCAAGACCGCCATCGCGATCGACACGATCATCAACCAGAAGGCGAACTGGGAGACCGGCGACCCCACCAAGCAGGTGCGCTGCATCTACGTCGCAATCGGTCAGAAGGGCTCGACCATCGCGTCCGTGCGTGGCGCCCTCGAGGAGGCCGGAGCTCTCGAGTACACGACGATCGTCGCCGCCCCCGCGTCCGACCCCGCTGGCTTCAAGTACCTCGCGCCCTACACCGGCTCCGCGATCGGCCAGCACTGGATGTACGACGGCAAGCACGTCCTGATCATCTTCGATGACCTGTCGAAGCAGGCAGAGGCCTACCGCGCCGTGTCGCTCCTCCTGCGTCGTCCGCCGGGCCGCGAGGCGTACCCCGGTGACGTCTTCTACTTGCACAGCCGTCTGCTCGAGCGCTGCGCCAAGCTCTCGGATGAGATGGGTGCTGGTTCGATGACTGGTCTGCCTGTCATCGAGACCAAGGCGAACGACGTCTCGGCGTACATCCCCACGAACGTCATCTCCATCACCGACGGCCAGATCTTCCTCCAGTCTGACCTCTTCAACGCCAACCAGCGTCCTGCTATCGACGTCGGCATCTCGGTGTCCCGCGTTGGTGGTTCGGCGCAGGTGAAGGCCATGAAGCAGGTCTCTGGAACGCTCAAGATCGACCTCGCGCAGTACCGCTCTCTCGAGGCGTTCGCGATGTTCGCGTCCGACCTCGATGCCGCGTCGCGACAGCAGCTGACGCGTGGTGCTCGCCTCATGGAGCTCCTCAAGCAGCCGCAGTACTCGCCGTACCCGGTCGAGGAGCAGGTCGTCTCGATCTGGGCCGGCACCAAGGGCAAGCTCGACAAGATCGCCGTTGGCGATGTGCTCCGCTTCGAGCGCGAGCTGCTCGACCACCTGCGTCGCAACACCAAGGTGCTCGATACGATCGCGAAGACCGGTCAGCTGAGCTCCGAGGTTGAGGAAGAGCTCAACAAGCACGTCGACGACTACGTCTCGACGTTCCTCGCTTCCGAGGGCGCAGAGCTTGGCACCACCTCCACCATCGAGGGCGGCGGCGACGCCGAGGTGGAGCAGGAGCAGATCGTCACCAAGAAGAAGAAGTAGGCGAATGGGTGGACAGCAGCGCGTCTACCGGCAGCGGATCCGGTCGACACAGTCGCTGAAGAAGATCTTCCGTGCGATGGAGCTCATTGCGGCTTCACGCATCGGAAAGGCGCGCCAGCGCGTGACCGCGGCGACGCCGTACGCTCGCGCGATCACGCGTGCCATCAGCGCCGTGGCGACCCACTCGTCCGTTGACCACCCACTGACCACGCACCGCACGGACACCAACCGCGTCGCGGTGCTCACGATCGCCGCGGACCGCGGTATGGCCGGTGCGTACAGCGCCAATGCCATCCGTGAGGCCGAGCGTCTCCGTGAGCGCCTGATCGCGGACGGCAACGAGGTGGTGCAGTACGCGTCGGGTCGCCGAGCGGTGTCCTACTACGGCTTCCGCCACCGCGAGCTCGCTGGCCAGTGGGTGGGCGGCTCCGACGCTCCGACCCACGCCGTGGCGAAGGACGTGGCCACCACGCTGTTCAACGCGTTCACCGCGGCAGCGGAGGACGGCGGCGTCTCCGAGCTCCACGTGGTGTACACGCACTTCACCTCGATGGTCTCGCAAGAGACCCGCGTGATTCGCATGCTCCCTCTTGAGATCGTCGAGGGCGTTGCGGAGCCCGGCGAGGGCGTGGCCCCGCTGTACGACTTCGAGCCCAGCGCGGAGGGCGTGCTCGACGCGCTGCTCCCGCGCTACATCGAGGCGCGCATCTACGCGATCATGCTGCAGGCCGCAGCCTCCGAGCTTGCGAACCGTCAGCGCGCGATGAACACCGCGGTGTCGAACGCAGAGGACATCATCCGTAACTACACCAGGCTCGCCAACTCGGCGCGCCAGGCAGAGATCACCCAGGAAATCAGCGAGATCGTCTCGGGCGCGGATGCGCTCGCGGCCTCGTGATCGGAAACGAGAGACCATGACCCCCACCGCGAAGACCTCCAAGGCACCGACCGCGAAGGCCCCGGCAAAGAAGGCTCCTGCCAAGAAGGCGCCTGCGGCGAAGAAGGACGCGAACCCTGACGTGGTCGTCGGCCGCGTTGCCCGCGTCATCGGCCCCGTCGTCGACATCGAGTTCCCCGCCGACGCGCTGCCTGACATCTACCACGCGCTCACCGTCGAGATCGACCTCTCGAGCCAGGGTGAGGACGAGGGCGTCCTGCACATGACGCTCGAGGTTGCTCAGCACCTCGGCGACAACATGGTGCGCGCCATCGCCCTGAAGCCCACCGACGGCCTCGTGCGCGGCGCGCTCGTCAAGGACACCGGCGCTCCCATCTCCGTCCCCGTGGGCGACGTGACCAAGGGCCACGTGTTCAACGTGACCGGTGACGTGCTCAACCTCGAAGAGGGTGAGACCCTCGAGATCAACGAGCGTTGGCCTATTCACCGCAAGCCCCCGTCGTTCGACCAGCTCGAGTCGAAGACGCAGATGTTCGAGACCGGCATCAAGGTCATCGACCTGCTCACCCCCTATGTGCAGGGTGGAAAGATCGGCCTCTTCGGTGGTGCGGGCGTCGGCAAGACGGTTCTCATCCAGGAGATGATCTACCGCGTCGCCAACAACCACAACGGTGTGTCCGTGTTCGCCGGTGTGGGTGAACGCACCCGTGAGGGCAACGACCTCATCCAGGAGATGACCGAGTCTGGCGTCATCAAGCAGACCGCCCTGGTGTTCGGCCAGATGGACGAGCCGCCGGGCACGCGTCTCCGCGTCGCCCTGTCCGCGCTCACGATGGCGGAGTACTTCCGTGACGTGCAGTCGCAGGACGTGCTCCTGTTCATCGACAACATCTTCCGCTTCACGCAGGCGGGTTCCGAGGTGTCGACGCTGCTCGGCCGTATGCCTTCCGCGGTGGGTTACCAGCCCAACCTCGCGGACGAGATGGGTCTGCTCCAGGAGCGCATCACCTCGACGCGCGGTCACTCGATCACCTCGCTGCAGGCGATCTACGTCCCCGCTGACGACTACACCGACCCCGCTCCCGCCACGACGTTCGCGCACCTCGACGCCACCACGGAGCTCAGCCGTGAGATCGCCTCTCGCGGTCTGTACCCCGCTGTGGACCCGCTGGCCTCGACCTCGCGAATCCTCGACCCGCGTTACGTGGGCCAGGACCACTACTCGACCGCGAACGACGTGAAGTCGATCCTCCAGCGCAACAAGGAGCTGCAGGACATCATCGCGATCCTCGGTGTCGACGAGCTGTCTGAAGAGGACAAGATCATCGTGGCTCGCGCCCGCAAGATCCAGCAGTTCCTCTCGCAGAACACCTACATGGCGACCCAGTTCACCGGTGTCCCCGGTTCGACCGTTCCGCTCAGCGAGACCGTCGAGGCCTTCGCCGGCATCGTCAACGGCAAGTACGACCACGTTGCCGAGCAGGCGTTCTTCAACATCGGTGGCATCGAGGACCTCGAGAAGAACTGGGCGCGCATCCAGAAGGAGATCGGCTAAGTCATGGCCGACGCTCTCACCGTCGACATCGTCGGGCCGGACCGCGTGCTGTGGTCCGGCACGGCGGATCGCGTCATCGCTCCGTCCGTTGAGGGCGAGATCGGTCTGCTCGCGGGCCACGAGCCGGTGCTCTCGGTGCTGCGTCCGGGCACCGTTCGCGTGCACGGAGCCGCTGGCGAGCACTCCGTGGACATCGAGGGTGGCTTCATCTCGTTCGACCACGACTCAATCACGATCGTCGCCGAGGTGGTTGAGGACGTCGCGGGCTAACACCTGCGAGCGCTGATCGCATGCGTGTCGTCATTGCGCAGTGCGCCGCCCGCTACACGGGTCGCCTCAGCGCCCACCTTCCGCTTGCCACGCGAGCGATCATGGTCAAGGCGGACGGTTCCGTGCTGCTGCATTCCGACGGCGGTTCCTACAAGCCGCTCAACTGGATGAGCCCTCCGTGCACCCTGCGCGTCTCCGCGCCGGCTCCAGAGGCCGCCGAGTTGGGTGTGACCGCCACGTGGGTGGTTCAGCATGACAAGACCGACGATCGGCTTGAGATCGACCTGTACGAGGTGTTCTCCGACACCGAGCACGAGCTCGGCATCGATCCCGGTCTCATCAAGGACGGCGTCGAGGCGCACCTGCAGGTGCTCCTTGCCGAGCAGATTGCGCTGCTGGGGGAGGGTCACACTCTGGTGCGCCGCGAGTACCCCACCGCGATCGGCCCCGTCGACATCCTCGCGAAGGACTCGTCGGGCGCCACGGTGGCCGTGGAGATCAAGCGGAGGGGAGAGATCGACGGAGTCGAGCAGCTCACGCGCTACCTCGAGCTGCTCAACCGCGACCCGCTGCTCGCACCCGTGAAGGGCGTGTTCGCCGCCCAGGAGATCAAGCCCCAGGCCAGGGTCTTGGCTGAGGACCGCGGCATCCGCTGCGTCCTGCTCGACTACGAGGCGATGAAGGGTGACGACGACGCGGACAAGCGTCTCTTCTAACCCCGCGGTTGAGGCAACTCACATGACTAGGGGTCCGATAACCCCTTGGTTTAGGCAACCCACTGGCACTTGCTCGCGGGAGCTCGGGGCGGCTCCGGGCTTGGCGCGGCCTCGGCGGAGTAGCAGTGACGTGCCTAAACCACGCGGTTCCGCCGTTCGGAGTGCCAGTGACGTGCCTAAACCCGAAGGGGGTGGGGAGGGTGGCGCCGGACGCGTACGCTAGTCGCGTGGCCAAGGCACCCAAACCGATCCGTCAGCAGCTCGCTGAGTACGAAGACGGCGCGCACCTCTTCGCGCCCTTCGTGGTGCAGTGGCGCGCGGGTGTCGCGACCCTCATTCCATTCGGCATCCTGTTCTTCACGACCCAGCCGTTCGGCCAGGCCGCAACCACTCTCACGATGGGCGGCTACATCATCGGTCCCGCGGTCATCGCGTTCTTCTCCACGGCGTGGGCGCTGCTCAGCACCTGGCTTCTGCATGTGCTTCGCTTCGACACCCGCACCTGGGTGCACTACGCCACCTACGCGCTCGCCGGCGCGGTCGCGCTGTTCGTGACGGCGATGGCCTCGCTCGTCGTGGTGCGCCTCATCGAGGACAGGGCGTGGGACTTCTGGAATGCGCAGGCTTTCACCGGCTTCCTGTGGGCCGCACCGCTGCTTGGCGCGATCTCGTCCGTCATCGGTCGACGCACTCTCGCCCCTGGTATTCGCTGGTATCGCTGGCTGGAGCGACCGCCGCTTCCCGACGTTTTCGAGTTCGTTGAGGGCAAGCGCGACAAGGACGAGTTCCAGCGCATGTAGGGGGGGAGCGAAACGTTCCGACCGCCCGGTAGGATCGTCGCCATGACTCAGTTCCCCGCAGACTTCCTCTTCGGCGCCGCCACGGCGTCGTACCAGATCGAGGGCGCCGCCAATGAGGGCGGCCGCGGCCCATCCATCTGGGACACCTTCTCCCACACCGAAGGCAAGATCTGGAGCAACGATAACGGCGACGTCGCCTGCGATCACTACCACCGCTACGTCGATGACGTCGCAGCGATGGCCGAGCTCGGCCTCACCGCCTATCGCTTCTCCTTCGCGTGGCCGCGCATCATTCCCACCGGCACCGGTGAGGTGAACCCCGAGGGCTTCGCGTTCTACCACCGCCTGCTCGACGAGCTTGAGAAGCACGGCATCGAGCCCATCGCCACGCTGTACCACTGGGATCTGCCGCAGGCGCTTGAGGACAAGGGCGGCTGGCCGGTCCGCGAGACGGCGGAGGCATTCGTCGACTACGCGCGCGTCGTGGTCCACGAGTTCAAGGACCGCATCAAGTACTGGACCACGTTCAACGAGCCGTGGTGCACGTCCTTCCTTGGCTATGGCTCCGGAGCCCACGCTCCCGGTCGCTCCAACCACGCCGACTCGCTCGCCGCGACGCACCACCTGAACCTCGCGCACGGCCTCGCCTACCGCGCCATCAAGGAGGTTGCGCCCGACGCTGTGGTGAGCATCGTGCTGAATTCTCACCTTCCGCGTGCGTGGAACATCGCGAACCCTGCGGACGTCCACGCGGCACAGAAGATCGACGCGCTCGCGAATCGCGTGTTCATCGAGCCGCTCACCAAGGGCGAGTACCCGCAGATCACGATCGACTCGACGAAGGACATCACCGACTGGTCCTTCGTCCAGCCCGGTGACCTCGACGCGATCAAGGGCACCGTCGACCTCATCGGCGTGAACTACTACTCGAGCCACTCGGTGCGCCACCGCGAGGGGCCGCGAATCGACACCGGCGAGGACGGCCACAAGGCCACGCGATTCAGCTGTTGGCCCGGCGCGGATGACGTCGAGTTCATGCCTCTCGTCGGCCGCCGCACCACGATGGGCTGGAACGTGGACCCGTCCGGCTTCCACGCGCACCTGCTGCGCATCGCCGCGGAGTTCGACGTGCCGCTCATCGTCACCGAGAACGGCGCCTCGTGGCCCGATGAGGTGGACGAGGACGGCCGCATCCGTGACATCGACCGCTACACGTACTATCACGACCACCTCAATGCGCTCCTGCGTGCGCGTGAGGAGGGCGCCGACATCCGCGGCTACATGGCGTGGAGCCTCATGGACAACTTCGAGTGGGGTTACGGCTACTCCAAGCGCTTCGGCATGATCCGCGTGGACTACGACACCCAGGTGCGCACGTGGAAGGACTCGGCGTATTGGTACGCGGAGACCATCCGCAACCGCGAGGTGACGCCTCTCGACGCCATCGAGTCCCTGGTGCAGACCCCGCCGCGCAGCTACTGACCCACCGGGCCGTCCACTGAGGCGGCCCGGCAGAACGCTCCGCACGGACGGTGTGACGCAAGTGAACTGAGTGATCGGGAGTTGCCCGGATCAAGTCCCACTGTTCACTTCAGTCACACCGTCCGTGCGGAGCGTTCCTGTTGGCGCGACTTAGACTTGGGGTCATGCCTTCAGGTCGCCGCTCGAGTAAGCGCCCGTACGGCAAGCCGCATGAGGAGTTCGATCCCGAGCGTGCCCTTGGCGGCGGCCCGCGCGTCGAGACCGGCCCCCGCGGAGAGCCGCATTACGTGGTCGCGCCGCGCCTCAATGACAAGACCTACATCTGCCCCGGCTGCCAGCAGGAGATCGCCGGCGACACGGCTCACCTGGTCGCGTGGCCGGTAGAGACCATGTTCGGCGAGGACGACGCTAAGGCGGCCCGACGCCACTG
>Ga0207415_1001305_pt1 | contig 12951 bp, 8 predicted proteins | sample Passage237A_FD_187369 | JGI IMG/M metagenome (GOLD analysis project Ga0207415, IMG submission 187369) | Cellulose adapted compost microbial communities from Newby Island Compost Facility, Milpitas, CA, USA - Passage2 37A (SPAdes) (version 3) ...
AAAAGGTGTCGCAACCAGCGCATGTCACCAGCTCCCCGATGCGCCGCCGCCGGAGAAACCGCCCCCGCCGCCGCTGAAGCCGCCACCACCGAACCCGCCGCCACCGAACCCGCCGCTTCCCCACCCTCCGCCGAAGCCGCCACGCCCGCCGCGATTGACGAAACCACCGCCTCCGCCGCTGCCGAGCAGGCCGAAGAACAGACCGAGCACGCCGGCACCGATGCCGATCGCGAGCACGCTGCTGACCAGCCATGCGACACCACCCGCGCCCGCCCCGGTGACCAGGCCCCGCACGCCCGCCGGCGCACGCGAGAACACGGCACGCAGGAAGAACGCGGTGAACAGCGCGAACATCAGCGCAGTCTGCAGTCGCTCGCCATCGAGCCGCGTGGCGTCGCCTTCGAGCGGCGGCGGCAACGGCTCGTCGTTGATCAGCTTCGCGAGCGCGCCGGTCGCGTCATGGATGCCGCCATACCAGTCGCCCTGCCGGAAGCGCGGCGCAATGTACTCGCGGATGATGCGCGCAGCGGCGGCGTCGGGAATCGCGCCTTCCAGGCCCTGTCCAACCTCGATGCGCACGCGCCGGTCATCCTTCGCGACGATCAGGATCACCCCGTCGTCGCTGGCCGCGCGCCCGATCTTCCACGCGTCGGCGACGCGGATCCCGTACTCCGCGATGTCCTCGGGCTGGGTGGTGGCGACCATCAGCACCGCGAGCTGCGCGCCCTTGGCTTTCTCCAGCTCGGCCAGCTCCGATTCCAGTTGCTTCTTCTGCTCCGCGCCGAGCGTCCCGGTGAGATCGGTCACGCGAGCGGTCAACGCGGGCACCGGCTGCGTCGCCTGCGCCCGCAACCACGACGGCGCGACGAGCGCCAGCATGGCAAGCAGGATCACGCACCCGGGGCGGCGGATTGAAAGTCTCACGGCTGGTCCGCGCGCGCGAACCGGGGACGGCTGGCGCCCCGGTCGCGGCATCGCATCACTGCACCGGCTGCGCCTGGGGCGGCGCCGGCTTGCTGAAATCGACCGTCGGCGCCGTCGAGATCTGCTTTTCGTTCTCGACCGTGAAGTTCGCTTTCTGCTTGTAGCCGAAGATCATCGCGGTCAGGTTTTGCGGGAACTGGCGGATGAAGGTGTTGTAGTCCTGCGTGGCCTGGATGAACCGGTTGCGCGCAACGGTCACGCGGTTCTCGGTGCCCTCGAGCTGCGCCTGCAGGTTCTGGAACAGCCCGTCGGCCTTCAGCTGCGGGTAGTTCTCGCTGACCACCATCAACCGGCTGAGCGCGCTGGAAAGCTCGCCCTGGGCGGCCTGGAACTGCTGCATCTTCGCCGCATCGTCGAGATCGTCCACCGTCAGCGTGGTGCGCCCGACCTTGGCGCGCGCCTCGGTAACCTGCGTGAACACCGCCTCCTCGTGCGCGGCGTACCCCTTGACCGTGTTGACCAGGTTCGGCACCAGGTCCGCGCGACGCTGGTACTGGTTGAGTACCTCGGACCATGCGGCCTTGACCGCCTCGTCCTTGGACTGGATCGAGTTGTAGCCGCAACCGCTGAGCAGCAGCACGGCCAGCAGCAGGGAAAATCCGCGAATCGCGCGCATGGTTCCTCCGGTCAGGTGCGTCCGGCCGTTGCCGGAGCGCTACTTTCGCGCCGCCCCCCGGCACATGCAAGCAACGATTGGAAAACCGCGAACTTGCGCCCCTTCCGCGCGCGAACTAGCCTGCCCGCCTCCATGACTCCGGGGAATCACCGATGCCGATCCGACCGCTCCGCCTCGCCCTCCTGGCCTGCCTGCCGCTGGCCGCATCCGCCATGGCCGCCGAGCACACCGCCGCGGACGCCCATGCGTTCGTGGAACGGATGAATGGCGAGTACCGCGTCGAATATGCCGAGGCAGCCCAGGCGGACTGGGTCGCGCAGACCTACATCATCGACGACACGCAGGCGATCAATGCGCGCGCCACCGAACGCTGGCTGAAGTGGCTTGCCGGGCAGATCGAAGCGGCACGCGGCTTCGGCGAGGCGAAGGGCATCGACGCGAGCGACCGCCGCGCGATCGACCTGCTCAAGCTGCAGACCGCGATGCCGGCACCGAAGGATCCGGCGCATCTGACCGAGCTGACCACGCTCGCCTCGCGCCTGACGGCAGCGTATGGCGCCGGCAAGTATTGCAAGGATGCGTCCGATCCGGCGACCTGCCGCAACCTCGACCAGCTTTCCGATGTGCTCGCGACGAACCGCGACTGGGACGCCGCGCTCGAGGCATGGTCGGGCTGGCATCGCGTCGGCCGCGGCATGCTGGCCGACTACCGCCGCTTCGTGGAACTGCTCAACGAAGGTTCGCGTGACCTCGGCTACGCCGACGCCGGCGCGATGTGGCGCTCCGGCTACGACATGCCGGCCGACGATTTCGCGAAGGAAAGCGACCGACTCTGGAAGCAGGTCCAGCCGCTGTACACGGACCTGCAATGCTATGCGCGCGGCAAGCTGGCGGAAGCCTACGGCGAGCGCATGCCCGAGGACGGCACGATCCCGGCGCACATCACCGGCAACATGTGGGCGCAGGACTGGTCCGCGCTGTATCCGCTGCTGCAACCCTATCCGGGTGTCGGCGATCTCGATGTCACCGAGCGCCTCGAAGCGCAGCGCAAGGCGGCACTCGACGCGTTGCGTGGCGCCGATGGCTCGCCCGGAGCGCTCGAACAGGCCGCGATGGAGCGCGAGGTGGACATGAAATCGGCGGTTGCCATGGTGCGTCGCGCCGAGGATTTCTACACGTCCATCGGCCTGCCCGCGCTGCCCGAGACGTTCTGGCAGAAGTCGATGTTCCTGCGCCCGCGCGACCGCGACGCGCTGTGCCACGCCAGCGCATGGCCGATGGATCCCGGCAGCACCGACGTGCGCATCAAGATGTGCATCCGCCCCACCGAGGAAGACCAGTACACGATCTACCACGAGCTCGGACACATCTACTATTACCTTGCCTACCAGAACCAGCCGCCGATCTTCCAGTCCGGCGCGCATGACGGCTTCCACGAGGCGATCGGCGACACCGTGCGCCTCAACCTGACGCCGGCCTACCTCGCGAGGATCGGCCTTGCGGGGTCGGCGAAGGAGAGCGAGCAGGCCGCGCTGAACACGCAGATGAAGCTCGCGCTCGAAAAGGTCGCGTTCCTGCCGTTCGGACTCCTGATCGACAAGTGGCGCTGGGGCGTGTTCGATGGCTCCATCTCGCCCGATCGCTACAACGAGGGATGGTGGGAACTGCGTCGTCGCTACCAGGGCGTTTCCTCGCCGATTGCCGCGGCGGCGGGCGATTTCGACCCCGGCGCGAAGAACCACGTGCCGACCAACGTGCCGTACATGCGCTACTTCCTCGCGCACATCCTGCAGTTCCAGTTCTACAAGGCGCTGTGCGATGTGGCCGACCACAAGGGTCCGCTCTCGCAATGCTCGATCTACGGCAATCGCGCCGCGGGCGAGAAGCTCGAAAGGATGCTTGCCGCCGGCGCCAGCCAGCCATGGCAGAAAACGCTGAAGGAGCTGACCGGCAAGGAAGGGATGGATGCGAGTGCGATCCTCGATTACTTCGCTCCGCTCCATGCGTGGCTGCGCAAGCAGAACGCCGGCAAGGACTGCGGCTGGCAGTAAGCTTCGTCCTCCCGAATGGCCGCCGGCCCCGCCGGCGGCCGCCTTCCCATCCGTACGCTGAAGGGTCGAAACGATGCAACGCTGGATCAAACTCCCCGATGGCCGCTTCATCGACGCGCTGCGCGTCGCCTTCATCAGCCGCCCGGAAACCTACGCGCGGATCGACGAGGACGGGACCGACCTCGGCACCGGCTATGCCGTCTACATCGGCACCGATTTCGATCGCGAATCGCAGATCACCGTGACCGGCAGCAAGGACGAGGTGTTCGCGGTGCTGCGGGCGCTGCTTGGCCAGCCGGCCGCTGCCACGTCGGGGGATGCGGGTTCCTAGCCGCGGCACGATCCGCGCGATTCAAGTCGCGCGTCCCCGCTCTGCTCGTTCGATCGCGCGGAACAGGTGCCATGCTGCAAAGCCGAGCAGCGTCGAAACCAGCGCGGCGGCGGCGAGTCGCCGGCTGCTGACGGCCAGCACGGGCGCGAGAAGTCCCGCGATCGTCGCGCTGATCACGAGGCTGACGAATGCCTGCACCGACGACACCGCACCGCGATGACGCGGGAAGCGATCGAGAAGCAGCAAGGTCAGCGTGGGGAAATTGATGCCGATGCCGATCGCATGGATGCCGATCGCAAACACCGACCACGGCACGCGCGGTACCGGCAGCGACAACGCGACGACGAGGTTCAGCAGCGATGCGGCAAGCATGATCGCGTAGCCGAGCGCGACCGTCGCCCCCGCGCTGAGGCGACCGGCCAGCCGACCGGAAAGGAACGCGCCGGTCATCATGCCGCTGATCGCCGGCACGAACAGCCAGGCGAACTGTTGCTCGCCCAGCCCCAGCAGGCCGAGCACGAACGCGGGAGCCGAGGAAATGTAGACCCACAGCGCATTGAAGTTGAGCGAGCCGGCAAGCGCCAGCGGCAGGAAGGCGCGATCCCGCGCAATGCCCGCGTAGGTGCGCCCGAGTTCGGCGACCGAGAACTGCACGCGCCTGGAGGGGGGATGTGTTTCCGGCAGCACGCCGAAACAGGTTGCGAGCAGCACGAGGGCGAAGGCCGCCAGCAGCCAGAAGATCATGGGCCAGTGCGCGAACGCGATCACCCATCCGCCCACGATCGGCGCGAGCGCTGGCGCCACGCCGAAGATCATCGATACCGTGGACATCAGCTTCTGCGCCTCGATGCCGTCGAAGCAATCGCGAATGATCGCGCGCCCGACGATCAGCCCGGCCCCGGCCGACATGCCCTGCAAGGCGCGGAACGCGAGCAGCATCTCGATCGAGGTTGCCAGCGCGCAACCGACGGAAGCGAGCACGAACACGCCGACGCCGGCGAGGATCACGCGCCGTCGTCCCAACGCATCGGAAAACGGTCCGTGGAGCAGCGACATCAGCGCGTAGGCGATCATGTACACGCTGATCGTCTGCTGCATCGCGAACGGGCTCGCGCCGAACTGCGCCTCGATCGCGGGAAACGCCGGGAAGATCGTGTCGATCGAGAACGGGCCGAACATCGCGAGCGCGGCAAGCAGCGGCGCAAGCAGGCGGCGCGGGGGATTGGCGGTCGGCGGCGGCGGCGTCATGGAGCCGCGCATGCTACACCGCGCACCGCGTTGCCGCCGCGACGCGACGGCTGCTAGCATCGATGCGCTGCACGGAGATGGCATTCTCCTCGAACCGCCGCAAGGTTGATGATGCCTGACCACGCCCCGCGGCGACCGGGCGCCGGATCGTGCGGGCTCCCGCGGCACGCCACCCGGTCCGGCCGGGGCATCGGCTCCTGACCCGGAGTGCCACGATGAATCTCGTTTCCTGCCTTGCTGTCGGATTCGGCGCCTTCTTCGGCGCCATCCTGCGCTGGTTACTCGGACTGGCCCTCAACCCGCTTCTGCCGACGCTTCCGCTGGGCACGCTTTGCGCCAACCTCCTCGGCGGCTTCCTCGCCGGCTTGGTACTCGGATTCGGCATGCATTTCGAGGGCCTGCCGATCGCGTGGCGGCTGGCCGTGACGACAGGCTTCCTCGGCGGGCTCACGACGTTCTCCGCGTTCTCGATGGAGACCGTCGGCCTGTTCCTGCGCCACCACTACGGTGCAGTCGCGGCGATCATCGCCGCCCACCTCGTCGGCTCCCTCGCGATGACGCTGGGCGGCTTCGCGCTCGTGCGGACGATCCTGCGCGCCTGACGCAGGGTGCACCCGCTCCGCGACCACGCTACCCTGTGGCGGACCAAGCCGGCAAACATGTCTCGTGCTGCCATGGCCTCGCTTCCACGCGACCGGATATCGTCCCTGCTCGAACGGGCGGGTGTGCGCATCGGCGGTTCCGCGCCGACCGACGTGCGCGTCCATGATCCTCGCCTGTATGCGCGGGTGATCGCGCACGGTTCGCTGGGCCTCGGCGAAGCCTACATGGACGGCTGGTGGGACGCGGATGACCTGCCCGGATTCCTCTCGTTGCTGCTCGCGGCGCGCCTGGACGAGAAGGTCGAAGGCATCGACGACATCTGGCTGTTCCTGAAGTCCCGCCTTGCGAACCTGCAACGCGGTCGGCGCGCCTTCGCGGTCGGCGAACGGCATTACGACCTCGGCAACGACCTGTTCCGCGCGATGCTCGGCAAGCGCCTCGTGTACAGCTGCGCCTACTGGAAGGACGCGCAAACGCTGGACGATGCGCAGGAGGCGAAGCTCGACCTCGTGTTCCGCAAGCTCGGCCTGCGACCGGGCATGAAGGTGCTCGACGTCGGCTGCGGATGGGGCGAGGCGCTCCGGCTCGCAGCGGAACGATACGGCGTATCAGGCACGGGCGTGACCGTCTCGGCGGAACAGGCCGAGTTCGCGCGCACGCTCTGCCGGGGGTTCCCGATCGAGATCCGCGTGCAGGACTACCGCGAACTGGACGAGCGATACGACCGCATCCTGTCCATCGGCATGTTCGAGCATGTCGGCGTGAAGAATTACCGCACCTACTTCCAGGTGGTGCGCCGCTGCCTGCCGGACGACGGGTTGTTCCTGCTGCACACGATCGGCACCAACCAGTCCTCCAGCCACACGGACCCGTGGATCGAGAAATACATCTTCCCCAATTCCATGCTGCCGTCGGCCGAGCAGATCGCACGTGCCTGCGAAGGTCTGTTCGTGATCGAGGACTGGCACAACTTCGGCGCGGACTACGACCGCACGCTCACCGCGTGGCGCGCCAATTTCGATGCGGCATGGCCGACCCTCGCACCGCGCTACGGCGAGCGCTTCCGGCGCATGTGGCACTTCTACCTCGCAGGCTCCGCGGCCGTGTTCCGCACGCGCCGCGACCAGCTCTGGCAACTGGTGCTTTCCCCGCACGGCGTGCCCGGCGGCTACCGCGCTCCACGCTGACCGCCGCTCCCGCCGGAACGGGCGACGGCTCCGTTATCATGCACGGTTTGCGCGGCACGGGCCGCGCGTGACAGTGGACGCGAATGAACACCAGCGCAAACCACGAGCAGGTTCCCCTCAAGGAGTACGCCGAGCGCGCCTACCTCGACTACTCGATGTACGTCGTGCTGGACCGCGCGCTCCCGTTCATCGGCGACGGCCTGAAGCCGGTCCAGCGACGCATCGTATACGCGATGAACGAACTCGGGCTGGACGCGGCTTCCAAGCCGAAGAAGTCGGCACGCACGGTCGGCGACGTGATCGGCAAGTTCCACCCGCACGGCGACGGCGCCTGCTACGAGGCGATGGTGCTGATGGCGCAGCCGTTCTCGTACCGCTACCCGCTGATCGATGGCCAGGGCAATTTCGGATCGCCGGACGACCCCAAGTCGTTCGCGGCGATGCGCTACACCGAAGCCAGACTCACGCCGATCGCCGAATTGCTGTTGTCGGAACTCGATCAGGGAACCGTCGACTTCTCCGCGAACTTCGACGGCACGCTGAAGGAGCCGTCGTGGCTGCCCGCCCGTGTGCCGCACGTGCTGCTCAACGGTTCCACCGGCATCGCGGTCGGCATGGCGACGGACATCCCGCCGCACAACCTGCGCGAGATCGCGAGCGCCTGCATCCGCCTGCTGGACGATCCCGCAGCAAGCATCGCGGAACTCTGCGAGCACGTGCGCGGACCGGATTTCCCGACCGCCGCCGAAATCATCACGCCGGCCGGCGAACTGGCGGCCATGTACGCGACCGGGAACGGATCGGTGCGCTGCCGCGCGACATGGTTGCGCGAGGACGGCAACGTGGTCGTGACGGCGCTGCCGTATCAGGTTTCGCCATCGAAGATCCTGGAGCAGATCGCGGCGCAGATGCGCGCGAAGAAGCTTCCGATGATCGAGGACATCCGCGACGAATCGGATCACGAGAACCCGATACGCATCGTGCTCGTCCCGCGCAGCAGCCGCGTCGATTTCGACGAGATGATGCAGCACCTGTGCGCGACCACCGATCTGGAGCGCAGCTACCGCATCAACCTCAACATGATCGGGCTGGACAACCGGCCCCAGGTCAAGAATCTCAAGCAGATCCTGCTCGAGTGGCTTCGCTTCCGTCAGGAGACGGTGACGCGCAGGCTGCAGCACCGTCTGGCAAAGGTCGAGCGCCGGCTGCACTTGCTCGAAGGCCTGCGCATCGCGTTCCTGAATCTCGACGAGGTGATCCGCATCGTCCGCACGGAGGACGAGCCGAAGCCGGTGCTGATGCAGCGCTTCGGGCTGGATGGCGAGCAGGCCGACTACATCCTCGAGACACGCCTGCGGCAGCTTGCGCGGCTGGAGGAGATGAAGATCAATGCCGAGCGCGATGCGCTGGAGGAAGAGCGCGCGCGCATCAACGTGATCCTGAAATCGCCCGCCAAGATGAAGTCGCTGATAAAGGGCGAACTGCGCGAAGATGCGGAGAAATACGGCGATCCGCGCCGCTCCCCTCTGGTCGAGCGCGGCACCGCGCAGGCGCTGGACGAGACGGCGCTGGTGGCGAGCGAACCGGTCACCGTCGTGCTGTCGGCGAAAGGCTGGGTGCGTGCCGCGAAAGGACACGACATCGACCCGACGGAACTGGGCTACCGGGAGGGTGACCGCTATCTCGCGTCCGCGCGCGGGCGGACCACGCAGCACGCCGTGTTCTTCGATTCCACCGGGCGCACGTACTCGGTGCCCGCGCATGCGCTGCCGTCCGCACGCGGCAATGGCGAGCCGCTGACCGGCCGCTTCACGCTGCCGGCAGGCGCGCGTTTCGATGCGGTCGTGCTCGGCGAGGCGGATTCACGACTCGTGGTCGCGTCCAGTTCCGGCTACGGCTTCGTCACCCGCTACGAGGCGTTGCTCGCCAACAAGAAGGCCGGCAAGCAGGTGATGAGCATCGATGCCGATGCCCACGTGCTCGCCCCGGCGAACGTCGCCGATCCCGCACGCGACCGCATCGTCGTGGCCACGAGCGCCGGGCACCTGCTGATGTTCTCCGTCGCCGAGCTGCCGGAACTCGACAAGGGCAAGGGCAACAAGCTGATCGAAATCCCCAAGGCGAAGTTCGCGGCAGGCGAGCGCGTCGCCGGCATCACGGTGATTCCCGAGGGCGAAGGGGAAGTCACGCTGTACGCCGGACAGCGCAAGCTGACGCTGCGCTGGGCCGACCTGGTGGAATACGGCGGCAATCGCGCGACCCGCGGCAGCCTGCTGCCCCGCGGCCTGCAGCGCGTGGAACGCATCGAGCGCACGCGCTGAGGCCTGCTCCGCGCGCCTCCTCTCTGCGGGCAGCCCGCGCTCGATCGAGCGCCTGCCTCGTCTTCATTCGCCTCGGCATCCCGTTGTGCGGCATGGCGTGATCGCCGCCCGTACCGGGCGCAACGACCAATGTCGCTGGCGCCCGCAGCCGGCATGCGCCGCATGATTGCCGTGCGCTCGCGACCGGAAAATCCCGTTGCCGGAGAACCCGCCGCTCCATCATGCGACTCGGCACGACGCGCGCGCCGCCCGGAATGTCCGTGGAACGAACCAAAAAAGAGGCCTCCCGAAGGAGGCCTCGAAGTATCGGCTTGATCGCTGCCCTTACGGGATCGTGATCGCAGCGCCCGTCCGGTCGTACGCGTATTCCAGCGTCATTCCCGGGAATCCATCCGGACTGCTTGTCGTCACGTGGATGTAGCCGTAGTTCATCTCGCCGGTGTCCTCGTTGAGGAACGCGATGCCGAAGTAGCCATCCGCGCCGGCCCACCAGTTCGAGATCGCAATCGAGCTGGAAATGATCGGCGAGGACGGACCCACGGTCGCGCCCGACTGCAGGATGTCGAAATTCACGCCATCCGTCGAAACACCACCCTGACCCGTCACGGCATCGCCGTACCAGTACACGTACATGCCATCGCCTCCGTTGTAGAGGTTGATGTCATCCACGCGACCCGCGTCGTACGGCAGGTACGTGCCCGTCACCAGGTCCAGCGCGCTGCCGTCGAAGTCGTTCGTGATCGGCAGGTTGATCTCGCCCGTGACGATGTCCGGATTGGTCGTGCCGCCATCACCATCGAAGCCGTCGCAGAAGATCGTGTCCGCAGCCGTGCACGGCTCCATGACACCCTGCTCGACCGTCAGGCTCACCGGCACCTGCACCAGCGCATTGGCCGGATCGTTCGTCGTCACGCACAGCAGCGCGTCGTAGTCACCCGCCGCCATGCCCGTCGCATCGACCGTCACCGTCGCGCTCGAGGACGAACCGCCCGCCGCCGAACCGCTGGCCGGCGACACGCTCAGCCACGGCACGTCGCTCGGGTTCGAGCAACCTCCCGTCGGCGGCGCACCGTCACCCACGTTCACCACCATGATCAGGTGGAAGTCCGGGAAGCCGATATCCGCCGCCGGCGTCGGATCGGTGATGGAGCAGGCCGCCGACGAAATGAACGTCGGATGCGTCTCCGTCGTCGGGTTGCCCGCCGGGAACAGGCGATCGCCCGCTCCGCCGTCGACGTGGTACTCGACCACCAGGTCGACCGCCGACGTGTCGGCAATCGTCGCACCCGTGATCGCCACTTCCGTCATCGTCAGGTCACCGCCCACCGTGCCCGTGCCCGTGCCGATCAGCGTCAACTGACTCAGGTCGATCGTGTCCGTCGTCACGCTCGTCGGCGTCGTGTACACGTTCACCGTCACATCGAGCGGACCGCCCGTCTCCGAGCCGATCGTCACCGAGTTGATCGTCGTCGAAGCGCCCACTTCCGCGTGCTCGCCGAAGTAGAAACGACGCCACCAGCTGTTGTCGGCCGTGTTGCCCGTCGAGCCGCAGCCCACGCCGTTCAACGTCTGCGGCGTGTTGTCCGCCATCTGCGAGATGTCGGCACCCGTCCCGAACAGACCCCACTCGCGCAGCGTCACTTCCTTGCCGCGCACGATGCTGGTCGTGCCGCTGTTGCGCGAAACATCGCCCAGCGACAGCGTGCCCGCATTGCGCGAAGCCATCGAGCGCATGTGGCTGCTCGGCGTGCCCGTCGTCTCCGCTTCCGCGATCGACCACGTCAGCGTGCCGCCACCGATGTTGGCGATCGTCAGCGGCGCGCTGTCGCTGTCGTCCACCTCCACCGTGAAGTCCAGCGACGTCGGCGTAACCTGCGCAACCGGATCCGTCGGACCACTGCCGCCTCCGATCACCGTGTAGGTGCCCAGCAACGTCGCCGTCGCCAGATCGGACGTGTCATCGGCCGGGAAGTACAGGTTGCCGCTCGACGGTGCCGTCAGCATCGCCGCATACAGCTCCGGCGTGATGCTCCATGTCGCCGTGCCCGTGAACGCCACCTGACCCGCCGTGAACGTCGTCGGCGACGTCGCCGAATAGCTCCAGATGTTCAGGCCCGCATCCGTGCCGCTGTTGGCGCGGAACAGCGCCGGCGAACCGTCCGCCGGCACCGACGCCGCCGTCAGCGTCGCCGTGCCCACGATCGAGTTCGTGCCGATCGCCTGCGTGCCCGCGTTCGAGAAGAAGTTCTCGAACAGCCAGCCCGTGGTCGTGCTGCCGCTCACCGTCGCCGCGGAAACACCGCTCGTCGCCGTGATCGTCACCTGGTTCGCCACCGACAGGTCGACGACCAGCAGCTCGCCACCGCCACCGCCGGTTGCCACCGTCAGCGTCACCGGCACTTCCACGCGCGGCGTGGCCGTGTCGTTGCTGTTCACGCACAGCACGCCTTCATACGTGCCGTCCGCCATGCCCGTCGAATCGAACGTCACCGTCACGTCCGTCGTGCCACCGGCCGCCGTCGTGCCCGACGTCGAATCCAGGCTCACCCACGGCAGATCGCTCGGGCTGTCGCAACCGCCGACCGGACCCGTGCTGCCGTCGTCCAGCGAAACGTCGTCGACGAAGAAGTTGCCGTCTGCGTCCGTGGTCGAGTCGAACTTGATCGTGTGCGTGTTGCCATCGGCGAAGGCGCTGATGTCCACCGAGACCTGCGTGTACGTGCCGTACGTCGCCACATCCGCTTCCGTGTAGCGCACCAGCTCCGTGCTGTCCACCGACACCGCCAGGTAACCCGGGCTCGCGGACGACCAGCTGCCCGCCGGCATCTCCAGCCAGAACGTCAGCGTCGTCGCACCCGTCGGAATCACCACGTCCTGATAAGCGTAGCCGACATCACCCGTGGATGAACCACCGAACCAGACCCACCACGAACCGCTGTGCGGACCCGTGCCGCCTCCCGTGCCGCAGCTGGCGGCATCACACAGGACCGTGCCGTACGTGGCCGAGGACTCGTCCCAGAACCCGCCTGCATTGGCATCCTCGAATCCGCCTTCCTGGATCACTTCCGCCATCGGCGCCACCAGAAGGTCACGCACGTACGGCGCGCGCGGCGCGGTCGCGCGCGGCGACAGACGCTCGGCAACACCGCCCGCATGCGCCGGCGCCGCTTCGTCGATCGTCCACGTCAGATCCGCAGTGCCCGTGTTGCCGATCGTCAGCGTCTGCGTCGTCGTCGTGTCCGGCGCCTGCGAGGCCGTCAGGCTCGACGGCGTCACGTCGATCACCGGCGCACCCGGGAAGATCACCTCGTACGTACCCAGCAGCGTCGCCGTCGCAATGTCCGACGAATCATCGGCCGGGAAATACAGGTTGCCGCTCGACGGTGCCGTCAACAGCGCCGCATACAGCGCCGGCGTGATCGTCCACGTCGCCGTGCCGTCAAACGCCACCTGACCCGCCGTGAACGTCGTCGTCGACGTCGACGAATAGCTCCAGATGTTCAGGCCCGCATCCGTGCCGCTGTTGGCGCGGAACAGCGCCGGCGAACCGTCCGCCGGCACCGACGCCGCCGTCAGCGTCGCCGTGCCCACGATCGAGTTCGTGCCGATC
>Ga0207415_1001311_pt1 | contig 12920 bp, 13 predicted proteins | sample Passage237A_FD_187369 | JGI IMG/M metagenome (GOLD analysis project Ga0207415, IMG submission 187369) | Cellulose adapted compost microbial communities from Newby Island Compost Facility, Milpitas, CA, USA - Passage2 37A (SPAdes) (version 3) ...
TGATCGGCATAGGACTTGTCACCCACCTGGAACTGGCGGTCGCCCAGGTGGCGGAAACCCTGCCGCCGGTAAAAGGCCTGCGCGGCATGGTTGCCCGCATACACGCCCAGCACCAGCCGCGCGGCGCCACTGGCCCTGGCCTGGGCAATGGCCTGTTCCAGCAGCCGCCGGCCCAGCCCGCCGCCCTGGTAGCGGCCAAGCAGGTAGATGCGTTTGATCTCCAGGTCACGGGCCGGGTCGGTGCCCGGCAGGGCGGCCGGAGCCAGCAGCAGGTAACCCACCGGCGCCCCGCCCGGCTCGGCCTGGACCAGCCAGGCCGCATGTCCTTCCGTGTCCAGCCAGGCCGCATAGGCCGCCGCCGCGTGGGCGCTGGCGCAGTGGCCGATGATGGCGGCCCCGTCCAGCATCCCGGCAAAGGTTTCCAGGAAGGTGGCCTGGCCCACCAGGGCCAGCGCGGCCTCGTCGCCGCGACGCGCACGCCGGATGGACAGGCCGGCGCCCTCGCCCGTGGTGGCTGGTGGCCTGCGCTCCTCCATCCTTCCCTCCCCGGACTCGATCCTGCGGCCAGCGTGCTGTCGGGTGGCGGGCCGGCGCCGCAGCAGCACGTGCATGGCCCGGTCCGAACCCTGGAAGTGGCTGCACTCGTAACCGGCCGCGACCAGGTCCAGGCCGGCAAACAGTACCTCGCCCCGCCCCAGCAATACCGGCGCGATGGCCAGGTGCAGCTCGTCCACCAGGCCGGCCTGCAGGTACTGGCGTATGGTGCACGCGCCACCGCCAATGCGCACATCCCTGCCTGCCGCCGCCTCGCGTGCCCGCGCCAGCGCCTCGTGGATGCCGCCGGTGACGAAGTGGAAGCAGGTGCCGCCCTCCATTTCCAGCGGCTGGCGGGGATGGTGGGTGAGGACGAAGACCGGCACGTGGTAGGGCGGGTTGTCGCCCCACCATCCTTTCCACGACAGGTCCGTCCACGGCCCCCGGCTGGGCGCGAACATGTTCCGGCCCAGGATCCAGGCGCCGATATTGTCGAAGCCGCGCGCGGCGAACTCCTCGTCCACGCCGGTACTGCCTCCTTCCCGGCCAAACACCATCCGCTGCGCGGTGCGCGTGGGCAGCAGCCATTCGTGCAGCGCTGCGCCGCCCGCGCCCAGGGGTTGCTCCAGGCTTTGCCCGGGCCCGGCGCCGTAGCCATCCAGCGAAAGACCGAAGCTCTCCACCCGTACCCGGCTCATTGCAGCCTCCTTGTCACCACGGTTGCTGGCCTGGCCGTCCGGCCCGCATGGCCGGCGCGGAGCCGGCCATGGGCCGATGCCCGGGGATCGGCGGCAGCGGGATACAGCCGTTGCCACGAAGGCGCGTGCGCATTGGCGACATGGCCGATGTAGCCGCACACCACCACGCCACTAGGGGTCCAAGCCCTGCGCCCGGGCCGCGGCATAGGCGGCGTAGCGGTCCAGGATCGCCTGCCAGCCCTGGCGCTGGGCCTGCAGCGGATATTCGTTCTCGGGCTGGAAATCCACCCGCACCCGGGTCCCGTCCGGGGCCGGGGAAAACTCCACCCGCGCCTGGCGGTCGCCGAAGCGGTAGCGGATCAGCCGCTGTGGCTCCACCGCCTCGAACCGGCCCTCGAAATCGAAACCGGCGCTGCCATCGCGCGCCTCCATCCGGTAGCAGAAGCGGCCGCCGGCACGCAGCTCGGACTCGGCGCGCGGGCAATGCCAGTCATCCGAGGCGGCGTTCCAGTGGACGATATGCGCCGGATCGGTATAGCACTCCCAGGCCTGCGCCAGCGGTGCCTGCACCACGGCTTTCACGGTGATGTCCATGCTTCCTCCCGGGCAGCCTGGCGGCCGCGGCGATGGCCCCTGCGACGCCTACTGTTCCGCGCCGGCGCCAGCGGTGCAAGTGCGGGCCGGACCGGCGTGCGCGGACTTCATCCCGGCGCCGGCAGCGGCTTGCGGTAGACCTGCTGGGTCTTGTGCGCCTGGTAGCCCTGCCCGGCATGGAAGGAATGCGACTCCGGCCCCCGGGTGCTGGAGCGCACCACCAGCTCCTCCAGGCCCTGGCCGCGCGCCCAGTCCTCGGCGGCGGCCAGCAGGCGTGCGCCCACGCCCCTGCGCCGGGCACGGCCATCCACGACCAGGCCGGCGAGTTCGGCCACCGCCCCGGATTCCAGGCTGATCCTGGGTTCGACCGCGGCCCAGCCAAGCAGCCCGGGGCCATCGTCCGCCGCCACCAGCACGTGCTAGCCCAGCGCCAGCATCCGCTGCAGCCGCCACGCCGCGTCCTCCGCCGTGCATGGACAGCCCAGTTCAGCGCTCAGGCGGGCCAGCTCGGCCGCGTCCTCGGGCCTGGCCGTACGTACCTGCAGGTCCATCCCGCCGTCCTCCGCTGCCGTGCATCACCGGCGGTGGAATGTAGCCGCATCCCGGCCGCCGCGGCGCTAGCGCCGCGGCAGGGGCAGCCCGCGGAATTCCTTGACCGTGCGCAGGACGAAGCTGGAGTTCACGTCGGCCACTCCGGCGTCGTTGAGCAGGCGGTCGAGCAGGAAGCGGGAAAAGTGCTCCAGGTCCTCGACATAGACGTGCAGCAGGTAGTCCATGTCGCCGGTCAGGGCATGGCAGGTGACCACCTCGTCCCACTCCTGGACCTGGGCCACGAAGCGCTCGATCCCCGGCGCGCCATGTTTTTCCAGCTGGACCCGCACCAGCACCTGCAGGCCCAGGCCCAGGGCCCGCGGGTCCAGCCGCGCGGCGTAGCCGGCAATCACCCCGGAGGCCTCCAGGCGCTGGATCCGGCGCAGGCAGGCCGAGGGCGAGAGGTTGATCCGCTCGGCCAGTTCGGCATTGCTGGCCCGGCCCTGTTCCTGGAGCAGGGTGAGCAGGCGCAGGTCGGTGCGATCAAGCTCGATGGCGGCCATTTGTTGCCTCGCAACATCCGATGACGCAACAAGATTGCGTCGGAAGCCAATATGCGCGCAAGTTCGCAATCCTGTTGCGCGGGTGGCCGACTAGGCTGGCAGGCATCCACCGGAGCTGCGCCATGAACGCCACCGCCCGTCGCGTCGAACACCAGCACACCGATCGCGGTGCCCTGCCGGTCTATGCCACCGGCGTGGTCGAACAGCCCTGGGCCAGCTACAGCGCCGAGGACCACCGCACCTGGGGCCGGCTGTACCAGCGCCAGCGCCAGCTGCTGGAGGGCCGCGCCTGCGATGCCTTCCTGCAGGCGCAACAGGCCATGGGCATGGACGCGGCCGCCATCCCGCGCTTCGACCAGCTCAACGAGGCCCTGGCCGCGGCCACCGGCTGGCGCCTGGTCGGGGTGGAGGGACTGCTGCCGGAGCGCGACTTCTTCGCCCATCTGGCGGCGCGCCGGTTCCCGGTGACCTGGTGGATCCGGCGTCCCGAGCAGATCGACTACATCGCCGAGCCGGACCTGTTCCATGACCTGTTCGGACACGTGCCGCTGCTGATGGAGCAGCGCTTCGCCGACTACCTGCAGGCCTATGGCGAGGGCGGGCTCAAGGCCCATGCCCTGGGTGCCGAGGCCCTGCTGCAGCTGGCCCGGCTGTACTGGTACACGGTCGAGTTCGGCCTGCTCCGCCAGGACGGCGGCCTGCGCATCTACGGCGCGGGCATCCTGTCCTCGCCGGGCGAGTCGCAGTACAGCCTGGAATCGGCCGCGCCCAATCGCCTGGGTTTCGACCTGGAGCGGATCATGCGCACCCGCTACCGGATCGACGACTTCCAGAAGACCTATTTCGTCATCGACAGCTTCGAGCAGCTGATGCAGGCCACCGCGCCGGACTTCGGCCCCATCTACGCGCGCCTGGCGGGGATGGAGGCCATCCCCGCCGGGGCGGTGCTGGACGATGACCGCGTGATCCAGCGCGGGGACGGCCGCGGCTGGCGCGAGGACGGCGACGTCTGAGCGCTAGCGCCGCGAAGGCGCGCGGATCAGCGGCTCACGTAGCACCCGCTGCGAGGCCGAGGGCGACCTGAGCAGCTGCTGGGCCAGTTGCTGCGCGGCCACGCGCAGCTCCGGCACGGCGATGATTTCCCACAACTGGCCGCGCAGCAGCGGGCCCAGGCAGTACAGCCCGCGCACCGGCTGGCCGTTGCGGTCCAGCACCTCGAACTGCGCGGTGGCGCGCAGGCCCAGGGCATGGCGCTCGGCGCTGATCAGGCCGGCGTCGCGCAGCTGGCCGATCAGCGGGTGGGCAGTGCGCTCCACGTCGGTGTCCAGGCCGGTGGCGCGCAACAGCACGTCGTACTGCTCGGCGGTGGAGTGGGACTGGCCACGTTCGCGGATCACCACCTCCACCGCTTCCTCGCCGCGGCGCGCGCGCAGCACGCGGCCAGCGCGGATGCTCAGGCGACCGTCGTGACGCAGCTGCTCCAGCTCCTCGTGCAGGCTGGGCGCCAGGCGGTGGCGGACCACGTCCCAGTAGGGCCGCAGGTGGCGCAGGAAGCGGGCGCGTTGCGCGTCGGGCAGGCGCTTCCAGTAGTCCTGGGTATAGGGGCGCAGCGCGTCCACCAGCGCGCGCCAGTCCGGCACGATCGGCGCCAGGCTGCGCAGGGCACGCAACAGCTGGCGCACGTCGGCGCTGTTGAGCGCGTGCAGCACGGCCGGCGGCAGCGCGATCGGCGCGCCGGGCTCGACCAGGTGCGGGCGCGGCAGCAGGCCGTGCCGCGACAGCGCGGTGATCGGGCCCTGGTGGCCGCGGCGGATCAGGGTGACCACGGTGTCGGCCATGGTCAGGCCGGTGCCCACCACCAGTACCCGCGCGTCCTGTGGCACCCGCGACAGCGCATCCTCGCCGCGCAGGTTCTTCTGCCAGGGCCAGGCGATGTAGCCGGGGTCCACCAGCAGGCGCGGACCCACGCCCTGCAGCCGCTGCGGCGGCAGGGTGCCCACCGCCAGCACGACCCGGTCGGTGAGGAAATCGGCGCCGTCGGCCAGGGTCACCCGGAAGGCGTCCCCCTCGCGCTCCACCGCCACCGCCTCCTGCTGCACCTGGTTGAAGCCGGCCAGCGACACCTGCGCGGCCTGCTGCAGCCGCGAGTACAGGTATTCGCCATAGACCAGGCGCGGCAGGAAGCTTTCCTCGGCGCGCCGGGTCAGGTTGAGCCAGCGCGCGAACTCGCCCGGCTGGTCGGCGGTGGCCCCCATGTCGCGGGCACGCACGTTGAGCAGGTGCTCGGGCCGGGCCTCGCCATAGGCCACGCCGCGGCCGAAGCCGTCGGTATTGCCGACCAGGCACAGGTCCGTGCCCACCGGCGCCAGCCGCGCCAGTTCCGTGGCCAGGACATTGCCGGAAAAACCGGCGCCGATGATGGTGATGCGCATAGGCCACCTGCTCTTTGCAGCCTGGGTCCATGGTGGGCCGGACGCGCGGGTTTTGCCTGCAACAATCCGTCAGATGCTCATGCCTGATCGGCATGATGGCGATGGGTTCTTTCCGCAGCCCGGGTGACGGCGGTCGCGGCGGGTCCGCCCCTACACTGTTGGCATGCACGTATCCGACTGCTTCCGTCCCCGCCTGGCCGTCCTGCCACTGCTGCTGGCCCCGCTGCCGCTGCTGGCCCAGTCCACCCTGCCGGCGGTGACGGTCACCGGGCGGGTGGATTCGGCCCCGGCCTTCGACCTGCCCGCCTCGCTGGACAGCGTGCGGCTGGAGCCGGCACCGCACAGCCTGGTCCAGGCCCTGTCCGGCATCCCCGGCCTGGTCGTGCGCGACCGCCAGAACCTGGCCCAGGACCTGCAACTGTCCATCCGCGGCTTTGGCGCGCGCTCGACCTTTGGCGTGCGTGGCATCCGCCTGTACAGCGACGGCGTCCCCGCCACCCAGCCCGATGGCCAGGGCCAGCTCTCGCACGTGCTGCTGGAGGAAGTGGAACGGATCGAGGTCATGCGCGGGCCGTTCTCGGCCCTGTACGGCAATGCCTCCGGCGGCGTGGTCCAGCTGTGGAGTCCTGACGGCCAGGGTCCGGCCAGCCTGTCCGGGCGTGCCAGCGTGGCCAGCCACGGCCGCCTGGCTGCCAGCGCGCGCCTGTCCGGCGGCTGGGACGGGGACGCGGGCGGCTACCAGCTGGGGCTGTCCTGGCTGGACAGCGAGGGCGCCCGCCGGCACAGCGCAGCGCAGCGGCGCAGCCTGCAGGCCAAGCTCCACCACCACCTGCCCGGCGGCGGCCGCCTGGACCTGCTGGCCAGCCATTTCCACGCCCCCGACGCCCAGGACCCGCTGGGCCTGAACGCGGCCCAGTACCGCGCCGACCCGCGCCAGGCCAGCCCGCAGGCGCTGCAGTACGACACCCGCAAGTCGGTGCGCCAGGACCAGCTGGGCCTGGCCTGGCGGCAGCCGCTGGGCGCGCTGGAACTGAAGCTGTCGGCCCATGCCGGACAACGCGCCGTGCGCCAGTACCTGGCGGTGCCGGTGGCCGCCCAGGCCAGCCCGCTCAGCGCCGGCGGGGTGATCGACCTGGACGGCCGCCATGCCGGCCTGGACCTGCGCCTTGGCTGGCAGTCGGCCGATGGCAGCCTGGAAGTCAGCGCCGGGCTGGAGGCCGCGCGCCAGGACCAGGACCGGCGGGGCTTCGAGAACTACATCGACGGCGGCCAGGTCCTGGGCCGGCCGGGCGCCTTACGCCGGGACGAGCTCAACCGGGTGGACAACCTCGACCCCTATGTCCAGGCCTGGTGGCGGATCAACCCGCGCTGGGCGCTGCAGGCCGGCGCCCGCCACAGCCGGGTGCGCTTCCTGGCCCGCGACCGCTACGTCACCGCCGCCAATCCCGACGACAGCGGCCGCATCACCCATGCCCGCACCAGCCCGGTGGCCGGGCTGGTGTTCGCCCCCGGCCCGGACCTGCGCCTGTACCTGGCGGCCGGCGCCGGCTTCGAGACCCCGACCTTCAACGAGCTGGGCTACCGAGCCGACGGTGGCGCCGGCCTGGCCCTGGACCTGCGCCCGGCGCGCAGCCAGCACCTGGAGCTGGGTGGCAAGTGGCGGCGCGGCCCGCACCGGCTGCAGGCGGCGCTGTTCCGGATCGATACCGACGACGAGCTGGCCGTGGCCCGCAACAGCGGCGGGCGCAGCAGCTACCACAACATCGGTTCCAGCCGCCGCCAGGGCCTGGAACTGGGCGCGGGACTGGAGCTGGGCGGCGGCTGGAGCGCGGAACTGGCGGGGACCTGGCTGGACGCGCATTTCGCCTCCGGCTTCTCCCTGTGTGCCGGGACCTGCACCGGTCCGGGCACCGCGGTGGACGCGGGCACCCCGCTGCCGGGTGTGCCGCGCCGCCACGGCCGCCTGCAGCTGGCCTGGGAAGGCGGGCCCTGGCAGGCCACGGCCGAGCTGCAGGGCGTGTCCCGGGTCAGCGTGGATGACCCCGGCAGTGCCCATGCGCCAGGGTATGGCCTGTTCAACCTGGAGCTGTCCCGGCACCTGGGCCCGGACCGCGCCGGTCCGCTGCGCCTGTTCGCCCGCCTGGACAACGCCCTGGACCGGACCCATGTGGGTTCGGTGATCGTCAACGAGGCCAATGGCCGCTACTACGAGCCCGGGGCCGGCCGCAGCCTGCTGCTGGGCCTGGCCTGGAAGCGCTGAGGCCGGCCGCTGGACCGCGGCCTCGGTCGCAACCGAAACCGTCGAGCCGGCGGGCGCGGACTGCTACGATGCACAGGTTTGCTGCATCGCCGCACCAGCGCGCTGCGCAGGCACTTTCCCACTTCTTCCAAGCAGAGCCAGCCGTGTCCTTCTTCTCCAACGTCGAATTCGTCCCCGGCGATCCCATCCTTGGCCTGACCGAGGCCTACAACGCCGACACCCGCGCCACCAAGGTCAACCTGGGCGTGGGCATCTACTACGACGAACAGGGTCGGATCCCGCTGCTCAAAGCGGTCAAGGAAGTGGAACAGTCGCTGGCCGCGTCGGCGCGTCCGCGCGGCTACCTGCCGATCGACGGCCTGCCGGCCTACCCCCAGGCCACCCGCGAGCTGCTGTTCGGCAAGGATTCGCCGCTGCTGGCCGCCGGCCGCGTCGCCACCACCCAGACCGTGGGCGGTTCGGGCGCGCTGCGCGTGGGCGCCGAGCTGCTGCGCAAGGTGCTGCCGCACGCCACCCTGGCCCTGAGCAACCCGAGCTGGGAGAACCACCGCGCGGTGTTCTCCGCCGCCGGCTTCGAGGTCAAGGACTACACCTACTTCGACGCCGCCACCCACGGCGTGGACTTCGCCGGCATGCTGGCCGACCTGCAGAAGCTGGAGCCGGGCACCACCGTGCTGCTGCACGCCTGCTGCCACAACCCCACCGGCGCGGACCTGAGCGTGGAGCAGTGGAAGCAGGTGGCGCAGGTGCTCAAGGAGCGCCAGCTGTTCCCGTTCGTGGACATGGCCTACCAGGGCTTCGACAAGGGCCTGGCCGAGGATGCTGCCGCGATCGGCATCCTGGTCGACGCCGGCATCGACACCTTCATCGTCGCCAGCTCCTACTCCAAGTCGTTCTCGCTGTACGGCGAGCGCGTGGGTGCGCTGAGCGTGGTCGCCGCCTCCGCCGACCAGGCCAAGGCGGTGCAGTCGCAGATCAAGCGCATCATCCGCACCATCTATTCCAGCCCCTCCAGCCATGGCGCCGCGCTGGTGGCCGGGGTCCTCGGCAGCGCCGAGCTGAAGGCGCTGTGGGAGCAGGAGCTGGGCCAGATGCGCAGCCGCATCCACAGCCTGCGCGCGGGCCTGGTGGAAAAGCTGGCCGCGGCCGGCGCGCCGGAGTTCGGCTTCATCAACCAGCAGGCCGGCATGTTCTCCTACTCGGGCCTGACCCGGCCGCAGGTGGACCGTCTGCGCGACGAGTACGGCATCTATGCCGTGGGCACCGGCCGCATCTGCGTGGCCGCGCTCAACCAGGGTAACCTGGAATACGTGGCCAGGGCGGTGGCCGCGGTCAGCCGCGGCTGACCGGCGTCCACGCTGCACGCAAGGGCCCGGCAACTGCCGGGCCCTTTGCTTATCGGGACCTGCTCCCGGGACCGCGGCCTACTCGGGGACCCTGGCCGGAACGAAGGGCGAGACCGGGTCGCTGGCCGGGAAGGTCTCCTCCAGCGCCTCGTCCTGGTTGCGGTTCTCGTGCTGCTTGCGCTGCTCGCGCTGGCGCGGGGTCTCCGGCGTGGGCGCCTGGCCGGGCGGCGGCGGGTCTTTGCGGTCGCGCTGTTGCATGGCTCACCTCCGATGGCGGGATGGCGCGATCCTGTCCCCGCGCGGGCAAGCGTGGCGTGAGGCGATGGTGATGCCGGCGTAAACGGCATCACGCGCGGGCCACGGCAGCCGTGCCAGCCTGCGATCCCGCCCGCGCAGGATCTTTCCCATGGCCCGTCCGATATGGACCGGAACCCTGTCCTTCGGCCTGCTCAACGTGCCGGTGTCGCTGATGCCGGGCGAGCGCCGCACCGACCTGCAGTTCCGCATGCTCGATTCGCGCGACCGCAAACCGGTGCGCTACGAGCGGGTCAATGCCGATACCGGCGAGGAAGTGCCGTGGAAGGACGTGGTCAAGGCCTTCGAGTACGACAAGGGCAGCTATGTCGTGCTCGAGGAATCGGACATCAAGGCGGCCGCGCCTGAAAGCCACGAGACGGTGGAGGTGGAGACCTTCATCGACGCTGGTGCGCTGGACCCGCGCTACTACGAGAAGCCCTACGTGCTGGTACCGTCGAAGAAGGCGGAGAAAGGCTACGTACTGCTGCGCGAGACCCTGCGCGAGAGCGGCCGCATCGGCATCGCACGGGTGGTGATCCGCACCCGCGAATACCTGGCCGCGGTGATCCCGCAGGACAAGGCCCTGGTGCTGATGCTGCTGCGCTATCCCCAGGAACTGGTGGATCCGAACGACTATGCCCTGCCCGAAGGCAAGCCTTCCGACTACCGGATCACCGCCAGGGAACTGCAGATGGCCGCCCAGCTCCTCGATTCCATGGCCGGCGACTGGCAGCCGGACAGCTATCGCGACGAGTTCCGCGAGCGCCTGCAGGCCATCATCCGCAAGCGCATCAAGGGCAAGGGCGGCACCACCTCCATCGAGGAAGAGGACCAGCCCGGGGACGAGGCGACGACCAACGTGGTCGACTTCATGGCCCTGCTGCAGCAGAGCCTGGCGGCGAACAAGCGCACGCCCGCGAAGAAGTCCGCCGCCAAGACCGGCGCGCGCAAGGGTACCGCGCGCAAGAGCGGCAAGACCGGCACGGCCAAGGCACCGGCGAAGAAGGCAGCCACGCGCAAGAGCGCACCGCGCCGCAAGGCCGGCTGACCCGCCGGGGCTTGGCAGCAGGGTCCATCCCGGTCACCCTTTGCGCCTCCGCAACAGGCCCAGGCCATGGAAACGCTGCCGCCCCTGCCCGAACTCCTTCCCGGCCGCTACCGCCATTACAAGGGCGGGCTCTACCAGGTGCTGGGCGTGGCCCGGCACAGCGAGACACTGGAACCGCTGGTGATCTACCGTCCGCTGTATGGCGAAGGCGCGCTGTGGGTGCGGCCACATGCCATGTTCACCGGCACGGTCGGGATCGAGGGCCAGTCGCGACCGCGTTTCGAGCTGGTGGAGGCCGACGCGGACGCGCAGGGCTGAGGCACGTCGCGATGGTTTCCCATGTTCGTGAATCGTGCATGGTTCGGCTTGATTTCCGCCCGTTGCGGTTCAAACTGCACGCATGACCGTGACCGCACCGCCGGATCCACGCCCCGCCCGTACCCTTGCCCGTCGTGCCTACCGCTGGTTGCGGCGCGACATCGTCCAGGGAAGGCTGCCTGCAGGGAGCAAGCTCAGGCTGGAGAGCCTGGTCCAGGAATACGCCATCGGCATGTCGCCGCTGCGCGAGGCGCTGGCGCGGCTGGCCGGTGATCGCCTGGTCACCAGCCAGGACCAGCGTGGATTCTGGGTCGCCCCCCTGACCGTGGAAGACCTGGACGACATCCATCGCCTGCGCATCCTGGTGGCTGGCGAAGCCCTGCGTACATCCGTGGCCCGGGGCGATTCAGCCTGGGAGGCGGGCCTGCGTGCCGCGCTTGCGCGCCTGGACACCACCGCCGCCCCGGAGGCGTGGAGCGACCTGGACCCGGACGAGCCGGAGGATCCGGTGCTGCGTTTCCACCAGGCCCTGCTTGGCGCCTGCGGCTCGCCCTGGCTGCTGGCGCTGCAGGAACTGCTCCATCGCCAGGCCGAGCGCTACCGGCTCGCCTGCCTGCCCGATGCCTGCGATCCGCAGGCGCTACGGCAAACCCTGGCCACGATCGCGCAGGCGGCGTTTGTCCGCGATGCCGATGCGGCCTGGCAGGGACTGTCGGCGCACCTGGCGCGGACCCATGCCGCGGTGCGCCAGGCCCTGGAGCAGGCTCCGCCTGCCCGCTAGCTGCGGCCGTAGGCCACCACCAGCATGGCGGTGGCGTGCGACTTGCCGGGGTTGCGGATCACGTGGACGGTGTCCACCGCGTAGCGCACGGTCTCCCCGGCGCGGACCCTGCTGCGTTCGCTGCCGGCCTCCACCTCCAGGCTGCCGCTGAGCACGGTCAGGTGTTCGCGCGCGCCCGGCTGGTGCGGCATCGAATCCAGCTCTCCGCCGGGCTGGATGTGCAGCTCGTACCACTCGAACTGCCCGGCCAGCTCGATCGGCCCGAGGATGCGCAGTTCGCAACGCCCGTCCGGGCTCTTCAGGGTGGGCGTGGCATGGGCCGGGAGCACGCTCAGCAGCGGCTCGGGCCGGCGCCGGCCCTCCAGCAGCTCGGCGATGGACACGCCCAGGGCATTGGCCAGGCGCCAGACCACGGCCACGGTCGGATTGGTCTGGTTGCGCTCGATCTGCGACAGCATCGACTTGGACACCCCCGCCTTGCGCGAGAGCTCGTCCAGGGACATCCCGCGACCCTGGCGCAGTGCCTGCAGGGTGGCGCCGACGCACGGCGGCTCGGCGGACGGCGTGTTGACCATTCCGGCGCTGTTCACGATACTGGATTTAGGTTCGATAAATCGAACTTGTTCGAATTCACGTACGGCACAGCCTGCCATAGATCCAGCCGGACGACCATGAGCCTTCCTTTCCGCGAACACCTGCAGGCCCAGCTGCGGGAGATCCGCGACGCCGGCCTGTACAAGGCCGAGCGCATCATCACCAGCCCCCAGGGCGCCACCGTCACCGTCGAGGGCGGGCGCGAGGTCATCAACCTGTGCGCCAACAACTACCTTGGCCTGGCCTCGCACCCGCAGGTGCTCGCGGCCGCGGCCGCGGCCCTGCGCAGCCACGGCTACGGCATGGGCTCGGTGCGCTTCATCTGCGGCACCCAGGACCTGCACAAGACCCTGGAAGCGCGCCTGAGCCGCTTCCTCGGCACCGAGGACACCATCCTCTACGCCGCCGCGTTCGACGCCAATGGCGGCCTGTTCGAACCGCTGCTGGACGGCAACGACGCCATCATCAGCGACGAGCTCAACCACGCCTCGATCATCGACGGCATCCGCCTGAGCAAGGCGCGCCGCTACCGCTACCGGCACGACGACATGGAGGACCTGGAGCGCTGCCTGCGCCAGGCCCGCGAGGACGGTGCGCGCTTCTGCCTGGTGTTCACCGACGGTGCCTTCTCCATGGACGGCACCATCGCCCGCCTGGACGTGATCCGCCAGCTGTGCGACCGCTACGACGCCCTGCTGGGCATCGACGAATGCCACGCCACCGGCTTCCTCGGCGCCAGCGGCCGCGGCACCCACGAATACCGCGGGGTGTACGGCAAGGTCGACGTCATCACCGGCACCCTGGGCAAGGCCCTGGGCGGGGCCAGCGGCGGCTTCACCAGCGGCCGCCGCGAGATCATCGAGATGCTGCGCCAGCGCTCGCGCCCCTACCTGTTCTCCAACACCCTGGCCCCGGCCATCGCCG
>Ga0207415_1001313_pt1 | contig 12913 bp, 12 predicted proteins | sample Passage237A_FD_187369 | JGI IMG/M metagenome (GOLD analysis project Ga0207415, IMG submission 187369) | Cellulose adapted compost microbial communities from Newby Island Compost Facility, Milpitas, CA, USA - Passage2 37A (SPAdes) (version 3) ...
AACGTTTGTGAGAGTACACAAATTTAACGAGCATACTGAGCGTGGTAGGTAAATAATTTTATTATGCTCTATTTTAAAAAAGATTCGTTTTAATTATTCTTCCTGGATTGCCGACAACCGTAGACCCATCAGGCACATCTTTAATGATTATAATCTTTTCTCTATAAGTAAAATATTTTTTACTATTGATTATGAAACTTAATTGGTTTGGCAGGTATTCCTACCGCAGTACAATTGGCAGGTAATGTCTTTGACACTACTGCTCCTGCACCAATGATAGTGTTTTCGCCTATCTCTAATAAATTTATTATTTTAGCTCCTGTGCCCACATATACACTATTTTGAATATGAACTTCTCCTGAAATATTTACAGAAGGCATAAAAGCACAATAGTCTTCAATTATAGTATCATGACCCACTGTACACATCAAATTAAAAATAACAAAATCCCCAATTTTTATATTACAAGTAATTATAGTGCCCTCACAAACAATTGTTCCCTTTCCAATCTTCACATCATCCGGAGAAATAGAGGCATTAGGATGAATAATAACCGGGAAATTTATTTTAGAATTTGTAATTTTACTTACAATCTTCTTTTTAATTTTTGGGTCACCAATTGATATTACCAATGCCAAATCAGATTTTATTTGATTTATTTCATTTAGTCCACCCAAAACAGGATATCCATTTATAATAGTCCCTTTATCAATTTCATCATCATAAAATCCTAAGAAATTATAAATAGGTTTTATTTTATTTATGCTATCAATGATGGTTTTAACTTCTCTGCCAAATCCTCCTGCACCAAAAATTGCTATGTCTTTCATAAAAATAGTTTTTAGATAATTATATTTAAAGAAGCAGTAACAGTCATTTAGTAATTAATTACCTTTAAAAGGTTCAGCTGTAGCTTGCCCATCCTGAGAGATACCTTCTCTTATGAATACTTTCTTGAGTGTCAAAAATAAAATTTTTATATCAAGCATCAAACTCACATGATCCACATACCACACATCATATTCAAACTTCTGTTGCCAACTAATAGCATTACGGCCATTCACTTGAGCCCAACCCGTAATCCCGGGTCTCACTTCATGCCGCCTTTTCTGAGTTTCATTATATAAAGGCAGATAGTGAACAAGCAATGGCCTTGGCCCTACTAAACTCATATCACCTTTCAACACATTAATAAGTTGTGGAATTTCATCAAGTGAGGTCTTCCTAACAAAACTACCAATTTTGGTTAAGCGCTCAGCATCCGGCAATAAATCGCCGTTTTTATCTTTTTTGTCGTTCATGGTTTTGAACTTCACAATCCTAAAGACTTTCTCATTCTTACCTGGTCGAGTTTGAAAGAAAAAGGGTTGGCCACCATTGGCAAAAAACAACCCTACCATTACAATAATAAATATAGGGCTCAGCAAAACTAAGCCACAAAAAGCCGCAACAAAATCTAAAAAGCGTTTCAAGTAGTTTTTATACATTATTTTACAGCGTCAAATGTTTTCTCAATAGTTTTCACAAATTCTTGACACAAGATAGTCTTATCATACACTGTTTCAGCTAAAGCTCGGGAATTATTACCCATTTGCTCTACCACTTCCGGATGCTTTTTTAAAAACAGGAGCTTTTCTACCAATTCTTCTGGATGAATAGGGTTAACATAGTAGCCACAATTGTGCTGCTCAACCATATCTTTTGTCCAGCCAGCAGAATTTACGATAATAGGCTTACCGGCAGAAAGCGAATCAAAAAGTTTGTTGGGTGAATTAGTATATAAAATCGGTAAGTCTAAAAACGAGACTATCGAAACATCACAAAAGTTTACAATTTCAGAAACTTCCTTCATTGGGAATTTCCCTAAAAACTTTACATTGGTCAATTGATGTTTATCTACTTCACAGATTAAATCTTTTTCAGTAGACCCACCCCCAACAAATAAAAACTCCACATCTTCTACATCTTTCATGAGTTTAGCAGATTCTATAATCGTATGAGCGCCATTGGCTAAACCTAAAGAACCAAAGTGAATAATTTTAAAAGAATCATTCTTTAGTCCCAATACCCTCATTAACTCATAATTCTTTTCTCTAGGCCAAAACTCATCCATCTTGGCCATATTAGGAATCATCGAGGTTTTTTCTTTCGCAACATATTTAATCACCCCATCCTGCATGCCCGGCGAAAGCGCAATTACATGCTCAGCATTTCTGTAGATCGTTTTTTCAAACCAACGCAGAAGATTAATAATTAAAGGGTTTTTAAAAGCTCCCATCTGTATAGGCACTTCGGGCCATAGATCACGAACTTCAAAAACATAGGGTGTTTTTTTTAACCATTTTATCACCAAGGCAGGAACACCTATAGTTAAGGGTGTTGAAGTAGCAATAACCAAATCAATATTTTTTTGTTGGACACCAATTCTTGAAGCCTTATACATAAAGTTAACAAATGCTTTCAAGCGCCTTGCAACACTCATGTTTTGATCATAATCTTCTTTTATATATATGACATTAATTCCATCAATATTTACATTCTTAATTTCTTCCTGAAACTTAGTTGACGAAGTCAACATCGTTACCTGATGACCATTTTTTATTAATTCTTGTGCGACCCAATAAGATCGAGTTCCTCCTGGTTCTTGAGGGGTTAGGAAATATTGGTGAATGTAAAGTATTTTCATAATTTTAGGTGATATAATCTATAATAAGTTAAAGCTATAGTACTCCAATTATGATTTTCAATAAGTTTTTCCAAAGGAATATTATAAGTACTATAATTCTCTATCATTTTTAATAGGGCCTGCTTAATTTCTGAAGCATCCGATTGCTTGCAGACCTTTTCTCCAATTCTTTCTTCATAAAAACCATCAATACCCTCATCCTGAGTATACAAAATCGGCAACCCTTGTAACATAGCTTCTACATAGACTAAACCAAACGTTTCGTGTTTGGAGGGCATTGCGAAAATATCTGCATTCTCAAAATGTTCTTTTAATTTTGACAAGTCAAATATTTTCCCATGATAAGTCATTATTTCTTTATAAAGGTTAACTTGTTTCAAAACTTCGGTATGAACATTGCCTCCACCTCCTATTAAGTGCAAATGAACTCTTTTTTCTTTTTTGTTAATTTCACTTATTGCTTTCTGTAGGGCAAGGACATTCTTTCCTCGGTTGAATTTCCCAATATATAACAAATTAAAAATATCAATCGGATTTTTAGATTTCTTCTCTAAAAAATTGTTTAACCAAAAAGGATCTACTCCATTAGGGATAATTTGCAATTTTTTCTGTAAACTACTTTTAATTTTTTCAAGAGATTTTAAGTCTAATACTCGTTGTTTGTAAGAAGCAGCAATTAAAATAACACTTTTCGCTCTTTCTAAAATTTTTCTTCCAAAAGCTCGCTCGTGAAATAAGTATTTTTGAAAAACATTTAGATCTGAATTACGAATAGTCACAATATATGGAATATTGTATTTTTTTGACAATAAATAAGCCACACCTCCATCACTATACCATGTATGTGCGTGAATAAAACGAATCTTAGTTAAATCAACTTTTGACTCAATGTCTTTTAATATTTTTTTAATTTTCTTTTTGTAAAAAATACGGTCAGTAGTTTTATTTAAGATATGAGAATAAATGATTTCTGAATCTGTTACATTCAAATCTATTTTATTTTTTCCTATTCTGCTTTTTTCTTTAATAGGATTATATACAATCTGAGACAAACCTATTTTATCTAACTCTCCTACTAAGTTTTTATAAACTGTTGACCCTGAGAAATCATTTGATATATGTAATACTTTCATTAACTAATACAGTTTATTATGGCAAAAGCACTTTATTTAAGTTTGCTGTAAATTGTAACTCCTGATTATATTTTTGAAATTGCTTAGAATTTTGAAATTCTACCATAATACTCCTTACTTTTTCGCTATAGTCTGCTAGTTGAACCCATCCATCCCCAACAAAATTCCCCCAGCCTGGTCGACTCTCATCATCACTACCATCCACATTATCTTTAAATCGATTGTTATGAGAATCATAAACAAATTCGGTTAATGTGTAACACAAGCGATTTATATCTTCTTTACTCCAATTCTCATTACCTAGCTCAAAGGCCGCAATAATATAGGCAACCACATGATTACCGTGAGAGACATCTTGAATGATATCTCCAGACACCGCAGATGCATACGTTCCTTCTACATTGTCATAAGTAGAGTTCCAAACATACCCGTTTTCCTTGAGTTTAAAGTTGCGTTTAAGTAAACGATCATATTGATTGACTAAAACTTCAGTCTGTGACTTTATCTCTTTATTTTCTGATAGTTTATTTAAATACATGGCTATACCTGCCCAATGTGAACCCATGTGGGTTCTCCCTCTTAAAAAATACCAATAATGATTTTCCTTTACTCGTACACACCTCTGATACCATTTTGTCCAAATATTTTGTTCTATAAATGCTAGTATAATATTCCATCGAGTAATATTTTCACTGCTCTCTTCAACCCAGCCATTATTCTTAATAATATATAAAAATTGGGCTATATAAAAAAACGAATAACTCTCATAAAGAGGAACTTCAGAGTTTTTTGTACCATTATCTCGATAAGACACCCAACCTTTATAAATATCTTTATACAGGTATCTATTGTTTTTGATTTGCATTGACACCCAACTAGCACTCAGTATATTCTCAATTAACTGTAATTGATATTCTATAATATCATTTTGTATTCGTTTTTTGAGTAGGGCATTATTAGCTCCTAAATAAGCACGCAAGCTCATAAATTGATAGGCATCTCCGCTAGTACTTAACTCTATTGCTTTATTATAATGTTTCCTGTAGCTTGTTGGGATATGAGTTAAATCCACTTCAATAGTATGTTGAGCCTTAGCACATTGTTCAACTACTACGATATGTATTAAAAATAATATGTTAAGAAGCCTAATCATTATGGTTTAATAAATTGCAATATGCCTTTTGCACGTTGTTTAAGATCAAATTGTTTTGAGGCTTCAAAAGCTTCTTTACTCATTTTTATTCTTAAGTCATCATTGCGTAAAACTTTATTTAAGGCCTCTGCAATCTCATCTACACTATTCGGATTAACTAAAATGGAATAGTTGTCATTACATTGCACTCTAATCTCTGGTATATCAGACGACACTATCGGCAAACCGCTTGCCATAGCTTCTATGATTACATTACTTGAACCTTCATGTAAGGTTGGTAACACAAAAACATCTGCCAAGGCCATATAGTCTGCCACTATATGGTGTTCTACACTACCGGAAAAAATTATTTTAGGATGGGATGGCTGCTGAACTCCTTTACCGATAAAAATTGCCACCACATCATCATCCAAACTATTTAATGCTTCTTGTACTCTAAGTGGTCCTTTATTTTCAATAAAACGGCCAACAAACAATAATATTTTCTTATCCAATGGCAAACCATATTTGTCTCGAAGCTCTTTTTTATCTCTAGGTTTAAATTTTGATAAGTCTGTTCCGTTTGGGGCTACAAGAATTTTTGTACCAGGCACTCCTAATGACACTAATTTGTCCTGCACTAAAGGCGAAACCGCTATAAAACCTTTTATCTTACTAAGAAAATTTTGATACGTAGTCTCAGAATAATTACTTCTAACCACATCTATGTTATGGTACTCCCCAACAGCAACATACACCGGAATTTTAGAATCAGGAAACGCCTGAAGGTAATTGATAGCTGAGATAATAAAATGACAATATATTACATCAGGTATAAAATCTATTTTTTGAAAGGCTTTTTTAATTGCTCTAGACTGAGAATAAGATGACCAATGAAATGTATTAAGCTTACCTATTCTTTTATTAGAGAAAGACAACTTTTTAGGGCGATATACCATAGCCTTTTCATCACCATAAAAAGTTTCCTTTTTATTTCTAAGCTTATAATTTTGCGGTGATATAACTACAACATTGTTAGTCTCTGCAAACTGCTGAACTAACTTATATACAAAGGTTCCTCGCTGAGGCGCTGTAGGAGATGGATAATTGCTTGAAATAACTAGTATGTTCACTTGTTATGCTTTATTAAATTAGAGCTATCACCTATTAAATAGGCTAATAATATAGCTTTAAGGTATCCTCCATCTACGGTATAACCCATAGAAAAAATTGTAGACAATAACCACATGGTCATTATTACTCCCATAATAATACGTTTATCTTTACCCCATTTAGTTGAAAAAACATTTTTAAAGCCACTAAAAAACAACATCATATATATTATGACTCCTAATAATCCAAAATTAGTTAATAACTCTAACCAATCGTTATGAGCTAAGTTACCTGTACCGCTCAAATTAACTGAACTGGCAAAGCCATAGCCAAAAAGGAGATTAAAAAAATTATCACTACTATACCAAGCATTAAATAAATTAGCATAAATAACATCCCTCCCACTGTAAGAGCCTTCTTCTAATTGCTGTAATCTTTCAATCAAATATTCATTTTGTATAAAAAAGTTTATAGCATAATACCCTACCGCTACTATACCTAAAAAAGTAATAAAATAACCTCTAATCCGATTTTTTTTACTTACTGTTTTGAGTTGATAATAAGCATAAAACAATAATGTTACTCCCGCTATAAGCATCGCACCTCTTTTGGCAGACTGAATAATAAAGAAAACAGATATCAAAAATAAAGAAGCAGACACTACTTTATTTTTCTTTATAAAAAAAACAAACGGAAGCAGCCACAGTATATCATAGGCGGTATTATTTACGACATTCGTATTAACACTGACTCGCGCTGATAGAATTTGTTCTTGTGCTAAATAAAACTGACCAATGTATATGGGAATTAAGACAATTACAAGAATAATTAAATCTTTATAAGACAACAACCCCTTATAACTAAAATAATAAAATGGATAAAAAACAAGTAAACTCATTAGAACCCCTTTAAACATGCTAAAATGTATAGAGTTGGTCAAACTTCCTGTAAATATTAATCCAAATATATTCAATAATAATAAAGCAGTCCAAGCTTTATAAAACAAGTTTTTCTTAGTTTTCAATAATAGAGTTTTAATGAAGTATAAGCTCCCTATTCCATGAATACTAATTAACACCATTTGAGAAATAGAACTTCCTTTTGCGTATAAGACCCCCTGAGCATTATAAACAACTAAAAAGAATAATAATAGTATGACTATATATCTTTCTTTCATTTTGCATTATATTTCTTTAAATAATTATCTAGAAAAACCGGAGACCTAACAAATAGTTCAAAAGATCTATCTGGCTTCAAACTTTTTAAAAGTTTACTGTATTCATCTTTATTATACAACTGATTTTCTACCAAATATTTAGTTATCGTATCATTGTCAATTTTGGCAGATTCTTTTTTAGTTATGTTTAATAAATTTTGAAGATGCTTTCTAACTTTTCGTGGTATTAAATCTTTCATTAAATAAAGCTTCAACCTCCAATCATCAGGCCTTAAGTTCCAATTCTTATTGATTATTTGGGACAATCCAGGTTCTAAATGATTCATAAAGTCAAAAAACATTTTATAATCTTTCTTAAAAGAGTCGGGAAAAGCCATTGCAGATAAAAAGAACTGATGACTGTAAAAAGGCATTACTGTCCAGAAAAAATTACGTTTTCTATCTTCTCCTTCTAAGACATATTTAAAACCTCTACTATAAATCCTAAAATGAAGATCTTTATAACCATAAGATTCTTCAGGAAAAGATTCAATATAATCTTTTATATTGGTGATAAACTTAGAAGTATCGATATTTAACAATTTCGAAACTTCTGTTAATTCGATTCTAGAGTTCATCTTAATAAGCTTATCAACAAAATCATCTAAATCTTTGGCTTTATTAATTCTAATATGAGGCTTTATTCTATCACCTGCATCACCTGTAAAATAAGTAAAATTATGCCCGAAAATTGATGCTAATTTTTCTTCATAAATTAAATTATAATCGTTCTCGATCGAATTTAACCCTCCCTTCAAGATTATAATATCATTTAAATAAGATACGCTAGGTTCATCTGATTTAACCACTTGAAAGGGCATATTCAATACTTTACTGACCTGAGAAGCTAATTCAACATCTAACTTCTCTCTGTTATTAAAACTCAGTCTTGACACAGTAATTGCCTCCGGACTTACACCTTTTAAACCAGCCGCTAATACTCTGGAATCCAAGCCACCACTCAATCCAATTACAGGCTTATCAGCTCGCTGTAAATTCGCAAGTTTGAATAACTCTACACATTCTCGTAACTTTTCTTTATAATTCTTATGAGTGACATTTAACAATTCCTCAAAATTATATGTAAAAATATTCTGTATATAATGCTGATTTTTATCTATATTATAAGTTAAGAGACTGCCGGGCAGAAAATAGTTTATCCCTTCAATCAAAGTTCTATCTGTAACTGTATAACCGAAAACTAAAAATTCAGCAACACCATACTTATCTATTGCGGTTTTGTTTAGGGTTTTAACAATAACATCAATATTTCTTGACACTATAAAACCATCGTCATTTTTCGCATAATATAAAGGCAACCTACCATATAAATCATTAAGCAAGAACACTCGCTTATTTATTTTATCATTAAAAACAATGATGTAATCGCCATCTAATCTAAAGAGTATATCAATTATTTTAGATTTATTTATTTCAACAGATGTTAACTCAGAGTATAATTTATCTAACTCATTTTCAACATCTTTTTCACTCAAATTATAGACTTTACCTTCTATAAAAACATCATACTTTGTAGTATTAAAAATACTATAAGGATAACCTTTATGTTTATGTATACTTAAATCATGATTATCTTGACTCCATATAACCTGATGGTCAAGCATATCACTCATAAAGCCTGAAAAAACACTTACTTTTCTCGAGCTTTCTGCATTTCTAAATAATAAATTTAAACCCGCCATTATACTTTATTTATTGATAACACTTTCAATCATCCAACCAAAAGGGTTAAAAGAACCTTTATAAAATTTTAAATCTTGATCCCAATATCCGTAATTTAATTCCGAAGAATCCATACCAAAGCAATAACTTATCTCAACAATCAACGGTTGGTTATTATTAATGACAAAATCAAATGCTACACTCTGCAAGCCTAAAGTTTGTGAAGTTTCCAAAGCAATTTTAATCATCTCAATAGGAATTTTTGAATTATCAAAAATCAATTTACCACTACCCGATGCTCTAAAATCATTTTTCCGAACAACCCTTTGAAAACCCCAGCATTTTTGATCAACAACTTTTATTCTAAAGTCGGTTTTGTTATTAGCAATAAAATCCTGAAAATAAACGTAGCCTCTTTCATTAGATATCATTTTAGAATAATATGAAGGCTTAACATACATTAAATAAATGGCTTTAAAAATATTAATAAAAGGCACACTACCTTCTTTATACAATTTTATTGCATCCAATATTTTATCCTTTTTGTTCAATGCTGGAAACCCCTTATTAAACGCCTTTTTTATAAGTTTTTTATTCTCATTGTAACTTTTTACTAACCTAACATTAGATGAACCTGCCCCTCCTCTCAATTTAAATACTTTTGGATATGTAGTATTTTTAGCCCATTCTAGTGCTTGTTGTTTATCATAAAAAACATAAGAAGGTACTAACGGAACACCTGATGCCTCAAAGAGATACTTCTGAGCTACTTTATCATCAAAGTGCCAACCTGTTTTAAAATCTGGAAAAACTTTAATTCCTGCATGTTCTAAGGCAAAAAGTAACTGTTTAGCAAATAGCAAGTCTTCAAAACTTCTATGATTATGATGCCAGAATAAAGCTTTACAATCTTTTAGATGCTCAATTATATTGTTATCATAACAATTCACTATTTTATAAGGAATCTCTTTTTCCTTACAATAATTTATCCATCTTTTGGAGAAATCTGTATTTTCCGAATGAATAGCTATCATTTATTGATTTTTTTAATTAAAACTTCTTTAGACATATCATAATGTGCTTCACAACGCATCAGGTTTAATGCCAAAGCTTTTCCTTTTTTATTGTCACCCTTGATTTGAAGTCTAGTTGCTACTTTTTTAATCCATTTATTTTTAATAAAACTTAAAGGAGACCAATTGAACCTTATAGACGAGTTATGCATATCTCTTTCAGCACCCCACAAATCTACAGATTTACCATAAATATTTACTTTATTCAAAGACAAAGCATAATAATAGTTTGCTGCACCAGCAACTCCTTGTTCTTTCGTTTGATAAAATACAACAGGTTCGCCGGTTGAGCCGCCAGAGCTATTTTTCTTTATACTATTTTTAGATGTATAGTTATTATTGATTAATTTATCAGTTGATTTTCTAATAACATCTTTGGTTAATATTGGTAATTTACAAAATTCATTGTAAGTGAGCTTGTCTAAATTTATGTCAGCTTCTCTATAATATGGGATATTCTTTGCTATTTTAAGGGTATTATTTAATTTAGTGAATTGGTAATCGAAATTATCAGAAACTGATAAAATGTTTCTTTTCTTCAATGTTCGATAGTGTCTGAACAACCTAAAAGAATAAATATTTCGGAAAATATATGTAAAGAATTTTCTAATCATTTTATAATTGCAGAATATTTAATGATTAATTTTATAATTGTCGTAAAACCCTCAGGTCGGTGATGTATGGCTATTTTCATAGTAATTTTATGTTATATTTTAAACATAGTTTCATAGCACTTTTAAATTCTTTTTGATACAAAAGTGACTTAATCTTTCCTATCACAATTTGCTTTATGTATTTTATTTCATTTCTATTTTTGCTTTTAAAATCAAGATAAAACACAATTGAATTTTCAAGATTTGTTTTCTTCTTTGTTGCTTTATTTTCCGTTTCTTGATTATAAATTGCAGTAATTCTATTTCTCCAAATGATTGAATAATATCTTCCAATCCTCATCCACACATCTAAGTCCTCACCTCTAGAAAGCTTGGTATTAAAATAACCAACTTTTTCAAATAAACTTTTATGTAAACAAACTACACCTGTCCAAAAAAAATGATACTTAATTGCTTCTACAAAATAATCATCGATTATTTTAACTTCATCATTATCTAGGCTTAAATTGCTTCTTTTACTTGAGAGTAAGTATGAATTACAAAAAGCCTTGTGATCAGGATAATTTTCTATCATTTCGTTCAAAGTACTCAAATGATCCTCCATCCACAAATCATCTGCATCTAAAAAGGCAATCCATTCATAGTTTGCTTCTTTAATACCTTTATTACGTGCCGCAGATACCCCGGCATTGGCTTGGTGAATTAAGCGTATTCTAGGGTCGTTAAAGGCTTCTACTTTTTCTACACTATTATCTGTTGAGCCGTCGTTAACTATGACGACTTCAAACTCGGTAAAAGTTTGGTTCAAGACCGATTGAAGCGTATTGGTTACACTTTGTTCTTTGTTGTAAAGAGGGATGACGATGGAGAACATTATAGATTGATTGTATTAAAGTTTAGCAATGCTTTGTTTTTCATTTCTTCTATGAATAGCGGCACTTGATAACTAGTAGGCTTATTCATTATTGTCAAAATCTGATTTGATGTTTTTTCAATATCTGTTTCCATATCAAAAACTCTTAAATTTTCGGTATAGCCAACATCTTCAAGAAAGTCACTGCATTTTTTATGATATTCTACTAACATAAAAGGTGTTTGGGCAAAACACGCAAAAATAGCGCCGTGTAACCGTGTGGAAAGCATAAAGTCACAACTTGCAATACTTTGCCACATTACTTTAGTTTCACTGTTATATTCAACAACTTCAAAAGTGTTTTTCAACTTTGCTTCTTGTATTGTTTTTAAGGTTAACTCTCGATCACCATTTCTCTGGTTTCCATTAATTATTATAAATTTAAAGTGAAGCCTATCATTTTTATCTAACTGTTGAATTAATTCAGAAAGTCTTCTATTTCTATTTATTTCTTTTTGGATATCTCCTTTTGTAAACCTTTCTGAATAACAAAGACTAATACCTATGGTTTTTGTGTCATTATTGTATTTTTCAATTCCATATATATCAGGCAGCAATGCTGCCATATCGAAAGATTCAACTGGGTTATAAGGCAAATTCAGCGACTTTACATACTCATAAGACCTTTTATCCCTAAGCGTTAAAAAATCTAATTTTTTTAAATATTCCCCAATACTTTTCTCCGCTGCATTTGATTTAAAAGGTCCAATAGAAACGCCAACAGCTCCAATTTTAAAATTATTGTCTTTTAACTTCTTTTGAAGAGCAATGTATTTTGGATTAGTACTTTTTAATTCACTATGAAAAGTTGAGCCACCAGCTGAAATAAATGCTTTTGTTTGATGGATTAATACTTTTTGTTGTAACCGATATGATTTTGGTATTGTAAATGGATATCCATTAATTTTATGAATTGTTTGAGGAAGATTCTCTTTAATTGCAAGGTATTTTATCTTCTTTTTACGCCAAATCGTGTTTGCAGCCCACGCGGTTACTTCTACAAAAGCATCATCTCCGGTATTTTTTTGGCCGTAATAACCGTTAAAAAGTATTTCTGAGTTTAGCATAGTTTTATTGTTTTTTCAGTAAAGATAAGGCCGTTTTAACGAGCGCTTTTTCAAATCATTACCGTCCGATAAAAGTTGAGCGGTCTTGAATTGGGGATGTAAGATGTTGATTATCAGTTGTTGTATTTTCAAAAGCTTCTAGTTTTCAAAAGTAAGCCCCCTTTAGAATAAAGCCAGTTGCTCCAGGTTTTGCTGTCGCCGCTGCCAATCTTTTTCTGGATTTTCCAGGAATCTCAATAAATGGAGATAGTTGAATAGATGTATCCGACAAAAGCTTACCAGA
>Ga0207415_1001316_pt1 | contig 12905 bp, 13 predicted proteins | sample Passage237A_FD_187369 | JGI IMG/M metagenome (GOLD analysis project Ga0207415, IMG submission 187369) | Cellulose adapted compost microbial communities from Newby Island Compost Facility, Milpitas, CA, USA - Passage2 37A (SPAdes) (version 3) ...
CCATTGGCGAAGAGTGGATATGGGGAGTATTTAAAAAAGTTGTTAGAAATATGATACCAAAAATTATAAATCTTCCAAAAATTGTAGATCCCCGCGGGAATCTTTCATTTTTTGAAAGCCCAAGACAACTTCCTTTTGAAATTGCGAGGACTTACTGGATTTATGATGTTCCGGGTGGGGAAACCCGGGGCGGCCATGCTTTTAAAGAGCAGCAGGAATTTATTGTTGCGCTTTCCGGAAGTTTTGATGTGGTGCTTCACGATGGCATTAAAGAAATTAAGTTTTCATTAAACCGTTCTTATTACGGACTTCTTGTTCCTAAAATGTACTGGAGGAGAATGGAAAACTTTTCCACCAATGCTTTAGCCCTCATTGTTTCTGACAAGCATTTTGACGAGGAGGATTATATCAGGGATTTTGAAGAATTTAAGAAACAAAGAGAAGAATTTAAGAAACAAAGAAATGAGTAAGCTATTTTCGGTTCATGATTGTCAGGTCATCGAACTTCCTATTGTACATAATGAATCTGGAAATATTTCAGTTTTAGAAAATCAAAGAAATATTCCGTTTGATATAAAACGAATATATTATTTATATGATGTACCGATGGGTGCTGAAAGAGGAGGGCATGCACATCATGAGTTGCAGCAGTATGTCGTAGCAGCGAGCGGTTCTTTTACCTTTATTTTGGATGATGGTCAAAATAAAAAAGAAGTATTTCTGAACCATCCGAACAAAGCACTGCACATTAATCCCGGCATCTGGCGTGAAATGAAAGATTTTTCAAGCGGAAGCGTATGCCTCGTACTGGCTTCTATGAAGTACACGGAAAAGGATTATATAAGAGATTACGAAGACTTTTTAAAATTTAGAAAAATATGAAATTTAATAATAGAAACGTTTTCATCAGTGGGAAAGCTGTAATTGGGAAAAATGTAAAAATTGGCGACAACACTGTAATTTATGACAATGTGGTTATAGGTGACAATTCCATCATTTGTAATGATTGCGTTATTGGGGAACCTCTGAACGATTATTATTACAATGAAGATTATACAAATCCGGAAACAATAATCGGTAATGGAAGTATGATCCGCAGCCACACGATTCTTTATGCTGGATCAGAATTCGGTGAAAATTTTTCAACCGGCCATCGCGTTACGGTCAGAGAAAACACAAAATTTGGTAAGAATTGTCGATTGGGGACGGTAACAGATATTCAGGGCTATTCCACTTTTGGAGATTATTGTTGGCTACACAGCAATGTCCACATTGGGCAGCAATCCAAAATAGGGAACTTTGTTTTTATCTATCCTTATGTAGTGTTTACAAATGATCCGACACCTCCTTCCAACACTTGCATCGGTGCTACAATTGGTGATTTTTCACAAATTGCGGTCGGCACCGTTCTACTTCCGCAGACAGAAATTGGTCGCCATTGTCTGGTGGGAGCCCAATCTCTCGTAGGCGGAAAATTCGAGGACTATTCATTGGTAGTCGGAAATCCCGCTAAACGAATCAAAGACGTTCGTGAATTGAAGTCAAAAAGCACCGGTCTTTCTCATTATCCTTGGCCACAGAACTTTGATAGGGGAATGCCTTGGAGCAAAGAGGGGTTTGAAAACTGGAAAATCAAAAATGGATACGAAAATGATTAAATTCCTCGACCTTCAGCAAATCAATCTCGCACACCAGCACGAAATAGAAGAAAGACTCTTGCAAACTTTCCGCAGCGGATGGTATCTTCTGGGAAACGAAGTAAAAAATTTTGAGCAGAATCTAAAAAATTATCTTGGAGCTGAAGAGGTGATTGGCGTAGCCAACGGTTTGGATGCACTGCGGTTGATCCTGCGAGGCTATATAGAAATGGGCATTATGCAGCCTGGAGATGAAGTCATTGTTCCTGCAAATACCTACATTGCTTCGGTGCTGGCCATTTCTGATAATGGTCTGGTTCCTGTTTTGGTAGAGCCGGATCCGCAAACTTTCAATCTCGATATTTCTAGGATCGAAGAAAAAATCACCGCAAAAACCAAAGCGGTTATGATTGTTCACCTTTATGGTAGAGTGGTTTGGTCTGAAGAATTGTTGGCGCTGGCAAACAAACATCAGTTAAAGATCATAGAGGATAATGCACAGGCCATTGGTGCGGAATGGAACGGCATTAAAACCGGAAACCTTGGCGATGCTGCTGGTTTCAGTTTTTATCCGGGGAAAAATTTAGGTGCATTGGGCGATGGTGGAGCAGTTTCATGCAAAGACGCTGAACTGGCTAAAACGATTCGTGCCTTGGCAAATTATGGTTCCAACCAAAAATATGTGAACATCTACAAAGGTTTGAATTCCCGTCTGGATGAAATTCAGGCGGCGGTTTTAGATGTGAAATTAAAATTCATCGACGAAGAGAACGCAAGAAGAAGGGAAATTGCAAAACGCTATCTTTCTGAAATTAAAAATGATAAAATCGTTTTGCCGGTAAATCCTGAAGACGAGAAAGAACACGTTTGGCATCTGTTCGTGATCCGCACGCAGGAGCGCGAAAAGCTTCAGAATTATCTGACAGATAATGGAGTTCAAACTTTGATTCACTACCCAATACCGCCGCATAAACAGCAGGCTTACAAAGAAATGAATGATTTGAGTTTTCCGGTTACGGAACAAATCCATGAAGAAGTGTTAAGCTTGCCCATCAGTCCGGTGATGGATGATGATGAGGTGAGTGCAGTGATTGAGGCCTTCAATAAATATGTCTGATCAAAAGTCTTCATACCGACAAATTATGAAAGCCACCTCCATTTTTGGAGGGGTACAGGTGTTTAATATCCTGATGCAGCTCATCCGTTCCAAGGTCATTGCTGTATTGCTGGGACCCGCAGGAATGGGGGTCATCGGGTTATTGAATTCTACTATATCACTGATTACTTCTGTTTCTAATTTCGGACTGGGCACCAGCGCAGTTCGGGATATTTCAGAGGCTGATGCTTCCGGGAATAGGGAAAAAGTACAGGAAACTGTTTCTGTTTTCCGAACCCTGGTTTGGGGAACGGGCATCTTGGGTATGATCCTGATGCTGATTCTGGCACCCTGGCTCAGCCAGCTCACCTTTGGCTCAGAGGATTACACCGTTCCGTTCAGGTTGCTTTCCGTAATTTTATTGCTGACACAGTTAACCGCCGCTCAGACTGCGCTACTACAGGGCTTAAGGAAAATTCAATGGATGGCGAAAGCAGGAGTGCTGTCGGGTACACTTGGTTTGGCGGGCACCTTACCGCTGTATTATTTTTTCGGGATGCAAGGAATTGTGCCGGGTTTAGTGGTCACGGCGGTTATTGTTTTTGGGGTACAGTCTTTCTACGCAAAAAAAGTGGGGGTGCACACCAAGATATTGCCGTTCCGCAAGGCTTTGCAGAGTGGCAAGCCCATGTTGCAACTGGGTTTTATGTTGAGTCTGAGTGGATTGATTACAGTAGCTGCATCTTATCTTGTACGGATTTTCATTGCGCAATTTGGGAACGTGGGAGAAGTAGGCTTGTACAATGCCGGCTTTTCTATAGTAGGCGTCTATGTGGGAATGGTTTTTACTGCAATGAGCACAGATTATTTTCCCAGACTTTCAGGCGTGAACTCAGACCCCCAAAAATATAATCCGTTAATTAACCAACAAAGCGAAACGGCCATACTCTTATTGTCGCCGCTCATTTGCGCTTTTCTGATTTTTATCAATTGGGGAATCATCATTTTATATTCTGAACAGTTTCTCCCGATTACAGCAATGATTCAGTATTCAATGCTCGGCATTTATTTCAAGGCACTGAGCTGGTCTATGGCTTATTTAATTTTGGCTAAAGGTGATTCCAGGGCTTTTTTCTGGAATGAATTATTGGCCAATTTGTATTTGTTGATCTTAAATTGTACAGGATATTATCTGGATGGGCTTCGTGGACTCGGGATCAGTTTTCTCATCGGATATATATTGTACTTCATCCAAATATTTTATTTTGTTAAATTGAAATATGGTTTTGTTTACAGTAAAGGAATACCGGTCCTTCTTGTGCAACAGATTCCATTGGGAATGAGTTGTTTTCTGCTGTATTTTTTTATCGAAGGATGGCTTATGTACACCCTGGGCAGTATATTGATCCTCATCAGTGCAGGGATTACCCTGTACAGAATGAATAAGACGATGAATGTATTAGAGTTTATTAAATCGAAAATTAAAAAATAAACATGGGAAATCCATTGGTGTCCATTATTGTCATCACCTACAATTCCAGCAAATATGTGTTGGAAACGCTGGAGAGTGCCAGAGCGCAAACCTATCAGAACATAGAACTTATTGTTTCGGATGATGGCTCTACCGATGATACAGTGCAAATTTGCCGGGATTGGTTGAAGGAAAATTCAGAGCGGTTTGTGCAGACCCAGTTGCTCACCGTAGAAAAAAACACAGGAATTCCCGCCAATTGTAATAGAGGAGTAAAAGCTTCCAAAGGAGAGTGGATTAAATTGATTGCAGGGGATGATATTTTATTTCCAGATGCAATAGAAAACACCTTAAGATGTGCGATAGAAAACAACAAAAAATTTGTCATATCAGATTTACAATTTTTTAATGAAGTTGGTGAATTAAATCATTATGGAAGTCCAAAAGAAATTGCTCGTTTTTTTTCAAAAAAAAATGTCAAAGAAAAATATTTAAGTTATTTACGTTCAAGTGTTTTTTTAAACTCTCCTACCTATTTCTATAATAGATCTGTTTACATATCTACCAACGGCTATGATGAAGATTTTAAAATGTTAGAGGACTGTAATACTCCCCTAATCGTGGGCCAGCGGTTTAGTTAAAATTTACTTAATTTTACTAAACGTTATGACGAAACAAACAAGGCGTAAATTCAGCGTGGAATTCAAGGCCAAGGTTGCCCTGGAGGCCATCAAGAATCAGAAGACGCTGGCTCAGCTCAGCCAGCAGTTTGAAGTGAATCCGATCACGATTTCCAAGTGGAAATCGGAGTTTTTGGAGAATATGGCGGTTGTTTTTGACCGTTCCAGTGGCAAACAATCCGATGCTTCGGACACTCTTGATCCACTTTATGCACAGATCGGCCAACTGAAGGTAGAGCTGGACTTTTTAAAAAAAAGTGCCAGGAAATTGGGCATACCCGAGAAAGAATGGAAACCATAAGACCTCATAAATCGCTGTCTGTGCGCAGGCAATGTTCGCTGCTTCAGGTTCCCAAAAGCTCTTTGTATTACCGGCCGGTTCAGGAAAAGCCCGAGAACGTGAAAATGATGCGCTTGATGGATGAGCATTTGCTGAATCATCCGACCGAAGGAGTTTTGCCCATGGTTGACTTGTTGAGAGACAAAGGCTATGCAGTAGGTCCCAAGCGGATCCGGCGTTTATTCCGACTGATGGGCTACCAAGCCATTTACCGTAAGAAGAATCTCACCAAAGGTGCATTGAAGGCCTTCATCCGACCTTACCTGCTCAGAGGACTGAAGATCGAGCGAGCCAATCAGGTTTGGTGTGTGGACATTACCTACATCCCCATGGCAAAAGGCTTTATGTATATGGTAGCATTTATCGACGTGTACAGCCGGAAGATCGTCGGCTGGGGCATCAGTAATAGCATGACCAAGAAGTGGTGTCTGGACGTGCTGCATGATGCCATTACTCAAAACGGAAAGCCAGAAATCATCAACTCCGACCAGGGGTCGCAGTTTACCAGCTCCGCATGGATCTACTATTTGGAGCAGCAAAACATACGGATATCCATGGATGGCAAAGGAAGAGCTACCGACAACACCTGGATTGAACGGTTCTGGGAAAGCCTCAAACAAAACTATGTATACCTGAATCCATGCGATACCGGCCTTGAACTCTTAGAGGGAGTTCAGACCTATATCGCCTACTACCATCAGAAAAAGCACCAGGGAATAAAGAAGAAACCGGAGGAAGCTTTTAGAGACTCGATGAACAAAAATGCAGCGTAATCAATGAAAAATATTAACTTAGCATACTGAACTTTTGGCCCCAGGAATGGGGAGTATTACAAGTCGACTGATGGGAAGAAATATACGCGAAGTAGAAAAAGTGAAAATTACGATTTACAATCCCTCAATAAGAATGGGGGGGACGAATAATTTATTAGCTAATTTAGCGATCTCCATTTCACGCGACACTCGGTTTGTTGTGCACTATATCGAATATACTGAGGGAGCTACAGTTGACTATGTAAGACAAAATAGTCCTGATTGCAATATTATCTGTATAGGTGAAAAAGAATCCATAACTGTCGACGGAGGCGTTGCTATTATGATTCTTTTGCATGCTAAATTATTGACCACTCTCATAAAGTTAACGGATAGAACGAAGATGATCTTTTGGTCAACCCATCCGGAGGATGGAATAAAACTCTTACCACTTTTTAACTTCTTTTATAAAAAAGATCATCGTACCCGTAAGAAAGTAGCAAATTTGATTACCCCCGTTCAAAAGCGTCGAACTAGGGGGTTTATATCTCAGGGACTAAATTATAATGGAATTATTTGGATGGATGATCATAATTACGAGGTAAATAACACTTTTTATGATTTAGGATCCCCAAATTATCGTATTTGGCCTTTGGTTACGTCTGACCCAAAGGATGTACAAAATGTTTCTAAAGTAAAGCGGGACGGGCTGATTAAAATCGTCGTCTTAGGGCGTTTATGTGATTTTAAAGTCATACCACTGTTAATGATGTTACCTAACCTAGCAAAAATTTGCACTAATATCAAACTATACTTTATTGGCGATGGTGACTACAGAGAAATTTTGGAAAGAACTTTATGTGAGTACTCACTTAATTATGAGTTTTTAGGAAATATATCAAAGACTCAGTTAGATAGAGAATTGGTGAAATATGATCTGATAATAGGAATGGGTACTTCTGTATTAGAAGGTGCAAAGTTAGCGATACCTAGCATTGTTATGAATGGAGCTTATAATCCAAAGCATTTGCATGCTGCTAAGGTAGATTGGTTATACAATTGTCATTCATATTTTGTAGGTGAAATTATATATTCCAACAAAGGAAGCTCAGGTTTAAAGAAAGATTTAACGGCTTTGATAGAAGAATTTATTAATTCAAATAATGATAATATGATAGGGATGTCTTGTTACCAACATTGGCGCAAATTCCATAGTTATGATGCCTTCAAAGAACGTGCCGCCTCAGATATACTTAGTTGCAAATTCGAATATGGAGATAATAAGCATTTCTTGAAGTTAACTATAGTAAATCGAATAGTAAACGCTGTTAAACACATTATTACGAATAAATGAAGAAGCTGTTATATATTACAAATATCCCTACGCCTTATCGTCAAAAGCGGTTTAATTTGATGCAAGAAATATTTCCGAAATATGGAATCGAATTTGAAGTATTGTATATGGCAGAAAACGAGCCAAATAGAAAGTGGACTATCACAAAAGATAGTTACAAGTATAAATACAAAATTTATAAAGGAATTCATCCAGTAATTGGTCGTTTTTTTGCGCACTTCAACCCGGGTTTATTATTGCGGCTTTTGAGAAACGATTATGATATTGCTATCATTGGAGGGATGGCAAGTCCAACCCATTGGCTCGCTCCATTCTTTATATCGGAGGATAAAACTAAGATAATTTCGGTTGAATCAAATTTGATGTCAACTCGAAGGACTAAGGGGTTAGGAGCTAAAATCAAGAAATTGCTATTAGAAAAAGTTGATGGTTATCAGGTAACCGGAAATCCACAAATAGAATATATACAATACTTTTCTCCGCAGGCTGCTAAAAAACAATATATAAAATTACCAAATCTTATAGATGAGGAGGTTTTCAGAGATAAAGTGGCAGATCTTAGATTAAGAAAGGAAGAACTTAGGGCCTCGTTTGGAGTTGATGATAGAACTCAACTGTGGGTAATGCCAGTGCGCCTTATAGAGATTAAAGGGATTATACCATTTTTAGAATTGTTGAAAGGAATTAAAAATATTAAGTTATTTATTTTGGGTGATGGTGTATTAAAAAAACGAATAGAGCAGTACGTATATGATAATGCCTTGCCTGTAATTTTAGTGGGATTCGTTCAGCAAACGCAAATTATTGAATATTACGCTGCTGCCGATTTATTTGTATTGCCAAGTATAAAAGACGCCTCCCCTTTAACCCCCATTGAAGCTACCGCTTCGGGATTACCCATTTTAGTGTCTTCAAGAATTGGGAACTTAGAAGACGTTTTGGAAGAGAATAGCAATGGCTGGGCCTATGACCCAGTCAATGAGAAAAAAAAAGGAAAAGCACTTGTTGACCATATTTCCACAATGGGTCGTGAAGAATTGGCCAGGTATGGGGAAAGATCTTTGGAACTGTACAATAAACAGTTTGATGGAAAAAAATGTATAAAAGAGTATGCAGAAAGTATCATGGGGTTGATGGAATAATCAAGAATGAAATGCCTAAAAATATATTAATCATATTGTTGATCCTGTTCTTATCATCCTTGATTTTACTAATTGATGATTATCAATTATTGGCTCAGGGATATTTCTACTTAACAGTAATGTATGTAGGTGTATCCGTTTTTTATATAAAGCAAATACAATTAATTGACACATGGAATGTGGCATTTTTATTTATTGTTGTATCTGAAATACTTCTTTTGAAGTCAGCAGGAAACCATACTGTATCCGCTGTCAAATATCTTTTGATAGCAAATAATATTATTAACATAGGTTATCTCTCCAATTTAAATAATAAAATTTCATTTAGACCTATCGCCAACTTGAAAGTCAGAAACACAAAAATGGTAACACCATTATTGCTGTCATTTGTCATTTTTTATTTTTTCATGAAAATTGAGGATTCCATTTATATGTTTTCAGTAGGTAGAAATGTTGTAATCCGTGAAGGAGAGGGACGGGGTTTTTTCTTAGATTCGATATTTAACTCTATTGGATTTATTATTCCGGCTGTGTTAGCATACTATTTTGTTTATGTAAGAAGGAAAAAGATTTGGATACCTATGTTGTTATCAATGCCCGTTTTTATAGTATTGTTTTTACAGGGGACACGTTTCCCATTACTTTTTTCATTATTAGGTTTTTTTATTGTTGTACAGTCAAAATATTTAAATAAGCTTGCTTTTAAGCATTATTTAGTTATATCATTAGTTATGTTCGGTTTAGCTTATGGAGCAACTATTATGAAACATTTTCGCTCATCAAGCACTAAGGACACAACATTTGTTTTTTTTGATAACAACGCTGAGAGATCGAATCTGCCTACAATTTTGGCAGAATCTATTATGAGTCCCGAAGGTGTAGTTGATATGACAAGTTTAATGTTTCGTTATTTTGAAACCAACGATCATTTATATGGATCGTCGAGTAGCTTTTTACTTTATTTTTGGGTGCCACGTCAGGTTTGGCCGGATAAACCGACAATGTTAGGGCATTGGTTTATTCGCGAACATAGAAGCGGTTTTGCAGAAGGACATAGCGCGTCGTTTGGTTTTACGGGGGACTTATATGCTGATTTTGGCTTATTTTCTTTATTTTTTATTTTATTAGTTGGCCGATTGTTAAAATATGCAGAAAATTTTAAGAATGCTTTTTTTAAGGTAGGAAACTATAACGTAGTTATTGGTGCAATGCTTTATCCTTATGTGTTTTTCTTTGTTAGGTCTCCGATTACGGCGACAATGTCATTCCTAGGTATTTTGTTTTTTTACGTTCTTTTAAAACGACTTATTTTTAAAAATTAAATCGCTATGAACTATTTCATATTTAACTATTCAACCGACATCCATCTTATTGACAGTTTTTTAAGATCAGCTGCTTTAGCTCACGGGCATAAAGAAGTTAAGTCCGAAGAATGGTTTATGTGGAAGTTCAAGCACAATCCTTTTGGTGAAGCTATACTAGCTTGTGCAGAGGAAAATGGCGAAATAGTAGGATGTGTTGCTTATGGCATACAACCTTTTTGGCTAAAGGGAAAAGTTATAACAGGCTCTTTGGCTTTTGAGAGTTTTGTACATCCTCAATACCAAAGGAAAGGGATTTTCAAAAAATTGATCAGTCTGTCAGAAAAGGAAACAAAAATGCGGGGTATTGAGATACTTTTTGCTTTTCCAAACTCCAATAGTTTACCGGGATTTGAACGGATGAATTGGACTAGATTGTCGATATCCGAATATTGGATTAAAGGCGCAAGTATATTTACTATTGCGTTAAATTTGACGGGGATTCGACAAGGTTTTAAACCTAATCCATCAAACTTACAAATATTGAATATACCGACGAACTTTCAGCAAAAGCCTCAAGAGAATCTAACATCGGTCATCACACTAGAATATCTGAAATGGCGTTTTTTTACTCATCCTGTAGCGGAGTACATAATTATTGATACCGAGGAATTATATTCAGTCATCAGAATGGGAAATAGAGGGAAGATACGAGAAGGACAGGTTCTTTTTATTCATATTAAAAACGAAAGGAAATTTAAAATGTCAACATTCATAGCCAAATGTCAACAAGCGTCGCAATATGACATTCTAAGCTTTCCGATTTCAAAAAATAATAGTATTCGAGAGTATTTAAAAAAAGCGATGTTTTTGAAAGTACCTAATAAAACAAATATATGTTATAAAATTTTGAACACAGACGGAATACAAGACGATGATGTGCTGAAAATCTCTTTAAGTGCTATTAATTACCACACGTACTGATATGAGAAGAATTTTAAGAAACATATTTTTAAACTTAGCGGGAAGAATAAAAAGACCTTACCCTGGTGTGCATATAATTAACTCTCATTATATAACGCCCTACAAAGTGGATTATGAAAGAGATGTTGTAATTTTTGAAAGTTATCTGTCTTTTTTGAGTAAAATAGGAAGATTTATTACACTTGAAGAAGCTACTCGGCGAATACTCAATAAGGACATTCCAGAAGATAAAGTAATGTTGACTTTTACTTTTGATGATGGGTTTGAAGAATGTTATACAATAATTGCGCCTTTATTGGAAAAATTCAATACCCGGGGAGCTTTTTTCATCAATGCTAATTATATTGATTCTTCTGAAGAATATCAAAAAGAATTTAATAAAAGAGTAGCTATACATACTAAAAAACCGATGACTTGGAAACAGATAAAAGAGCTGCACAAAAGGGGTCATTTAATAGGTTCTCATAATTTCGATCACACCAATTTTGCAATATTGTCTGATAAAGATATAGATTATCAATTACACGCCAACAAAACTAAGTTGGAGGAAGAGTTAAATTATAAGTGTAATTACTTTGCGTGGACTTATGGACAATTACAACATTTTCCACCTTGGGCCTTAGATATTACGTTAAGATATCATCCATTTATATTTAGTGGAACAAATTATAGGGCATATTTTTCTTATGATGGCCAAGTCGTCAATCGTAGGCATCAAGAAGCCTTCTGGCCAAAGGCACATAACCGCTATTTTTTAGCTGTAAAAAAGAGATAAGATGAAAATAGCAATTGATGCAACAAATATAAAAGCAGGGGGTGGCTTAACACATTTAAAAAGAATTATTGAATACTTTGATTTAGGTACGGATACCATTGTTTTAATTGGGGGTAGTTGGCTTAATACAATTGAAGCTCAAAAAAATGTGCAAAAAGTTATATTGGAGAACGAATTTCAATCTATAATTAAACAGGAGTTGTTTAAAGCTTTTAAGCTTAAAAAATATTTGAAAGGAGCTGATATAGCATTTATCCCCGGTGGTACATTTTCAAATAGAAAGGTGAGATATGTGAGTATGTCTCAGAATATGCTTGTCTTCGAAAACAAAGAACGAAATCGTTTCCCAAAATCCTTTACTTGGTTAAGGTATCTATTACTTGAAAGACTACAAGTCCGTTCATTTAAAAATGCAGAAGGAATTATTTATATATCTGAATATGCGAAAAATTACATTGAGAATAAATATCCAGAATTGAAAAATAAAAAATCGACAGTCATCTATCACGGTATTTCTGACGATTTCAGGCAAGTGCCTAAAGAGCAAAAACCCATCGAGACCTATACTAGAAACGCTCCGTTTAAATTGCTATATGTTTCCATTGTCAATTATTACAAGCACCAGTGGAATGTTATAGATGCGGTAAAAAAACTTCGTTCAAGAGGATATAATATTACTTTGGAACTGATCGGACCATTGTATGAACCGTTGCGAAGAAAATTCGAGACAGCTCTAATAGGAACTGAAGATTATATTTTTTACAAAGGCAGAGTCGCCTATGACGAAATAAGTGCAAGCTACAAAAATGCAGATATGTTTATTTTTGCATCCACTTGTGAAAATATGCCAAATATATTGGTAGAGGCAATGTCTGCCGGCTTGCCAATACTTTGTTCTAATTTTGGCCCAATGCCTGAAATATTAAAGGATGCAGGTGTTTATATGGATCCCACAAGTGTAGACAGTATTTCAGCCAATTTAGAAAAGATATTGGTTAATAAAGAAAATAGACAGGAAATAGCTCAAAAAGCCTATACTTATTCCCTGGAATTTTCTTGGAAGAAAACAGCAAATGAAACATTTGATTTTATAAAAGAAATCATACCTGTCCAAAATAAAACCTGAAGGAGCATAGAAAAGGGGGACTCTCAGCTAAAAGTGTTAGGTTGTAGTTGCTAAACGAAAACCTAAGAGTCTCCCGATGGTAAAAATATCACTTTTCAGTCAAATGCTGCGTCTGATTCCCCGAGATAAGTTCGAACGCTTAGTATCGAAGCACTCTTCTGATAAGCATCAGAAGGGGATTAATTCTTGGACGCACTTAGTAGCCATGCTATTCTGCCATATCGGGGGTGCAGCTTCGGTGCGGGAT
>Ga0207415_1001326_pt1 | contig 12850 bp, 9 predicted proteins | sample Passage237A_FD_187369 | JGI IMG/M metagenome (GOLD analysis project Ga0207415, IMG submission 187369) | Cellulose adapted compost microbial communities from Newby Island Compost Facility, Milpitas, CA, USA - Passage2 37A (SPAdes) (version 3) ...
CCGCTGCGTGGCCCCGCGATGCCGAAATCCCACTCACAGACGTCCGATCCGTGCCCAAAACGGGGCTTGCGCGACCGCCGCCTACCCAGCAGACTGCCCGAAAAGGGCGTTTGAACTTCCTATACGCCGCGGTATCTCGATTCGCTGGAAATTCCCCTTCGGGCCGATAAGTTGGATTTGCAGCCAGTGATCCAGCATGTCCCTGCGGCCCGCTCGGTAGTCCTCCAGTTCGGAGCAACGGACTGCTGCGTGCACGAGGCGCGAACCTTCTGCGAGGGAACGCTTTGCCAAGTCCATGAGCTCGACTTCGCGCGCCGACTCACCCGGCGTGCAATAGCCACTTGGATTGGAGAACAGGACCTGCTGACCAAGCACGTTCACCGACTCCGCAGCCGCGCGTTGCTGGATAACTGTCTCCAGGGCAGCCTGCCGATTCTGCGTGACTGGCGCGACAGTTGGCGGTGGATAGGAGGGGGCCGCGGTGACGGGGGCTTGAGCAACTGGTGCCGTCGCCGAGCGGGTGGGCTCGTTCTTGGTCGAGTTGACGAAGACAATGAGCAGAAGCCCGATGCCCAAGCCGATACCGACCATCCATTTACCGGTGGCCACGTCTGATGAGCCGTCGCTCTTTGATTTGGACGGCGGTGGAACAATTGAGGCAGACGACGCTTCCTCGGCCTGTCTGGGGGGCGATTCGGGAACCGGAGCGGGGCTGGGCGGCGGAGTTACTTGTGGCGTGGACTTGCCGGCTGGGCTGCCTTCGTCGACATCCGAAACAAGTGTCGAAAGGCCTGAGAAGCCTTTGGCGTTTCCATTTTGTTTGTCGTCAGCAGCCACGGCTCTTCATCTCCTCTTCAAAGCCGCAGCTTCGTATAAACGCCTTCGACCATACAGTCATCTCCGTCTTCGAAGCGAAGTTGTCCGAAACCAGAAGCCGAAATTGTCAGGTAGGCTTCTTCGCCAAGCGCAAGGGAGAGACAGGTCGATGTCTTGATGTACGAATCTGTTCCGAGGACCTCGTACCAATCATCATCTTCACGACTGACCGTCACCACGTACTTACCAGCCTTCTGCTTCGACAGACCAAAAACCGCCTTCACATCGCACTTGTCCTTGCTGTCGAAGAAGATTAGCTCTCCGCCGTAGCCGGACGCCTTGAAAATGGCCTCTTCAGAGTAGGCATACACGTAGCAGTAGCGCGTCTGGATGATGATGTCTTTGCCGTCGATCTTGTAAACGTTGCTGCCCTTGCGGGTCAGGCTCACCTCATAGTTTTCAGCCAGAACTGGCCCGGCCTGAAGGGTCATCAATGCGGCAAGCGTGGCCTGTAGGGTCTTCTTCATTACCATCGCCTATTGGGTCTGGAAGCTCGACAAGCGGCTTTTGACGAGGTCGAGCTTGGCCTTATGGGCCAGTGGCCTGTTGAAAACACGATTCTGGATTTGGTCGGACACCTTGCTGATGGCGATGTACGCCATGCTCAAGCCAGACTCCCGCTCTGAGGCCTTCTTCTCGACGAAATCGTATGGGAAGTTCTCGCAGAACTTGTGGAAGCCGGAGAACTGCGCGACATCCTTCGTGAATCGGAAGCCGTCTGGGGTCAGGCGCGAGCGCCGTGGATGGTAGAGGTCAACGAAAAAGATGAACCATCCGCTTCCGTCGAATGTCACGGCCTCAAACACGTCCACTTTATCGATGGCCCCGAGGCGATGAAAAAGGATGCGCTGCCCCGACTGCGTTTCGAGTCTGGACAGATATGCCAGTTGACCGATCGGCCCGTTAACCGGGATGGGGTTCGTCTCAGTAAAGCCAAACGGGCCAGAGCCGTTCGGGTCCTTGTCGTAGGCAGGCGCAGATTCCAGCATCGCCTTCATCATTGGATGAACGAGCTCCAACTGGAATTTTTCGTCATCCAGGATGCGATGGATGTGCGCAAGCGCCTCACGTAACGCCTTGTCTTCTTTGTTGCCCCCGAAGAGGTTTGATAAAAATCCCATATAAGCTGCCCCCAAAGTCGAATGGATTACGTCATTGCAGCAGTTCGCTCAGTCGGCGCAGTCCGGGCTTCTTGAAAGCCATGCGAATGAGCTGCTCCAGAATGTGCGTGTTTGCGACGTGAATGTAGGAAATGCCGACATTGGTTTTCTTGTCGTCCTTGGACCCGATGCAGAACGATCCATCAGCATTCCATATCTGCACCTGCCCCCACGTGCACCGCACCCTTTCATTGGCACCCAGAAATTTGTGCCTCACCAGGGTGATGCCATCGTCGTGAAGGAGTGCGTCGCCGAAGTACAGGTCCCGCCCATCCTTCAGCGCTTCCAGCATCTCACCCAGCAGGCGAACGCACACGGCTCGCCAGAGCTTGTCGATAAACTTGCTGTAGATGTCCTCTTTCTTTAGCTCGACAACCGCCTCCGAGCGCTTGTCTCCGAAGGCAATGGTGTAGGTCGTCCCCGTCGGCACGCCGTTGACGGAGTGGCGCACACCACCCCAGCGAACTCGAGTGATCGAATCCAAAGAAAAACTCTGCCCTTTCCATGAGATTCCATCGGGCGAAATGCTCAGGGTGTCCTTGAACATCACACCAATTTCAGCGCGGTAAGTGATCTCACGCGCCCATTCGTCTTTGCGTGCTACCGCCTTCTTCCGCTCATGGAAGATTTCGGCAAGCGCATCCGCATCCTGCTCAACGCGCTCGGATACCTCAGGTAGCTCGGCAAACAACTCTTGAAGTAGACCAGTCAGCCGTTGGGACTGCGTCAACATGTCATGCGTGTTGAACAGGTCGATGGCGAGGCTACGTATCTCGTAGGCCAGGTCACGGCTTGCTTCATGATCGATGCCGCGCGCTTTGGCACTCAGCTGGATAGGCTGTGCGACCTTGTCCCAATTACGTGCCACGGCATCAAGCTTGTCCACATACGGCTTGACGGCTGCTTCACCCGAGTTCGCCGAGTCACGGGCGGCTTTGATCAGCTTGTGGACGTTCTCAGCTTCCTTCTGCAGAAAGCCTTGGGTTTCCACTTCGTAGCTATCGACGAGGTCATCGATCAGTTCGGGCGCGTGATCCTCGCCGCCCAACGTAACCCCCTCCACTGTGTCCGTCATGACCTGGACGAGCGTCGTAGGTGGCAACCTGTCGAGGGCGTCCTTGATGGCGCTGCGATAGTACCGTTTACGTTCCGCCAGTTCGGCTTCGATTTGGTCAAGTGCCCGGACCTCCGGGAAGCCGGAGACGGCACGGTCTTCATTGATGTCGCGCAAGACATCTTCGGGATCGATCTCATCCACGAGGTAAGCAACCTCCTGAATGAAACTCGCCAGATCTTCCGCATCGTGTTCGCTATCCACCGCCTCGAAGGCGGCGGCAAGCAAATTCAAGTGTGCAAGCGTGGGCAAGCCAGACTCCTCCCTGACCGCCATAGGATCATGGAGCAGGTTTTCAACGAGCTGGGATGCCTTTCGCGGAGAAACGCCGGGAAGCCATGCGATCTCCGCGCTCAACCTGGTGCGTGGATTCGTTAGATCAGAGCGTGCCTTCTGGCAGACATCGTGGTCCAGCTCCAAAGACTTCTCTTCAGCCAATTCAACGATTCGCCTGCGGTCGTCGCGGGTGGTCACACCGAGAATCGCGAAGGGCGTCTGATGGAGTGCGGTTGTTTTCAGTGTGCGTTGAACTCGGGCTCGCGGAGATGGGGAATTCCTGGTCGGTTGCGCAGGAGGTGCAGCAATTGGGCGGGAAGATGCCGTTGTTGGCACGGGCTTCGCAGATGCGTCTGATGCCGGTTGAGCACCAAGCATCGCCATAAGCTGCGGGTCCTTCAAAGCTTCTTGCGCCTGAGCCAAAGCATCAGCTGGCACGGAAAGCTTCAAATGATTGCGAAGCTCGTGGCTGTAATGTGCCAGCTGCGTTTTCGACGAGAGGTGATCAGTAAGCACGAGTGACAAAGCCAGCTCGCTGTTTAATCGAGGAGTGGTTCCGCATGCACCGCAGGCGAGCAATGCACCTGACTTCTCTGAACCACATTTAAAACAAATTGCTGTTGTCATTCTTGAAAGTCCCTGACGATCCTCTCACCGATAACCCACCTTACCGAGTTCTCTTCGCAAGCAGTTGTAGTAAGTTCCGGGGCCGCTGTACTGGCGCGCACTTTCACACGCTCGCTCTATTGCCGCTGATGCTGTAGACGTAAGGCCTGACAAATCAGGAGTGCCGCCTGACGAGCGAAGACTGGATATTTCCCGATTCAAACAGTTGTAGTACGCGCCGGGCCCACTGTATTGGCGCGCACTGTCACAAGCACGCTCAATGGCGGCTTGCTCAAAAGCTGAAAATCGAGAAATATCCGGTCGCCCGCGAGATGCGTTCAGACTGGAAAGTTCTCGATTGAGGCAGTTGTAGTAAGCGCCAGGACCGCTGTACTGACGTGCACTGTCACAGGCCCGCTCGATGGCTGCTTGTTCTGAGGGAGATGCACCAGAAAGATCGGGGCGTCCGCGCGACGCGTTAAGGCTAGCAATCTCTCTATTGAGACAGTTGTAATAAGCGCCAGGGCCGCTGTACTGCCGCGCGCTATCACAGGCACGCTCAATAGAGTTCCTTTCAGCACTGGTCACACGAGACAGGTCGGGACGTCCACCTGATGATTTGAGACTAGCCATCTCGCGAGCAAGGCAAGATTGATAGGCGCTGGGTCCACTATAAAGTCGTGCACTATCACAGGCTCGCTCCATGCCGGACTGTTCGGAATCAGTCACGGCTGTACGATCTGGGCGCGCCGGGGAGCGCTCAGGCGGGGGTATGGCAGACGATGGGGGTACGAACGTGGAAGTGTTCGGAGGTGCTACCTGAGGGCTTTCTCGCACAGCAGCGACACGATCATCTGAGAGGCGCCGAAGTAATGACGACGTTGGGAGTCCGTCGGGCGTAAGGCCACTATCCCGTTGAAATGCCAAAATCGCTGAACGTGTTTTAGTCCCCATGAGACCGTCAGCGCTACCTGCGTCATACCCAAGTTCATTAAGCTTCCGTTGAATAGCTTGTACAGTCGCATCCGGAGCAGGACGCGCGGGCGCTGGTGCTGGTGCTGGTGCCGACAGGGAGCCAGTGGATGGATCGCGAGCGAATCGGCTCCTTCCTTCTGCCTGAAGTTGGCCACGATACGGCTCAACGTCTCGGCGTGCGCTCTCCAAAGCACCGCTTCTATAGCGGAAACTGCCACAGCGACTGTTGTAGTCAGCCACCATGGCATTGAACCGATCGACATCGGAGTCGCTGTAGTTGTTGAGAGCGGCCTTCGCGCCCTCCATACGGATGTCTTCGGCCAAGCAATACCGAATCTGAGCCGTTGAAAACACCAAGTCCTGACCTACTGGCGGCTTTGATTCTTGTGGCACGGAGGGGGCTTGCGGTTGAGCAGGCGGCGAATAGCTAGGCGCTGCACTCTGTGCGGGCGGTGAATAGGCGGAAGACGGTGACGGAGTGTTCTTATCGGACTGGCCGATGAGCCAAAGCAGGCCAACTACGGCAGCTATGCCCAGTATCCATTTGCCCCCAGACGAGCCAGAAGACGGTTGCGGAGGCTCTTGATACGCCTGACGCTGAGTCGGCTGCTGCGATTGCGGTTGAGCAGCCTGCGAGGCTGGGCGTCCGGTGGATGTCGTAGAGCCGGCGGATTCCGTCTTGGGCGCAGGGGGTGGCGGTGTCGTGTCCACGTCGGACACGAGCGATGAAAGGCCGGCGAAGCCCTTGCCTTCATTTTTCTTGTTGTTTTCTTCCTCCGCTGCCACCAGTGTCTCCCTTAGATAAATCCTATGCGCCGCTTTTCGCCGCCTTCACGTTCCCGTGCAGGTGTCGTGCGCAAAGCCGCCAGCAGACTGGCCTGGTCCAGCCTTTCCTTGCCAGAGCGTGCTGCGAGCCTTGCACCTTCCCGCACAACGAAAGCAACGTCGGACAACGGTCGTCCAGCGAGTTCTTGCGCCAGCGGCTTGGAGTCCACGTCTGACTCCTTCGGCAAAGCTGACAGCAGCTTGTCCAGCAGCGACAGCACCTCGAGCTCGCTTGCAAAGTCCACCTTGATGACATGATCGAAGCGTCCCCGGCGCTGGATGGCGGGGTCGATCATGTCAATCCGGTTCGTCATCGCGATGATCAATACCTCGTTCTTCACAGCCTCCGGGATGCGCCGCAGGAACTCAGCCACCTCTTCGACGCGGTGATGGCCCGATCCCATTTCGCGGTCAGCAAGAAACGCCTCCATCTCGTCGATCACGAGCACTGATGGCGCGTTTTCCATCGCTTTATCGAACACCTGGGCGACCTTCTTGCTGGTCTCGTGGATGTACGGGCTGGCCACGCTGGATGCGTCGATCTGGAAGCTCGGCCACCCGAGGAAATCAACCAGTCGCTCGACCGCAAAGGTCTTGCCGGTGCCTGGAGGGCCGTACAGGATCACGGCTGATGGGAATTCGATGCCAAGCGCCTTGTAGCGGTCGCGGTGCAGAATGATGTCAACGATGTGCTCGTTGAAGAAGGTCGCCAGTTCGGGACGCCCCGCGAGTTCGAAGACCTTGTTGGGCTCCGGCTCGGCGCGCTTGACTTCCTCCACCTTCTCGGCAGGAGCAGCTTCCGTTTTCTCGGCAGGCGCCGCTGGCTTGCGCTCCAACGGAATGATTTCCGCGACGTCGAAGCCCGCTGCCTGCACGACATCCTTCAGATGGCTCGCGCCCAGCCAGCTCATGGTCTGGCGGAGACGGCGGAAGGACGTGGCCGGAATGCTGGTGCCGCCCGTCAGCCAGTAGCCGAGTACGACATCATCGCCAGTTCTGGAGCTGATGCTGTAGGTTGGCAGCAGCCGCGTGATCTTCTCAACGTAGAGCGCATCCTGGAGCGCCGAATCCGCATCGATATCGCGTGTTGCCTTCAACGCAAGAGCAAAGGCGAGCGCCTCAGCCTTGGTGTCGGGTGATTTCGCCTCGCTGACCGGGCACAGCGTCTGGCTCGGACCACACGAGATGGACCGAAGCTGCTGATCGCCGAACAGGAAGACGTTGAAGGTCCCATCATCGATCAGCCCGGCATCTACCCAATGCTGAGCTAGCGCCTCGCGTACAACGAGCGCCCGCCCACCACCCTGGGTCTCAAGGATCTGCCAGTCCGCCCCTTCAAACAGGGCGACGCGCGCCTTCGCACCGTCGGGCAACGTGAAACCGATGGGAAGCCACGCGTCGAGTGCCATGGGTCAACTCCGCACGATGTTCGCGCCAGCAAGCATGTCGTCCTCACCCGCAGAACCGATGCGGATGGAATCGAGATGGGCTACTACAGCACGAAGCTTGTCGATGTCATTGGCCTTCAACGCCTCCGCTCCCGCAGCCACCAGCTGGGCATGCTCGCGGGCATCTGGGAAGAGGTAGGTATCCTCGGCCAGCCACTTGAAGCGCTCGATGACGAACCAATCCTGACGCCACAGGATCATGAAGTTGCGACCGCGCAGATCATCCAGGTGCGACTCGAAGTCGCCACTGTTGTTGTCAATCGCGCGCTGCGCTGTCTTGACCAAGTTGTCGAAAGACGAGGCTTCGGTGGGTCTGGCGTGCTGGCGCACCACCTTGTCGAAGAAATCGACTGCCTTGTCCAGTTCCAGCTGGCGAATGTCCTTCAGATGCTCCTTGCGGGTCAGCGCCAGCAGCCGTTTGGCCTCCTGAACGTGATCCATCGCCTGCTTGGCCGTCTCGGGGTCGGCCTCGTCAGTTTTGATAGTGCCCGCCTGCTCCAGCTTCTCCCGAGCCTGCTCCAGACGTGGGTCATCGACCTTGGATGCCATCTCGTCAAGCCGCTGCAAGGTGTGGTCCGACTGCTCCTGGATGTTCTTCGCCTGGTTGGTGTAGTCGACCTTGCCTTCCTGGCTGGAGTAGAAGTTACGCCCGCTCTGGAACGAACCGCTGATTGAAGGGACTGAAACCTCCAGAACGATGTTGCCGGAGTCGAGCACTTCGTACTCGCAGATCAGCTCCGCGCCAGCGGCGATGACACCGTCGTCGAAATCCGTTCCCTTGATCTCAAACATGCCGATGAATCGGTTGTCGTTGATGGGGTCGGAGATGTCGCCCTCCCACAACTTGAACTTGATCGACCCAGCACTTCCAGCCTTGAGAGACTCGCCCGCCTTGAAAGTCTTCTTGCCTTTCTTGGGTAGCTGATCGCCCTCCCGAACGAGATAATCCAAGCTCAAGCGACCACCCACCTTGTCGCGCGCTTCCACGCCGACGGAATGCGATGCCGGGATCGCATCGATGCTGGAGGCGGTGCGTGCGATGACAATCTTGTCTTCACGCAGCGATACGGGCCCGCCGTTGGAATCGAACACAAACACCTTGAAGGTGTTGTCGCCAGGCTTGGTCAGGTTGAGTTCGATACCTGCGCCATCCTTCAGGGCGATGCGTCCGGAAGACCACCCGGTGTCCAGACTGTCAATCTGAAACTCGACTCCAGCCGGAGCAGAACTTCCCAGTTTGGCGACGATCTTTGCCTTCGAGTCCGGCGTGCGCGCGATGTAGTTGAACGACAGATCAAGCGCGCCACCGGCGCTGATGGCTCCTCGGGCGCTCTTGCGTCCACGGCTTTGCGACGCCCAATCGATGGACTCGGCGAAGACCGCTGCGCCTTCCGCAACGGCGGTCATCGGGTTCACATCGGTGGACGGCGCGATACCGAGCTCGAAGGCCACCTTGTCACGCAAAGGCTTGTAGTGGGTTGGGCCACCCACAAAGACAACACGCTCGACGTCGTGTGGGCTCAATCCAGCCTTTTCGAGGGTTTCGCGGGCGGACACTATGGTCTCTTCCACCTTCGGCCCGATCAGACCGTCGTATCGTTTGCGATCAATGGTGATATCGATGTAAATCTCCTCACCCGCCTGATCGCGGACACCGAGTTCGGTCTCGGGCAGACTGACGACGGCCTCTTCCTTCTGCGACAACTCGATCTTTGCCTTCTCTGTCGCCCATGTGGCCATACGCAGCAGGGACTTGAACTGTGGATTGGTCGTCAAGTCTTCCGGAAGATCAAAGTTTTCCAGCAGCCACGGCTTCACGATGTTGTCGAACAGAATCCGGTCGAAGTCGCGACCGCCACACATGGCGATGCCACCGTGCGCGAGAAGTGTCACGCGACCGGAAATACTCTCTGCAATTGCGATGTCGAGCGTTCCACCGCCGAGGTCATAAACGACAAACACGCCGTCATTCTTTCGCTGCCGCATGACGCTCATCACGGCGGCCACCGGTTCTTGCATCAAGGCCACTCGCCCGAGCCCAGCCGCATCAGCGGCAGCCATCGTCGAGTCCTTCTGCATCTGGTTGAACGCGGCTGGAACCGTAATGACGGTACCGGTGTCGCCATCGCCCCGGATCTCTTCCGGCAGGTAGCCGTACAGCGCACGCAGCACCTCGGCAGAGCATTCCTCTGGTGTCATGGTGAGGTTCACCGCCGGCAGCTTGACCGGCGTGCTCGTACCCATGAGCCGCTTGAACAGCACCGCCGCGTTGTCGGGGTTGCGGGCAGCATTGTTGTAGGCGCGCGAGCCGACGTACTTGTTGCCACGCCGGTCAATGAAGATGGCCGACGGCGTGACGTCGTGCTGTTCTGGACTCTTGTAGAGCCGGATCGACTCGCCGTCGAAAGAGCAGATGGCACTGTTGGTCGTGCCCAGGTCGATACCGACGTACTTCATGCTTCCACCTTCCTGAGCATTACCGTGCCTTGTTTGCGCAGGCCGTTCGGCCCCATGATGATTGGCTCCACCATCTGATCGACGAGCAACACGTCGTCAGGGCCGAAGTCCCCGAGGTTCAAAGCAGATGCCGCCATACCCGCGTCGTAGTGCTGCCCCTCGACGTTGACCAGCTTGAGGCCACTCGAGTCGAGGCTCTCCTCGACCTTCTTCTGGAAGTAGCGGAGCTGATTGACATAACGGCCCGACTCACCCGCATCGAGTTTGCTGACGACCTTTCCGAACAGACGCGAGAAACGCCAACTCTCGACAGCGATGTCGATCAGGGATTGCTCCATCTGCTCACTGCTTTCGGCCTGCTGGGTCATCAAATCCTCCTGTGGTTACGTCTTATCGGCTTTTCCGCCCTGCGTTTGCTGCTGAATCCATTCAGTGATCTCCGCCTTGGAGAACCGCCATGTCCCACCAACCTTGAACGCGGGGATCTTCTTGGCTGCGGCCAGCCTGTAGATCGTCCGGTCCGTGACCTTCAGGAACTCTGCGACCTGCTTGAGGGTGAGGATCTCGCCCTCGCTGGTACTTGTAGGCATGGTGATGGCCAGTCTAGGTAAAACTATGACAGAACAGTGCAGAATTTTCAGGGCAGCAATGACATACGTCACGGCGGTCACCCCGCTGTGTGCTGCCCGAGGGCTTTGCTGTAAAAAGGAAGCGGCCCCCGAAGGGGCCGCCAAGTTCAGCAACGCTCAATGCACCAACTGCCGGGCCAGTGCCACCTCCACCGAGTCGCCGTCCTGGTTCAGGACATCGAGTCCGGATTCGGGCACGTCGCCCGATGTGCTCTGCGACACCATGATCTTCTTGGCCATCAACCCCAGGCAGGTCATCTGCGAGGAATTGGCGTAGCCGAGGTAGACCACGCGCACCGGCTGCTTCTGGCCGATGCGCCATGAGCGCCGGGCGGCCTGCTGCAGCGAATACACGTTGTAGCCGGACTGGAGGAACACGATGGTCGGGAACTCCAGCAGGTCCAGGCCGGTTTTCACCAGCTCGGGATTGGTTATGAGCACGTCGATGCCACGGTCCAACTGCTCGGCGATCCAGTCTTCGCGGCGGGAGGCATCCACGCTCGCGCGCAGTACCGCCACCTTGAAGCCTTCCTGCTCCAGCAGCACCTTCAAACGCGACGTGGTGTCGCGGGTGCCGGTGTAGACCGAATAGACCAGGGTCTTGCGACCTTCTGCTTTCTCCTGCTTGCAGATCTCGATCAGCTCGCGTTCCTTGGGCATCACCTCCAGCTCGTTGAACTGAGCCGGGACGAAGGCCAAGGTGTTGCGCGTGCGCGGATGCACCACCGTTTCCGACCGGAAGCAGCAGTCCGGCCAGGCCAGCAGCACGTTGAGGACCACACCGAGCAGCGTCGTGTCGCGCTTCGCCAGGGCCTGTTTCAGCTCCTGGGTCAGCCGACCCGCCAGATCGCGGTAGGCCGCGGCTTGCGCCGTGTCCATCGCGACTTCGCGGAACTCCTCGTCGTAGGGCGGCAGCACATTTCCGCCGATGTCCTTCAACTTGAGGAAGACCGTGAACGGCAGGACGCAACGCAGCACGCCCTTGGGACCGAAACCCGGCGCCTTGACCGTGCGCACCGATACCTTGGTGCCCTTGGCTGTCTTGTGCGCCGTGCCGGTGCTCTCGGAATAGATGTCCTTGAGCACCCCGTGATCGCGCATGAACGCCATCGCGGCCGACGTCATGCTGCCGTTCTTCGTCGGCCGGTAGCCATCTTCGATCATCCGCCCCGGCAGGGCTCGGAACAGCAGGTGGAACAGGTCGTCGCCGTAGCCGCCCATCAGTGTGCCGGTGAGCAGCAGCGTCTTGCGCGCCTTGGCCGCCAACACCCCCATGGCCTGGCCCTGAGCGGAGCCGCCGTTCTTGTACTCGTGCGCCTCGTCGGCGATGAGCAGGTCGAACGTGCCTTGGGGAAGCTGCCTCTTGATGAACTCGGACGGCTGGTAGCCGCCCTCGCCGAAGCCGAACTCCATGTTGGCCATCGCACGTTCCATGCGATGGGCTTGCCGGTCCGAGAAGACCAGCTCGCCGTTGCCATCCATCAGGTTGATGAACTCGTGGATGTTGTCCCCGAGCATCGACGCGAGGAAGGCGTCGCCGAACTTCTGCATCAGCTTCTGCGCGGTGACTTCCCCGATGGTTGGAATACGCTTCAGCGCCTTGAGCACGGTCGAGGACTGGTCGCTGGCGGACAGACCTCTGGGACGGATCAACGACCACAGCGGTGCACGGCAGTGGCTGCATTTGCGGCGGGACTCCTCGGCTTCCAGCTCGACCGGGTTGATCGGCTCGCCGTCGAGGTCGGTGATGATGTGGCCGCAATCCGGGCACGCTGCCACGTCACCGTGAGGCGTGCGCCGCCGACCGAAGACAGGTTTCCAGTGGAACCCCATCCGCATCCGCACGCGGCCCAGGACGAAGAACTCCTGGGCCTGAGCGGGCACGCCCAACTGCTCGCGCAGTTTCAGCAGCTTGACCAGCGTGTCCGGGCCGTTGAGCACCCAGACCTTGGCACCGGCCACCGTCTCCTGGATCTCGCGCCGCCACTTGTAGACCAGGTGCGGCGGAGACAGAACCAGGGTACGGCGGTAGCCTTCGGCATTGAGCACGGCGGCGGTGGCAATACCCACCGTCGTCTTGCCGCAGCCCATCTCGCCATTGACGATCGCGGCGCGCTCGCCACGATCGACCAACAGCTCGGTGACGGCATGGACCACATCGGCTTGCGCCGGGAACAGCTTGCGCTTGAGCGCGGCGAGGATCAGTTGCCGATGCACCCGCACCTGGCCGGTGTAGACCGGAGGATTGGCGCGGTTGAGCGAATCGAGCAGCTCGTCGCCGAACTCCGATACGAAGTCCTGCAGGCTGAGCGTGAGGGGTGAAGCGGCCGTTTCGAGCAGGTCGCCCTGCACAGCGGTTTCGGGAACGGTTGGTACAACGCCGCGACGGGCGAATACGGCGACATGGTCGAGCTCGGCATCCTCGATCCGACCAAGGTCACGCGCACCGCGTTGCAGAACGCCGCGTCGATCGCCGGCCTCGTC
>Ga0207415_1001347_pt1 | contig 12687 bp, 7 predicted proteins | sample Passage237A_FD_187369 | JGI IMG/M metagenome (GOLD analysis project Ga0207415, IMG submission 187369) | Cellulose adapted compost microbial communities from Newby Island Compost Facility, Milpitas, CA, USA - Passage2 37A (SPAdes) (version 3) ...
GGCGGCGGGGCGGTGGTTGCGCGAGCGCGGGCACGAAATGGTCGGCATACGGTTGGACTCGGGCGATCTCGCGTATCTGAGCATCGAGGCGCGGAAGATTCTCGATCAAGGCGGGTTTCCCGACGCGGCGATCATGGCGAGCAACGATCTCGACGAGCACATCATCGCGAGCCTGAAGCAGCAGGGGGCGAAGATCGGGATGTGGGGAGTGGGAACGAAGCTCGTGACGGCGTTTGATCAGCCGGCGCTGGGCGGAGTGTATAAACTCTCGGCGGTGCGCGAGCGCGGCGGCGAGTGGGAGTTCAAGCTGAAGCTGTCGGAGCAGGTGGCCAAGATCACGAACCCGGGTGTGCTGCAGGTGCGGCGGTTCGCGAAAGGCGGGGAGTTTATCGGCGACATGATTTTCAACGAAGCGGCCCCGATCGAGAACGAGCGGATGATCGTGGACCCAACGGACGTGACGCGGCGCAAAGCGATGCCGGCGGACGCGGCGGCGGAGGAGTTGCTCGTGCCGGTGTTTCGGGCGGGCGAGTGCGTGTATGCGGAGCCGACGTTGGAGGAGATTCGAGCGCGGGCGCGCGAGCAGTTGGGGCGGCTCTACAGCGGAACGAAACGGCTGCTGAACCCGCATGAGTATCCGGCGGGGTTGGAGCCGGGGTTGTTCGAATTGAAGACGCGGTTGATTTTGGAGAAACGGAGAGCGGGGGTCTGAGGTGGCCTGCGAAACACGCGAAAGGGGCGAAAGAGAAAAAGGAGCTGAGAGCTGCGGGCCGAGAGCCGAGAGCTCAAGTCCGGAGCTGAACTTTGAACTCTGAACCGGAGCGCGAACCATGGATGGACGCGGATGAACACGGATTTGGTTGGCCCACGGAATACACGGATGACACGGAAGGTTTTGGTTGCCCGCTGAAGACGCGAAAGGGGCGAAAAGAAGAGGGCATGCTGTTCGGAAGCAGAGGCGGCGCCTGCTCGTGGTGCCATTAGACTGGACGCGTGCGAACACCTGAGAAAGCTACGCGCGTTTACGGGCCGATAGCTTAACGGTTAAAGCAGAGGACTCATAATCCTTTGAGTCAGGGTTCGAATCCCTGTCGGCCCATTACCGCGAAGCGGAGATGGGCGCGAGAAGGCGGTCGCGAAGCGATGGCTGAAGGCCACCAATCCCAGTTGGCCCACCAACTTTCGTTGGGGCGCGGCGTAATGGGATTGCACCTACGGGCTCGCACCGCATAACCGCGGCATCCTGCTTCTTGTGATGCGCCTGCGTCGCTTCGGCTGCCTCCTCGCGTTCCCCTCCGACCGTTTTGTCCAAGCCCCTTCCGTTCGTGATCTGGCTGGCTTAGGCATTCCAACGCATCCAGCGCACTTTCGTTCTGCGCACTCGGCTCTCGTCTCCCGAAGGGCCTGATCGTCCACTCTCGTTTTAACGTGACCAAACAAACATCTTCCGCCGAACAAGCCTTCCTCGACGATCTCGACAAGAAGCTCTGGAACGCCGCCGACCGGCTCCGCTCCAACCTCGACGCCGCCGTCTATAAGCACGCCGTCCTCGGCCTCATCTTCCTCAAATACGTCTCCGACGCCTTCGATCTCCGCCGCGAGGAGCTCGAGGCCGCCTTCCGCGATCCGGCGAACGATTACTCCCTCGACCGCGCGGACTACGCGTCCGACGCGGCCTACGCCGCCGCCATCGCCGCCGAGCTCGAAGACCGCGACTACTACACCGAGAAAAACGTCTTCTGGGTGCCGCCGCTCGCCCGCTGGAAAACCATCCAGGAAAACGCCGCGCTCGCGCCCGACACCGTCATCACGCTCGCCGACGCCGCCGCGGGCGGTTCTCCCCAAACCTACACCTTCCGCTCCGCCGCGCGCCTGATCGACGACGCCCTCGAAGCCATCGAAAAGGAAAACCCCCGGCTCAAAGGCATCATCGAGAAAAACCGCTACATGCAGCTCCAGCTCGAGCCCGCCAAGCTCGTCGGCCTCATCAGCGAAGTCATCTCCGCCATCCCCTTCCGCCACGCCAGCCTCAACGCCAAGGACATTCTCGGCCACGTCTACGAATACTTCCTCGGCCAGTTCGCCTTGGCCGAGGGCAAGAAGGGCGGCCAATACTACACGCCCAAGAGCATCGTCTCCGTCATCGTCGAGATGCTCGAGCCCTACTCCGGCAAGGTTTACGACCCCGCCATGGGCTCCGGCGGCTTCTTCGTGCAGAGCGAGGCCTTCATCGAGGCCCACGGCGGCAAGCTCGGCGCGATCTCCGTTTACGGACAGGAGAGCAACCCCACCACCTGGCGCCTCGCCGCGATGAACATGGCCATCCGCGGCATCGACTTCAATTTCGGCAAACAACCCGCCGACACCTTTCTCAACGACCAGCACCCCGACCTCCGCGCCGACTACGTCCTCGCGAGAACATTCTCCAACAACTGATCCCACTTTATGCCGCGCAAAAAGAAAACTGACCCTGCCGCTCCGAATGCGGGCGATGCCATCGCTTCCATCAAATACCCGGCAAAGCGCAAGAACCTCCCGCCTGCGGGCATTGAGGCGCAGGGGAGACTTCAGGAAGCGCCGCGCCTCCGCTACGAATACAATCCACACCTGCCGCCGGTGCTGCGTTCGGCCACGGAGGCGGCGGAGGCAGACAAATTGCCCGAACTTCTCGCCACGGCACGGCAGCGGGCGCTGACGGATGAGGAGGCGCGCATCCTCGCCGACGCCCTCCGCCGTCACGAGCCGTGGCTGGAGTGGAGCGGGAAGCGGGAGAAGCCGTGGTTCGAGGTCGAGCCGGTGGCGCTGCACATGCACGAGCGCATCTCCACCCAGGCCATCCTGCGCGTGCTGGCGCGGGAGGATGTGGAGCGCGATCTCTTTGCCGATCCACAGCACGATTATGCCAAGGCCGTGCAGTTCTATCAGCACGACGTGGATTGGTCGAACCGTATGATCCTCGGCGACTCGCTCCAGGTCATGGCCAGCCTTGCCCGGCGCGAAGACCTCGCGGGCAAGGTGCAGATGATCTACCTCGACCCGCCCTACGGCATCAAATTCGCCTCGAACTTCCAGCCGCAGCTTGGCCAGCGCGACGTGAAGGACCGCGAGCAAGACCTCACCCGGGAGCCGGAGATGGTCAAAGCCTACCGCGACACTTGGACGCTCGGCATCCACTCCTACCTCGCCTACCTGCGCGACCGCCTGCAAATGGCCAAGGAACTCCTCACCGACTCCGGCAGCATCTTCGTGCAGATCAGCGATGAAAATCTGCACCGCGTGCGGTGCGTGATGGATGAGGTTTTCAAAGCTGAGAATTTTGCGGGTATCATCACGTTCGCTAAGACAAGCGGCCAAGCAGATAACCTGCTCGCTTCTGTATCTGACTACCTTCTTTGGTATGCGAAAGACCTCCCAAAAATAAAATACCGGCAGCCATATTTGGAGAAGGAGGCTGGCGAGGAAGGAGGTTCGCAATATGACTGGGCGGAACTATCATCTGGCGAGAAGCGGCATCTAAGGACGGACGAACAACTTCCGAACGAAGCCGAGCTGTTTCACATCGCTCCTACAACCAGCCAAAATCCAACGTCTGCACCAAGGCAGTTTCAATTTGAGGGGCGGATCTTCGATTGTGGCGAGAATCAGCACTGGAAAACAACAAACCCTGAAGGATTGACGCGATTGGCCAAAGCAGATCGCTTATTAGCTGTTGGAAATGGCATCCGATATGTTAGGCGGCTGACAGATTTCCCCGTCGTTCCATACAACAACAATTGGCGAGACACAGGCACCAGCGGCTTTTCGGAAGGTAAGATTTATGTCGTTCAGACGAATCCTAAAGTTATAGAACGCTGCCTGCTGATGACCACCGACCCCGGCGACCTCGTGCTGGACCCGACGTGCGGGAGCGGGACGACGGCGTATGTAGCCGAGCAATGGGGCCGGCGGTGGATCACCTGCGATTCCAGCCGCGTGGCGCTGGCGCTGGCCAAGCACCGGCTGATGACGGCAAAGTTCGATTACCATCAGCTTCGCCCGCTGAGCGCGGAGGACGTGGCGCGCAATCCGCACGGGACGTGGCTCACCGACCCGACGGGCAAGATTCCCGGCAAGGCCACCTTTGCGTGCAAGACGGTGCCGCACATCACCCTCAAGAGCATCGCCCGCAACACCTCGCTCGATCCCATTTTCGCCAAGCACGAGCCGATCCTCGCGGAGAAGCTGGAGAAGCTAAACCGCGAAGTCGCCAAGGTCGGCGCTGAGCTCAAGGAGAAGCTGGTGGAGAAGCTCATCGCCAAACATCGCGAGCAAGGCGCGAACGCCGTGACCGACGCCGACAAGCGCCGCTGGCTGCTGCCGGACACAGCAGCGGTGTTGATCCGATCCTTCCCCGCGAAGAAGCCGCTCAAGGGCGTGACGCCGAAGCAGGCGGAGGCGTATCGTGCCGCGATTCCCAAGAGGGAATGGAAGGAATGGGAGGTGCCCTTTGACACCGATGCCGATTGGCCGAAGCCGTTGGCGGACGCGCTTACCGCCTACCGCGCCGCGTGGCGGGCGAAGATGGATGAGGTGAACGCCTGCATCGCCGCCAATGCCGAGATGGAGGAGCTGGTGGACAAGCCGGAGACGGTAAAGGGGGTGGTGCGCGTGAGCGGCCCCTTCAGCATCGAAGGCGTGATCGCCGTGGAAGACGGCCCCGACACGCCCATCGGCGGCGCTCCCGGCGAGCTGGATACCTTTGACGGCGAAGCCGAGGTGCAGAACGCCGAGGCGCATCTGGACAAGATCATCCGCCTGCTCAAGGCGAGCGGCGTGGATTTCCCCGGCAACAAGAACATGAAGTTCAGCCGCCTCGATCCGCTGACGGGGGCCTCGCTCATCCACGCCGAAGGCGAATGGATGAACGGCGATCACAAAGAACGCCGTGTGGCTGTGAGCATCGGCCCGGAAGTGGGCCATGTGACGGTGATGCAGGTGGAGGACGCCATCCGGACCGCCAACCGCCGCGGCTACGACGACGTGGTCTTCGCCGGTTTCGGCTTTGATGCCGCCGCGCAGGACATCATCGAGAGCGAGAGTCATCCCAGGCTGCGCCTGCACATGGCGCTCATTCGTCCCGACGTGGCGATGGGAGACCTGCTCAAGACCCAGCCCGGCAGCCAGCTCTTCACCGTCTTCAGCGCACCTCGCGTCAAAGGCCCAGAGAAGCAGGCGGACGGCGAGTATGTGGTGGAGGTGGAAGGCATGGATGTCTATGACCCCGTGAGCAACACGCTCTTCCCCACGAACAAGGAGCGCATCGCCGCATGGTTCCTCGACACGGACTACGACGGGCGCACCTTCTGCATCTGCCAGGCCTTTTTCCCCGACAAGAGCAAGTGGGCCAAGCTGGCCAAGGCGCTCGGCGCTGTGGGCGCGATTGAAGAAGACGCCTTCGAGGCATTGAGCGGACTGAAGAGCCTGCCATTCCCGCGACCGGAACGGCTGGGCAAAGGCGAGACGTGGAAAGTGGCCGTGAAGGTCATTGATCCGCGTGGCAATGAAGGGCTGCGAGTGCTCACCATCAACTGAACCGAGGAATCGTATGCCTGAAGACCAGATTCCCATTCAGCCGGTTGAGAACCCGATTCTCTGCTCGCCCTACAAGGAGCCGGACCAGCATTGGCTTTACGACACCAAGACGGGCATCCCGAGCAAAACCCCCGGACGACGCCCGGCAAGCTATTGGTTCAAGACGGAGCGCACCGGCGGGGCACAGCGCGATCTTTTCGCCGAAGAGGAGCGCGATGACCTGCCACTGGTGAACGCGCTGCGTGAGGACGTGAGGCGATGGCGTGAGTCCGGCTGGGAGAACGCGAGCGAGACGACAAAGAAGCTGCTGCGGCACTGGTGGCGCGAGGACCGCGGGCGGAGGCTCTTTTTCTGCCAAGTGGAAGCGGTGGAAACGATCATCTACCTGCGGGAGATTCTTTCGCTCGGCAAGAAACCGCGCTGGACGACGAAGCTGACGCTGGAGGATTTCAACACACTCGCCCAAGGCAAGAATCCGCGTCCGGATGAATGGATCGCCAGGGTGGCGCAGCATCCCAAGCTCGTGGACATCCCGAACGAGGCAGGCTTAAAGCCGATTCACCGCTACGCCTGCAAGATGGCGACGGGGAGCGGCAAGACGGTGGTGATGTCCATGTTGATCGCGTGGGCGTTCTGCAATCGCGGCACGAAGCCAGGCGATCCGCGCTATCCCCGCCGGGTGCTGGTGGTTTGCCCGAATCTCACCATCAAGGAGCGGCTGAACGTGCTGCGCCCTGGTGACCCGGATAACTACTACGAGAAGTTCGATATCGTGCCGTCCACGCTGCGAACCGAACTGGCGAAGGGCAAGGTGCTGGTGACGAACTGGCATTGGCTCGCGCCGGAAGCGGAAGTGCAGAACGTGGGTGGTGCGCCCATTGTGAAACTCGGTGCCGAAAGTCCCGAGGCATTCGCCCGCAACCGGCTCGGTGATCTCTGGGATGACGAGCCGCTGATGGTGCTGAACGATGAAGGGCATCACGCCTACCGTCCCGCGCCCGTTCCCGAAGGCGTCGCGCTGACCGCCGAGGAAAAGGCTGACCGCGAGGAAGCCACGGTATGGGTGAGCGGGCTGGACAAGATCAACTCAGCCTGCGGCATCGGCGTCTGCGTGGATTTGTCGGCAACGCCCTTCTATCTGCACGGCAGCGGCTACCCTGAAGGCTCGCCCTTCCCGTGGATCGTAAGCGATTTCTCGCTGGTGGATGCCATCGAGAGTGGCATCACAAAGATTCCGCGCCTGCCGGCGATTGATAACACCGGGCGGCCTGATCCGAAGTATTTCAAGCTGTGGGATCACATTGTCCGCGACTTGAAGCCGGGCGAGAAACTGACCGGCGGGAAACCGAAGCCGGCGGTTGTTTACCGAAAGGCGGAGGACGCGCTGCTAACATTGGCAGGCGAATGGAAGCAAAAGTTCGAACAAGTGATGACCTCCGCGCCCGGTCAGGACCGCACGCCGCCGGTGATGATCGTGGTGTGCGACAACACGGACATCGCGAAGGAATTTTATCGCGCGATTTCAGGCGAGGAGACCATCGAGGCAGACACGCCAGATGAGGACGAGGATGAGGAAGAGACGCCAAAGCGCCGGAAAAAGAAGGAGAAAGCGAAGAAACACTATGGCGCTGGGCTACCGGGCTTCCCAGAATTGTGGAACAGCCAAGGCGCGGAGGTGACCCTGCGCATCGACTCCAAGCTGCTCGCTTCGGCGGAAAGCGAGGACCCGAACGCGACCAAAAAGGAAGCCGCGGAGGAACTGCGGAAGATCGTCTCCACCGTAGGCAGACCCGGCGAGGCAGGCGCGCACATCCGCTGCGTGGTAAGCGTGAACATGCTCAGCGAAGGCTGGGACGCGAACAACGTGACGCACATTCTCGGGCTTCGGGCGTTTCACAGTCAGTTGCTCTGCGAGCAGGTGGTCGGACGCGGCTTACGCCGGATGGATTACACGCCGGATCCAGTGACGGGATTGCTGACGGCGGAGTATGTGGACATCTTCGGCGTGCCATTTTCGCTGATTCCGTTTAAAGGCCGTGAACCCGGCGGCGGCCCGCCACCGGAAGACCGCCCGAAGCACGAAGTCATGGCGCTGCCGGAACGGAAGGCTTTCGAGATTAGGTTTCCTGTCGTCGAAGGCTATGTCGTTTCGCTCCAGCGCAACGCGGTGACCGCTGATGTGGCCAAGATCGAGCGGACGAAACTCGATCCGTGGACAGTTCCCACCGAAGCCTTTGTGCACCCGCAGGTTGGCTACCAAATCGGCCATGCGAGCGCCCACGGCGGCTTCGGTTTCGATCTGGTGGATCGCCAGAAATACTACGATTCCATTCACCCGCAGACCATCGAATTTGAGATCGCCCGTGAGGTGGTGCGTGCGTTGACGGAAGCCGCGCATCCGGGCAAGGAGCGGCTGCGGCGTGAAAGCAGGAGCACGCTTTTTCCCCAAGTGCTGCGCATCGTGCAGAGCTACATCCGCGAGCGGGTGGACCTGAACGGTCTGCATCCCTGTGAGGTGGGCCTGCAGACCTACGCCCAGCGCATCGTCGGCCTGCTCATCGCCGCCATTACCCCCGACGACGGCAAAGGTGAAACTCCGCTGCTGCCCCGTCTCAACCGCTCACGCCCCATCGGCAGCACGGAGAGGGTTCATTTCAAAACGGTGAAGCCGGTGCAGATCACTGGCGCGAGCCACATCAACTTTGTGGCCTGTGACACGGACTCTTGGGAGCAAGCCGCCATGTTTCAGCTCGAGAAGCTGGCGAAGGAGGGCGTGGTCTACTGCTACGCGAGGAATGACCGGCTGGAGTTCAACATCCCCTACGAGCTTTATGGCAACCCGCATGTGTATGAGCCGGACTTCATCGTTCGCCTGCGCAACTCGGTGAACGTGGTGCTCGAAATCAAAGGCAAGCAGCACGAGGACACCGACGCGAAGCACCAAGCCGCCAAGCGGTGGGTTTCGGCGGTGAATCACTGGGGGCGGCTGGGAGAGTGGGATTTCCTCGTCTGCCGCGATCCGCAAGCGTTGGGTGAGGAGTTCAAGAGTCTCGTGGCTGCACGGAATGAACGAATCCGCGCAGTGGCAGCGGAGTTGCAGGGACAAGCCGAAGAAGAGGTAAGCCGTCTACGCTCGCTGGGATGGACGCAGTCGGATTTCGCCCGTGCTCTCAAGGAACTGCTGGAAACAAGGAGAGGCTGAGTAGCGATGCAGAATCAAAACTATCGCGTAGTTCTGGATACAAACGAAGTCGTCGGCGCGGGAACTGGCTGGCTGGACCGTGGCGTTCCTGTGCCTGACGGGAACCCGCATCGGCGCGTCTTGATCCGCGTGGCAGAATCACACACCGGACTCTACTGCGGGAAGATCGTCGGTGAATACTTGGAGAAGCTCGTGGACCTTGGACATCCGAAGGAACGAGCCTTGAAGATGATCACCTATCTGATGGGTGCCTTCACGCAGGTAGCTATTGTTTCGCCGGCTGCGCCTGTTCGTCCGGCTGATCTCGATGACGAAGTGTTTCTGCTCTGCGCCATTGACGGCAACGCTGATTACCTGGTCTCCGAGGACAAACATCTGACCGACATCAAGGGGAGTTACACGAAGCCAGTGATTGGGAGCAGCGGCGAGTTGGCATCAATTTTTGGTGTGTAGGTATTTGAAGCGATTCCGCCTCGTCATCGTGCGCGACATGTGGCTGACCGGTTTTGATGCCCCGTGCTGCCACACGATGTATGTCGATAAACCGATGAAGGGGCACAACCTCATGCAGGCCATCGCCCGTGTGAATCGCGTCTTTAAGGACAAGCCCGGCGGCCTCGTGGTGGACTACATCGGCATCGCCAACGACCTGAAGGCGGCGATGAAAACCTACGCCGACTCCCACGGCCGCGGCCAGCCCACGCGCACCGCCGAGGAGGCCTTGCCCAAGCTGCTCGCCGATCTCGACGCCCTGCGCGGGCTCTTCCACGGTTTCGATTATTCGGGCTACCAGACCAATCCCACGGCGCTGCTCGTGCCCGCGGCCAACTGGGTGCTCGATCAGGAAAAACTGCCCGACGGCAAAAAGCGTTTCCTCGACCTCGTCACGTCGATCACCCGCGCCTTCGCGCTCTGCGGCACGCTCGACGAAGCCGAGGCGGTGCGCACCGAGATCGCGTTCTTCAGCGCGGTGAAAGCCGTCATCGTGAAATACACGACGGTGGATCGGAAGCTCACCGAGGCGCAAAAACACTCCGCGCTGCGCCGCATCCTCGATAACGCGATCGTCTCCGACGGAGTGGCCGACATCTTCGAACTCGCCGGGCTCCAGAAGCCCAACATCGGCCTGCTCTCGAAGGAGTTTTTGGAAGAGGTCCGCGCCATGCCGCAGAAGAACCTCGCGGTGGAGTTGCTGGAAAAACTCCTGCGCGACGAGATCAAGGCCCACACCCGGACCAACGTCGTCCTTCAGAAAAAATTCGGCGACCGCCTGATGGAGGCCCTGCGCAAGTATCACAACCGCGCCATCGAAACCGCGCAGGTGATCGAGGAGCTGCTCAAGATGGCGGGCGATTTTAAGGACGCGCTCAGACGCAACGAAGAGCTCGGCCTGAGTCCGGCCGAGGTGGCGTTCTACGATGCCTTGGTCGAGCGCCCCGAGGTGCTCCAGACGATGGGCCATCCCACGCTCAAGCAACTCGCCACCGAACTCACCGAACAACTCCGCGCCAGCACCACGGTGGACTGGCAGGTGCGAGACAGCGTGCGGGCCAAGATGCGCATCCTCATCAAACGGCTCCTCAAAAAATACAAATACCCGCCCGAGGGTCAGGAGGAGGCGGTGACGCTCGTCCTCCAGCAGGCCGAAACGCTCGCCGATGAGTGGAGCAGGGATTAGCGTGGCGGTGGAGGATTTGTAATCTTTAAGCGGGAGGTTCAACTCGCCCGTTTATTTCGATCAACCATACGCTCGACGGCGGACGCTTCTCGTGAACCGCGTGTGGTGGACTACATCGGCATGGGCAGCGATCTCTCCGCGCGCCGAGGTCTGTGCGAAGTCCGACGCTTAAGCGCAGACGATTCGGGGCCGAAGGCTTGGTTGACAAAAGTTGACAACCTGCTTCCTCGTTATCGCCCCTATGGATAAACAGCTCAATCTGCCGCGCGTGGAGGAAGCAATGCAGCGGCAGGGGCTCACCCAGAGCGCGATCGCCGAGGCTTTGAAACTCACACGCGCTTCCGTCTCGAAGTGGTTTACCGGGAAGTCGTTCCCCCGGCCGCCCGAGTTGCTCAGGCTCGGCAAGCTCCTCGGTCTGGCCTATGCCGAGCTGGTCGCACCGGTGAAGGATCCCGCGGAACCGCTGATCGCCTTTCGAAAGCGCGCCGCGACCAAAACCACGGATGTCCATATCGGCCGCGCCAAGGCGATGGGCCGGCTACTCGCGCCTCTCGTTCCGCACCTCCCCTTCGACACTTTCGTCGGGCCGGGCCGCCTGAAAAATCCATCGCTCGACTACCGTTACCTGCAAGGCCTCGTGGCCGAGCTGCGCAAGGAGCTGCGGCTCGATCCTGCCGGCCCGATCAGGTTCGAGGACCTCATTGGCAAGTTCCGCCAGCTTCACGCCGTGATCGTCCCGGTGATGTGGGGCCAGAAATCCCGGCACGAAAACGCGCTGCACATCTACCTGCCCGAGTCGAAGACCACTTGGATCTACCTCAATCTCGATAGTCGCCTCCACGATTTCAAATTCTGGATGGCGCACGAACTCGGCCACCTCTTAAGCATCGACCTGCTCGAGAATGGGCAGATCGAACTCGCGGAGGACTTCGCCGACGCGTTTGCGGGCGCGCTGCTTTTCCCGCAGTCCGCCGCTGCGGTCATCTACCCCAAGTATGCCAAGACTACCTCGGAACGGGCGCGCTTGGAAATCGTGCAGCGTGCGGCCACCGACCATGTCATCTCTCCGTTTTCGGTCTACTGCGAACTTGAGAATTACAGCCGCGACGCCGGGCTGCCTTTTACCCGAATTCCCAACGGTTCGCTTCACGCCGCCATCGCACGTTTCAACGGACAACATCCGTCGATCAGCGAAATGCTTTTCGATGGCCACACGCCTTCCGCCGATCACTTCATGCGCATCGGCGGCGAACAGTTTGAGACACCTTTCTTCACGGCGCTTGCGCAGTATCTGAAGCACTCGCCGAAATCCGAAGGTCTCGTCAGCCGGTTGCTCGACGTGCCGCTCGTCGATGCGAAAGCATTGCAGGAGGCGCTGGTTTGATTCTGCGTCTGAGCTGACCGGCCCATGGCTCAGACGAAGATTCTCATCGATACCTCCAGCTATTTCCGGCTCGCGCAGAATCTGCACCCGTTGCTCGCGACCGCCTTCGGCCGGGCAAACTACACGTTATACGCGCACGAGGCATTGGTGCGTGAGTTCGAGCGCCAACCGCGACTGCAAAACAAGTTTCATTGGTTTGGCGAGAGTCGCTACGTCGAGAACCGATCCCGCCCGTTACAGCTCGGTCGCAAGGAAAAGGCCGCGGTCGAACACGCCTTCGAGTTCATTTGGGCCCACGTGCAGGGGGAGGGTTTGGGCCCGTCTCCGGTCGACACTCGTATCCTCGCCACCGCCTCCGAACTGGGCCTGCGCTTGGTGACCGACGACCAAGACCTCCTGTCACTCGCTAACATGTATGGTGTCCACGCTTTGACGTCGCTGGAGCTGATGAAGCTCATGCTGGATGAAAACCATATCACGATGAACCTCGTCCGCCGCGTGGTCGCACAGTGGGTGTTCGATCGGGATACGCCGGCCAACTTCCTACGTGAATATCAACGTTTGTTTGGCGAGCAGCCGCCCCGCGAATAACGCGCTGTCTCATACCAGCGCGCGAGGAAGCCGAGCCGAAGGGAGCGGGCTGACTCTTGTGATCTCGTAAGCCTTCCGGTGGAGCACCTCGGCAGACGGCGATGCCTGGGTTCAGCGGGGGCGCTGCGCTTCGGCGGGCAACGCGGTTGCGATTCTCTCCTCGCTTGCCGGTGGGAGGGCGTGCGGGCTAGTGCTTTCGAGGTGAAACGTTTCCTCTCCTGCCTCCTGGTTTTCCTCGGTCTCGGCGTCGGCACCGCGTTT
>Ga0207415_1001358_pt1 | contig 12617 bp, 9 predicted proteins | sample Passage237A_FD_187369 | JGI IMG/M metagenome (GOLD analysis project Ga0207415, IMG submission 187369) | Cellulose adapted compost microbial communities from Newby Island Compost Facility, Milpitas, CA, USA - Passage2 37A (SPAdes) (version 3) ...
AGGAACTCGTTGCGGACGCCTTCGCGTGCGTCGGCCTCAACTGGCGCGATTACGTCAAATACGATACCGCTCTCGTGACGGCGGTCGAACCGATGGCCCCATGCGGAAACCCCGCCAAAGCGCGGCGGGAACTGGGATGGGAAAACACCGTGAAGTTTGAAGACATGGTCTCACGATTGGTAGAATCGCAGTGGAACTCCGTCTTATAGCACGACTATGACAGAAGCACTGGGATCAATGTCCGAACCGGAGCGACTTCACGTAGCGGACTATATGCCACACGTTTTCTGGCTCTTTGGGCTGTCGGGAGCGGGAAAGTCCACCCTCGCCGACCGCTTGACATTGACGCTTCGAAAACGAGGCGTGCCTGTCCTGCGTCTAGATGGAGACGTGCTACGAGCAGGATTATGCTCCGGCCTCGGATTCAGCGAACACGATCGGACCGAAAATCTTCGTCGCGCAGCCGAAGCCGCAAAGCTCGGGTTGGAGTCTGAACTTTGCGTGATAGCGTCTTTCATTACTCCACAAGAACGTCAGCGCGAACTCATTCGAAGAATAGTCGGGAACAACCAACTGTCCCTGATCTATGTTAATGCTTCTCTCGAGGCGTGCCGTCGCCGCGATGTCAAAGGATTGTATAATCTGGCGAAGGGCGGCCTTGTAATCAATATGACTGGCGTCTCATCGACGTTCGATCAGCCGCTGCATTGCGCTCTCGAATTGAACTCCGAGAGCAACTCCGTAGAGCAATGCAGCGACCTGTTACAGGCATACGCCTGGAAACGTTTGGAGGGAGGGACGCCGCAGTGACGCAGCTGCATCTCAGCTATATAGAGCAACTGGAGCATGAGTCAATTTACATCCTGCGGGAGGCGGCTGCTCAGTTTCAAAACGCAGCGTTACTTTTCTCGGGCGGCAAAGACTCTCTCGTTTTAGCCGTGCTAGCGCAAAAAGCCTTTGCGCCAGCTTCCCCGCCTTTTTTTCTGCTTCACATTGATACCGGCCACAACTTTCCCGAAACAATCGCATTCCGCGACACGTTTGCCCGCACGTCTGGGTATCGTTTGGAAGTGCGCCACGTCCAAGACTCGATTGATCAAGGTAGAATTACGGAAGAAACAGGGCCCTATGCCAGCCGGAACACTCTTCAGACAGTCACCCTCTTGGATGCTATCGCGGAGTTGGGCTTGGACGCCGCGATTGGTGGAGGCCGGCGCGACGAAGAAAAGGCGCGCGCCAAAGAGCGTGTGTTCTCTCATCGCGACCAATTTGGCCAATGGGAGCCGAAAAACCAGCGACCGGAGCTGTGGGGCTTGTTCAACGGTTACAAGCAGACCGGCGAGCACTTCCGAGTATTCCCTCTAAGCAACTGGACGGAACTCGACATCTGGACGTATATTGACCGCGAGCGTCTGACAGTTCCGTCGATCTACTTTGCTCACGAACGCGAGGTGTTCCTGCGTCAAGGCACCCTCCTCGCCGTCTCGCCATTTGTAAAGATGCTGCCGTCGGAAACCAACGCCAGAGAGACGGTGCGTTTTCGCACAGTCGGCGACATGACATGCACTGGAGCGATCCGGTCGCAGGCCGCTACCGTCACCGAGATCATCGCGGAAATAAAGCTGGCACGGCAAAGCGAACGTGGGACCCGCTACGATGATCGCCGATCAGACGCCGCGATGGAGGACCGTAAAAGAGCAGGATACTTCTAAATTGAATTGTTGGCATGAATTCCCCTAGTCGTCCCTCTCTTCAGCCCTCCCCTCCGACGACAGACATATTGCGCCTCATCACGTGTGGGAACGTGGACGATGGAAAAAGCACGCTACTCGGCCGCCTACTGCACGATACCAACTCCATTCTGGATGACCAATGGGAGGCAGTGCGACAAGCGAGCGTCCGCCGAGGCGACGCTTACGTCGATTTGGCACTTCTTGCAGACGGTTTACGGGCCGAGCGTGAACAGGGAATCACAATCGACGTTGCCTATCGTTATTTCGCCACCGACAGGCGGAAGTTCATCGTCGCAGATTGCCCAGGCCACTTCCAATACACCCGCAACATGGTTACCGGAGCGTCTTCAGCCCACCTGGCGCTGCTCTTGGTTGACGTGCGGCGCGGTCTTACCGAGCAAACCTGTCGACACGCATTCATCGCCTCCCTGTTCCGCATACGGCATCTGATGGTATGCATAAACAAGATGGACTTGGTTCAATTTCAGCAGGCACCCTTCGAGCAAGTCCGCGATCAATTCATGGAGTTTGCAGAGCGTTTGGATCTGGCGGACATACAGTTTATCCCCATTTCCGCGGTTCATGGTGACAACGTGGTTGAAAAATCAGGACGAATGCCATGGTTCGGCGGCCCCCCCCTGCTTTACGCGTTGGAGCATATCTACGTGCGGAACGATCCAAATCACGTCGATGCGCGCTTCGCGATCCAAACGGCGATCCGCCCCCAAAATCCGAAATGCCCCGACTTTCGAGGTGTTGCCGGGCAGGTCAGCAGCGGCGTTTTCAGACGCCATGACGAGGTGCTCCACCTTCCAAGCGGTTTTGTCACTCGGATCCGCTCCATCCGCGGCCCGTCTGGGATGGTTGACATGGCCTTTCATCCGATGTCAGTCGTCTTCGAACTGGAGGACTCGCTGGATGCAGGGAGAGGCGACATGCTCTGTCGCCCAAACAATGCGCCGCGGTCGGAGCAACACTTCGATGTGCTCATGTTTTGTCTAACCTCACGAACGATCCCAACCAGCGGGCGCTACTTGCTTCGGCACACCACGCGACAAACACGCTGTCTTGTGGAATCAATAAGATATAAAATCAACGTGCAAACTCTGCAGCGAATCCAATCCACCACTCCTCTGGAAATGAATGAACTTGCCCGAGTATCGATTCGAACGGCCTCTCCGGTATTCTGCGACGCTTATAACAAAAACAGGCAGACTGGCTGCATGATTCTGATCGATGAATCATCGAAGGATACGGTGGCGGCGGCACTTGTGCTTTAAATTATCCAACCAGCCCCCTTCCTGCTATGCTGGCATTTGTTCACCATCTTTGGCGTCACCGGCTCCTGCTCTGGCAGTTTGTGGTCAGAGGAGTTGAACTACGTCACCGAGGCAGTCACCTCGGCCTCGCCTGGTCCATTCTGAATCCGATACTGATGCTCGGACTCTATGTATTTGTTTTTGGATACATCTTTGGCGGAAGCTTCAAAGTCCTCCCCGATGAATCCCGTTTGGACTACGCCTTGGCGATTTTTCTAGGACTCTCGATATTTCATTTCTTTTCCGAAGTGCTCACGACCACCCCCTCGGTGATCGTTTCCAACCCCAATTTTGTGAAAAAAGTAGTGTTCCCGCTTGAGATTCTGCCGGCCGCAAATGTTGGCGTCTCGTTAATCCATTTCGGGATAAGTCTGGCTCTTGTCCTCCTCGGTGTAGCGCTATTCGGGCCCGGCCTCTCCACCCGTCTGGTCTGGCTTCCACTGATAATCGTTTCGCAGGTCCTCTTGGCTTTGGGGTGTGGGTGGATTTTTGCCGCTCTCGGCGTCTTCTTTCGCGACATTCTGCAGATGGTTGGATTCGTCTCGATGACCCTGATGTTCAGCAGTGCAATCTTCTACCCAGCGAGCAGCATTCCACCCTCCGCCTGGCAATTTCTGCAATTCAACCCTGTCTTGCTCGCAGTAGAACAAGCCCGTGATGTTATTATGTGGGACCGCCCGGTAAACTTGTTCTATCTCACCTACCTAAGCCTCACGGGAATCTTCGCGTCGATCGGCGGATATTGGTGGTTCCGAAAAACAGCTCCGTTCTTCGCGGATGTAGTTTAATATCACGAATGAGCAACGATTTGGCAATCAGTGTCCAAAACATAAGCAAAGCGTATCGAATTTGGGAATCTCCTTCCGATCGGGTGATCGCTCCCCTTTTGAGTCGGCTGGGCACCCTTTTTCCGCCGACCTCGCGGGCCAGAGAATATCTGGAACACAAAGCCGTATCTCGCTACCGGGATTTTTGGGCATTACAAAATGCGAATTTCGATATCCGTCGCGGCGAGTCGGTAGGCATTCTCGGGCGCAACGGCTCCGGCAAGTCGACCTTGCTCCAGATCATTGCAGGAACTCTTCGCCCTTCTACGGGAAGCGTTCATGTCGCCGGTCGCGTCGCCGCGCTGCTGGAACTAGGCAGCGGGTTTAATCCGGAATTCACCGGTCGAGAGAATGTCTTTATCAACGCATCGGTGTTGGGAGTGCCACCGAGCGACATCTCGGCTCGGTTCGAAGATATCGCAAAATTTGCCGACATAGGTGATTTCATAGATCAACCCGTCAAAATCTATTCCAGCGGAATGCTTATGCGGCTGGCCTTCGCGGTGCAAACGGCGCTTGAACCAGAAGTGTTAATAGTCGACGAAGCCCTGTCCGTAGGCGACGAGGCATTTTCTCGAAAGTGTTTCGCGCAAATTGAAAAGCTGCAGAAAGCCGGATGCTCGATTCTCCTGGTCAGCCACGACGCCAGTTCAGTGATTTCAATTTGCACGAGGGCAATTTTGTTGGAAAAGGGAAAAACCATCTGCGACGGCACGCCTCGGGAAGTGGTCGCCGAATATCGTCGCCGGCTGCATTCATCTACTGTTTTCGGCAGAGATGGCACTGCGGCAACACCGGCCGGAAATGGTCGGGCGGTAACGGCAAACGATCGATCGAGATTTGATCCGGATATCATTTCAAAGACTCGACTCGAATATGAATCAAATGGTGCTGTCATTCACGATCCACGGATCGTCGATCTCGATGGCAATACCGTCAATATACTGACACAGGGAAACGACTACGTCTACACCTACCAAGTTGAGTTTACAAAGGCAGCGATCGGTGCATCGTGTGCCATGCTCTTCAAAACGATTCACGGCTTCGAGCTTGCCGGGGCGGTCACGCACCCCGCCGGATGTTCCGATTGGGATCCACCCACTGGATTCAAATGTGTAGCTAAGTTCCATTTCACATGTCGTCTGGCCCCTGGCGTATATTTCTGCAACGCAGGAGTGGAAGCGCTGATTGGAGACCAGCTCGGCTATCTGCATCGGGTTGTCGACGCCTTCATGTTCCGAGTTCTTCCTGCCACTCGGCCTACCACGGCAACCGCCGCGGTCGACCTTCTAATCTCTCCATGCGTCGTCGCCAATACAAACTGATGCACCCTTCCCAAGGCATCTTGGTTCTCGGGGCGGGACGCAGTGGAACCTCTTATCTTGCCAGCCTGCTCCACGCCTATGGAGTCAACATGGGGCGGCGCCTTTTGCCCGCCGAAGAGATTAATCCGCGCGGCTTTTTCGAAGATGAAGACTTTATCGATTTTCATCGAGATCTATTGACCTCGATTATACCGGAAGACTCGGTTTATTTTGCTGAAAGAGGCACTCTGGTGCCCGAACGTTTCGACTTTTCGCCCACGTCTCTCCAGAAAGAAAGGGCTAAGGCTCTCGTGGCAGATCGAGCGAAAGGATCTGCTTTATGGGGATGGAAAGACCCGCGCACGGCTTACTTTGCCGAATTCTGGGCTGATATCCTGCCTCATGCCTCCGCGGTGGTAATATTTAGGCATCCCCTTGAGGTGCTTCATTCCCATGTCAAAAGAGCCAAGGGCTTGGAGCTGCAACGAGCCCTTGCATCTCTCCCGCTGGCCTACGCCCACGCTTACGGAAAAATTCTCGGTGCGATCGGTAAACTGCAAGGCCGGGTTGTTGTTGTTCATGCGTCGCGAGAATTCAGCGACGCAGATTTCCGGGACCGCATTGTGCGAGCGCTCCTCGGAAAAGTATCCCCCAAGGGTTCTCTCCCTGCCTTTCATCCAGAAGAGTTTTCGTCATTGTGTATCGAAGCGCCCATCCACCGCTTCTTCCTTACGGCATATCCCGCGGTAGCTCCTATCTGGGAAAAGCTTTGCGCGCTGAGCCTCAATCCGCCGGAACTCCCCCAGATCCCCCCCTCCGCCGCTTCCTTCAGCGAAGACTTGGTTCAGTTGGGTCGCGAAGTGTCATTTGATCCCGCGTCCGTCGCTTCCATCGCACTCCAAGTCGCGCTGGCGAGGAGTGGCCATCCTCCGACTGAGACGTGGAAACGCATTACGCAATCGGCCTACTCCGAACTCCGAGACATCAAGACTTGGTCACTGGAGCTGCAGACTGCTAAATGCTGGCATGAGCAGCAGGCAGCTAGTTACAAGACGGAGCGCGACAGCCTCCTTGAGGAGCGTGCAGCGCTCATCTCCCGCGCTCAACTCGGCGCTGCGAGTGCCGAGTGGCACGCGGAACGAGACCGTTTGAGTGAGGAAAAACGGGAAATCTCAAATCGCTTGGCGGAGGCGGAAAGGCAGATCGAAGAGCAAAAGAGGTGGATCGCCGATAGAGAAGAAGCCATAGTTTGGCGCGATACGCAGCTCGCCGAAGCGAAGAATAATCAGCAGTCGCTTCAACAGGAGTTAGCTGAGCTTCGTGAGTGGAACGCCAGCCTGGAAGAGGCAAACAGATGGCACGAGTTAACCCGGGAACGAATGGCCGGGGAACTGGATAAGCTCCAGCAACTGTTGGCGGAGCAAAAGCGGTGGATTGACGAACTTGGCGCAGGATTAACCTGGACCAAGGAGCAGCTCGCGAAAGTGGAGCAAGAGCGAGATACGTTGCGGACCGAACTTACCGATCTGCGTAAATGGAACCAAGAGATCACGGCGGCCAGCAGCTCGCAGCTTGAGCAAATAGAGTCTCTACAGAATCAATACACCGCATCCACCGCCTTGCTCAAGGAACAGAAAGCTTGGATCGAACAGCAAGCTTCAGCGTTGGAATGGCAGAATGAACACCGGCAGCGTCTCGAAAAGACTCTCCAAGAAGCCCAAGGCTGGCATGCCGCGCAGACACAATCGCTCGAACGCCAACTCGCCGACACCACGGCTCAAAATATGGAACAGAGGGTTTGGATCGAACAGCAAGCTGCAGCGCTGGAATGGCACAACGAACATCGGCAACATCTCGAAAAGGCCCTCCAGGAAGTCCAAGACTGGCACACCGCACAGATGCAGTCGGCGCAGCTGCAACTCGCCAAGGCCGCTGCTCTGATACAAGAGCAGAAAACCTGGATTGAAGATCAAGCGATGGGTCTGCTCTGGCACAATGACCACCGCCACTATCTAGAACAGGCCCTCGCGGAGTCTAAGCAGAAACTGGAGGATGTCTTGGGTCAACTAAAGGAGCTTCGCAACGAAGCAGCCGCCCTCCGCGAAGAAATAGATAAAAAAGAGGTTCAACTCTCGGCTGCCGAGGAATTGACGTCACAACTGACATCCAAGCTTGAACGGATCGACCGGCACCCGTTAATCGGCTTCTGCTTGAGGCTCTTTAAGCCTCATGAAAGATCCTAGCGCACGCTTCAAATATCTCAAATGACTCCATCGCCACCCGCAGCAGGGCTTCCCCCCGCGAAAAAGCCGCTTATTCAAGAAGGCGTCAATGAATGGATTCGCGGCCTCGCGATACCCGGTAGTGACGTGCCTTTCTCGGTTCTTCCCCCCGCGGCCGAGCTATCGAATCAGACTGTCTTTACCCAAATACCCGAGTCTCTCCTGGGCGCTCCCATAGATTCATACTTGCGCAACGATCCCTACCCCATCCCTTGCTGCGCCGATCGCGAGGGTTATCATGGCGACCGTCATCTCGATTGGTGGCTCAGCGGGCTTCATGACTTCTTAAAGGTTCATCAAGCGAGCGAACAGCATGGACTTGGCCTGGCCCCTGGCGATCGTGTTTTCGAGCTAGGCTGTGCATCTGGCAGGGTCTTACGCCACTTCTCCGCTCAACGAGCTCAACTTCAAACGTGGGGATCGGACATCTCCCTCAGGCATGTCGAGTGGGTAAGACAGCACCTAAGCAGCTCGATCAAAATTTTCCAAAATACCGTCCTGCCTCATTTGCCGTTGGAAGACAACTTCTTCTCGGTCGTATCTGCATTTTCGGTTTTTTCTCATATCGACGAATTCGAGCTATCATGGCTGGCAGAGCTTCGCAGAATATTGAAACCAGGCGGTATCGCCTATCTGACCATACATTCCGAGCATACCTGGCAAAACATGTCACCCGAATGGCCGATTTATGCGGCGCTCATGCACATGAGAGACCAGATCATCGGCTATAATATTAGCGAGAGTTTCTTCCAAGCCCCTCTTCCCCGCGAAAAAACCGTCTTCCGGTGGCCGTCTGCCGCCACTTACAACACAAATGTTTTTCATTCATATTCGTATATAAAAGATGCTTGGGGGCGCCTCCTCGATGTCGTCGACATCATTCCCATGGGCCACAACTATCAGGATGTGGTGATCCTTCGAAAACCATAATCGAGAGACCCAACCTCGAGCCAGCTCACCTACGCACCCACATCGGCGATGATCGATCCTGCGGCGCCAGATTTTTCCCAAACTCCATTTCTACGAAAAGACATCGGCCCGATCTATCAGCCTCACCCAAGACAAGGGGAGGTGATAGTCTCCATTGTCACGCCCTTTTACAATACGGGAGCGGAGTTTTTAGAGACTGTTGCCTGCGTCAAACGACAGACACTTCAGCACTGGGAATGGATCGTTGTGGACGATTGCTCGACCGATGTCGTTGCTGTCGGCAGGCTACACGCTATCGCCAAAGATGATGCCAGAATTCGCATATTGCGGCTCGATCACAACGGAGGCCCCGGGAAAGCGAGAAACCAAGGAATCTTAGCCGCCAAAGCAGACTACATCTTCCAGCTCGACAGCGATGATCTGATCGAGCCGACCGCAATCGAAAAGCTCTTGTGGTTCCTAGCCGCCAATCCCGATGTAGCATTCGCCAGAGGCTATGAAGTCGGCTTTGGTGCGGAAGAGTATCTTTGGGCCAAGGGTTTTCACTCGGGGGCTGAATTCCTGAATGAAAATCTGGTTCAAACCAACTCGATGATCCGGAAGAGCGTGTTCACCCGGGTTGGCGGTTACGATGAGAGCATTCGACACGGATATGAAGACTGGGACTTTTGGTTGCGGTGTGCTAACGCCGGCCTTTGGGGGAATACCGTGCCGGAGTATCTCCATTGGTATCGACGCCGGCAGTCGCACGCTGATCGATGGCTGAATTTTTCGAGCGAAGCCCGCAAACTGGAGTTTCGCCGAGCCCTGCACGCCAAATACTCGGGGCTCACGGCAACAACTTTTCCACAAACGCCGCTTCATGCTCAAGAGCCCTATGGCGCCATCTTTCCCGAGCCCGGCATTGAAAACGTATTACTCAAACAGAAACGCCGCCTGCTCTTCATTGTGCCTCACTATGAAATGGGTGGAGCCGACAAATTCAACCTAGACCTCATTGAACAGCTTGTATGCCGATTCGGCTGGGAGGTGACCGTCGTTTCCACACTAAGTTCCGCCTCCGCATGGATTAGTTCTTTCGCAAGATACACCTCGGATATATTCATCCTGCCCAATCTCTTTCCCTCAACCGTCTACCCCTCTTTCCTAAAATACCTGATCCGCAGCCGGGGCCATGATGCTGTATTGATTTCAAATAGTTCCATCGGATACCAACTCACCCCGTTTATCAGAAGCAATTTCCCCGATATTCCCTTATTGGATTACGTCCATATGGAGGAAGAATATTGGAAATCCGGTGGATACGCTCGCTATTCCATCAACTACGGGCCATTCCTGACTCGAACCATGGTCAGTTCTCACCATCTGAAGAACTGGATGCTGGCACGAGGAAAACCCGCAGATTCAGTCTCTGTAGTTTATACGGGAATAAATCCGGCATGCTGGTCACGCGCGTTGAATACATCCGACCCCGGACTGGTGACGGGTAAACTTCGGCCTGACTGCGTGAAAATTCTTTTTGCCGCGAGGCTCTGCGATCAAAAGCAACCAAATTTGTTTCTCCGGATCGCACGTCGTCTTATCGATGAGCGATCAAATATTCAATTTATCGCCGCCGGCGACGGAGAATACAGACCCCACTTCGAGCAGCTCAACCGCGACACCCCGGGCGATCGTTTTCTCTTCTTGGGGGCCCAAAGCCAATCTGCGATCAAGACGCTTCTTTCGCAATGCCAATTATTTCTCCTTCCTTCTAAAATGGAAGGGATATCATTGTCTGTCTACGAAGCAATGAGCATGGGCGTCGTCCCTATCTGTGCGAATGTCGGCGGACAGGCGGAACTTGTCGATGGCGATTCAGGAATCCTCATCGAACGAGGACCACAAGAGTTTGAGGCCTACTGCACCGCCATTCGAAGGCTCGTAGACGCTCCGAAGATGATAGAACGCATGGCTGCAGCGGCCCGCCAGCGTATAGTTGATCACTTCAGCTTGGACATCATGGGAGACAAGATGGCACAGGCGCTCACGCCTCCCGCCTTCCGCCATCCCTTGTCCGCCCCGATTCCGTCCACAATGGCGGATTTATTTACAATCGAAATAGTGGAACAACAGAGGTTGGAAAACCTAGCCAGCCAATTGTGGAGGCAGGTTCATCAGCCCAGGACAGCCCTACATCCCGGTGCCGAACTCACGGTATTTATCGACAAAGGCTTAGGTTACAACGAACAAGATACCAAGAAGCTTCACCTTTCGACAAATGTCGACCTCGACCTCTGGCTTCCACTCGACACCGCGATTTCCGGCGGGCGGTTGCGAATCGACCCGGTCGCAACCATCGGCATGGTTTATATCAAGGCGATATATCTACGTTGTGGCATAAACAATAATGCTTTTTGGTTCGCTGATTCACCAAGCGAATTGTCAAGGCAACTGGAAATCGGCGGAACCGCAAAAATTCTTCCCGACCCAACAGTATTCACATTGTTTTCGTTCGGAGACGATCCGATCATCTATCTGCCTTACGTGGTTCCCGAGAACCCTACGGATCCCGTTATGTTTCACATTCAAATGCGTTTCGAACAGCGACTTCCCGCCGAGCTGTTCGGATGACGGCTCCCCCGACTGACCTCAAGCCACGTATGCGTCCACCGATTTAAGCGCATTGGGCGGCACGCAGAACGAACACGATCTTAATAAACACATTTCTCGTTGGGCATCGGGGCGTTGATTGTAAGGCGCGCTCCGAAAGCTTTTGGTAAACGTCCGCTCGGGTTCCTCGTAGGCGGTTGAGGCATGATGCGGTAGCCTCGGTGAATGGGAAGTAAGCGTCCGACGCGACACCTCACACCTCATTGACGAGCATAGCTATGATAGCCCCGAGAGAGCGGAGGAGGCGCTCCGATAAGAGATTTGATATCTACGCTGCGGCTCGGCGCAGAGAGATGATATCTCTGATCGGCGCTACGCTGGCTGCCAGAGCGCCGGGGTGAGCGGAGCGAGGTCGTGCTGGTTGGTCGTCGTTGGCAGACGCCGCAGCATGTCGCGTCGATAGGCGAGCAGGTCCTTGCCGTGGGGCTGACACGAGACAACGAGCGAGTAGATGATCGCGGAGCGCTGGCCGGCGTCGGGATGGCCGATAAAGAGCCAGTTCTTCATCCCACTTGCGTTCCAGTTGTAAGCGTCGCTTCGAGTGCCTTCTTGACGAGGTAAGTGCGGTAATTGCGATGCGCGGATTGGAGATACCGTAACTACGGTATCTCCGATCAGGATGCTGACGCCGCGGTGCGCCAGTGCGCGGGCAACAGCGGGTGCAGATCGTCAGCCGTGGTCATCGTTGGCAATCGGGTGAGCACGTCGCGGAGGTAAGCGTGCGGGTCGTGACCATGGCGCTGGCAGCTGACGACCAGCGAGTAGATGACAGCCGCGCGATCGCCGGCGTCGGGATGCCCGACGAAGAGCCAGTTTTTCGCTCCGAGTTTGCTCGGCCTGATAGCGTTCTCGACCGCGTTGGTATCGAGCTTGGTTTGGCTGTGCCGCACGTGAGCGGTGAGCGGTGTCCACTGGCCGAGCAGATACGTGCAGGCCTGGCCGAGGCCGGAGCGAGGCAGCACGCGCTTCTGCAGCGCGACGACCAGTCGACGCAGCCGCGCTAGCGGCCGGGCAAAGTGCTCCTGCCGGAGGGCCGCGCGGCGATCGCCGACCTGTTGCTCGTCCCACTGCGCTTCGAGCGCGTAGAGTTCACCGATCAGGCGCAGCACGCGCTCCGCCGTCCGCGGCCGCTCGGCCGCCGCTTCGATAAACCGCCGACGAGCATGGGCCCAACATCCAGCCCACTCGACATGGGGATGAGCGCGCGCATACGCGGCGTATCCCTCGTAGCCGTCCGAGTGCAAGACGCCGCAATACTCGCCGAGCAGACGCTCGGCCTCTTCGTGCCGCCGGGATAAGCGCCACTCGAAGATGACATCGCCTCCGGGACGTGACAGCGCCCACAACCAACCGGTGGTTGTTTTCCCATCCCGCAGGTCCGGGTCGTTGCACCGGATCGGAGTTTCATCGGCCTGCACATATCCGCTTTGCAGCAGTTGGCGCTTCATCTGTTTCACCAGCGGTTCCATGAGTGCCGTCGCCGCCCCGACCCAGTCGCTTAAATTTTGCCGCGAGATCGGGGCACCCCACCGTGGCAGCATCTTTTCCTGCCGGAACAGCGGCAGGTGGT
>Ga0207415_1001362_pt1 | contig 12589 bp, 10 predicted proteins | sample Passage237A_FD_187369 | JGI IMG/M metagenome (GOLD analysis project Ga0207415, IMG submission 187369) | Cellulose adapted compost microbial communities from Newby Island Compost Facility, Milpitas, CA, USA - Passage2 37A (SPAdes) (version 3) ...
GTCAGCGTCAGCGTCCGCATCCGCGTCAGCATCAGCATCAGCATCAGCATCCGCGTCGGCGTCAGCATCAGCATCGGCGTCCGCGTCCGCGTCGGCGTCTGCGTCTGCATCGGCATCAGCGTCAGCGTCGGCGTCAGCGTCTGCATCGGCATCAGCGTCAGCGTCCGCGTCAGCGTCGGAGTCATCGCCGTTCGCGCTGTCCTTGCCGCCCGATGCGGCCAAGGCCGCGCCGCCGGCGCCGAGCAGGCCGAGGCCCAGGAGGGCGCCGGCCACGCCGCCGCCGACCATCTCGTCGACCTCGCCGATCGGGATCAGTTCAAACGTGCCGTCGGCGTGCGGTCGCACGAGCCAAAGCTGGCCCTGGGCGTCCTCGAGCAGGAGTTCGCTCGGGGTGGCCGAATCGTCCTGGTAGAAGCCCCCGATACGGATCTGGCGGCCGCCCTTCAGCGTCAGGACCAGGTCATTGCCGTCGCGGCGAACCGACTGAAGCTCCGCAGGGGAGAGCGGCAGGGTCACGACACTGGGCGCGTGCAGCTCGATATGGTCGAGCCCGACAGAACTCTCCTGTCCGCTTGCCTTCTCCGTAACAGTTGCCGACAACGTCTCACCCCTTTTGAAAGTGGCAAGAGTGGCCAAACCCTCAGCAGACGTCGCCAACATCGCCCGCACGGCAAGATGCCGTCACGGGGTGATGCTGCGCCGGCCGTCCACTGCCGATCACCGATCACATTCGATATTGCCTGTTCCAGCTCCGGCCCCTCGGATCGGCACACCGTGATGTACCGCCGCAGCAACGCCGACACCCTCTACGGGTTAATACTGAACCAGCTCGACTACCTGACTTGAAGGCACCCCACTTTGCCAAGAAAGCAGAGGGCCATATGACCACGGTACTGTCGGTTTCGTCTTTTCTATTGGCGCCCCGATTAGCACAAACCCGACGACGGGCGTGCGAAGTTCCTTAAGTGTGAACGATCCGTTAACGTCAGCGGCGCGCGCGGCGGAAGGCGGCGGGCGTGGTTCCGACCATGCGCCGGAAGGCCCGGGTCAGGTGCACCTGGTCGGCAAAGCCGCATTCGGGGGCGATCTCGATGATCGGTGTGGTCGTCTCCGCCAGCAAGCGGCGGGCGCGCTCGATGCGGCAACGGATGATGTACTGGTAGAGCGTTACGCCGGTGGCGCGCTTGAACAGGCGGCCGAAATGGTCGGCGCCGAGATTGAACTCGCGGGCGATGTCGGCCAGCACGATGCGGTCGCTCAGCAGCTCCTCGATGAGTTCCCGGGTGCGCTGCAGCTGCCGCTCGGTCAGGCAGCTCGGGCCCGCCGAGGCCTCGCTTGTCCTCGTGGTGGAGGTGTGGTTGCGGGCGAGATAGGCCACGGTGCCCTGAAGGATGTGCTCGACATAGGTGGCCGAGGTGGCGCTCGGCTCATGCAGGGCGCCCCGCATGGCGTTGCACATCTGCTCCAGCACCGGATCGTAGACCGCTGCGCAGAACTTCAGCCGTACGTTGGGGGCATCGTCGCCATAGAGACTGCGCACGACATGGTCGAACACGCGGCGCCGGATATACAGATGCGTCGTGCCCACCGTGCGGCGCAGGTCGAGCCCGAACGACACCCCGTCGGGAACGATGGTAATGGTGCCCGGGCCGCTGTCGATCTCGTGATCCTGGCCGTCGACGGTGATCGTTGCCTCGGCCCATCCGTAGTGCATGACGTTGAGCAGAATGTCGCGGCCAGCCTTGAAGAACCGGCGATACGGCCCCTCCTCCTGCACGGACATGTAGGCCCGTTTCCACCCCAGGCCTGCACTCGTACTTCGTATCTCGATGTTTCCGGCTTCCAGGAAGCCATGCGTTTCCGATTCTGAGAACTCACGCCGCAGCGAGTCCATGGACAGCTTCCTCACTCACACAGCGGGTGGCGTATGTGTGCCGCCTTCCCCGCAGGGCCGTTGGTGGCGAGAAACCCTCCATAAGTCTTTTCCCGTCTCGCTTCCGTTAGACGATTGTCGACGCGGAGTAACGGGACACTGCGCACATGGCCGCAGGCGCCGCCATTGGTTCCCCGCGCTGAGATATTCGGCAACCTACTGATCTTTCTAAAAAATCTCAGCCCGAACAAAGTAGGCTGGGCAGATTAGGTTGACCACATCACTTTTTTGGGAGTCAGCATTCGTTTCCCAATTTGTCTGATTGGGAGCGCCATCAGTGGCGGTGAGAGTAGGCCGGCAGCATGAGATCGGCGAATGTGTCCGTGATCTGGGCCATCTCCTCGCGCGCGTGGTCGTCGAGCACGCGGAGGCCGGGCTGGCGCACAGCGGCACTGCCGATAACGCCGCGCCTTCAGCACCTTCTTCATCAGCGGCATGCCGTAGCCGCTCTCCATGTCGAGCAGCGGCGCTACATGCACGTCGGCAATCTCCCAGGCCGGCATGGTGCCCGAAACGCCGTGACGCACTTCCTCGAGCAGGGTCTTGCCGGCGAGGCCGTGTGCCCGTGCAGTCAATGGCTCAGGTTCTGAACGCGGATCGACGGGTGCAGCTGGATAGTCATCGGTGATAATCCTCAAGATCCGGGTCGATGCGTTGCCGCGCGGTTGCTCCTACTTGATGGCGCCCTGGGTCAGGCCGCGGATGAAGAAGCGGCCGCCGAACAGGTAGATGAGGAGCGGCGGGCCGGCGGCGATCAGCACCGCCGCCGCAGACGAGCCGGTGCCCACGCCCATCACCGCCGCCGTGATCGGCTGCTGGCTGCCCGAAGTAAACACCATGCCGAACAGGTACTCGTTCCAGATGGTGGTGAACTGCCAGATCACCGTCACGATCAGGATGGGCGGCGAGAGCGGCAGGATGATCTTGAAGTAAATGCGCCAGAAGCCCGCGCCATCCACCTGCCCTGCCTTGATCAGTTCATCGGGCACCCCGACGTAGAAGTTGCGGCAGAACAGGGTGGAAAAGCACAGGGTCTGCACCGAGTGGATGACGATGAGCGCCAGCACGTTGTTGGCGAGGCCCACCTGTCCCACGATCCAGGCCCAGGGCAGCAGCGTCGTCTGCGCGGGAATGAACACCCCGGCGACGATCATCAGGTAGATCAGCTCCGAGCCGCGGAAGCGCCATTTCGACAGCACATAACCCGCCATGGCGCCCATCAGGGTGGAGATGATGGTCGCGGGGATCACCATCATCAGCGAGTTGTAGAAGTTCTGCTGGATGCCCTGGCAGCGGCCGGTAACGCAGGCCGAGGTCCAGGCGCGGACAAAGGGCTCGAAGGAAAAGCTCGTTGGCCACGAGATGCGGCCACGCAGCGCCACGTCGGCCGGCGTTCGGAAGGCGCCCGAGATCACCAGATAGGCCGGAAAGGCATAGATCAGCGCGAAGACGACGAGCACGCCATAGATGGCGATGCGGCTCACGATATGGCGCCGCCGCGCCACCGCCGCCTCCGGGTCGCGCACGGCGCCCATCAGCGGCGGACTGAACCCAGCCTCCACGGCACGTCTCCTCCCGGTCAGCCTCGAGGGGAATTGTGACTCTTCCACCCCGAAAGCGCGACTTCGCAATTGGGAGCACCGCCCCCCTCCTCCGCCGCCACCCTAGAGCGCTTCGAGGAGAAGGTGCAGGGTTTTCTTCGTCGGGCGCGCGCTGTTCAGAATTGGTTGGAAACCGTTCAGAACCCGGTCGGAAGCCGTTCAGAAAGGCCGGGCTCGCGGCCCACGGACGGGCGGTCCGTTTCGCCAGGCCCGACCCAGGCCCGCAAAAAGCCGTGATAAAACAGGGCTCTTGGAATTTATCCCCCGCGCCCGCCGGCCAGCCTATGCTGTGCCGGTCGAAACGCGCGAGGGATAGACAGTGCGAGAAGGTGGTTCGATGAATAAGTGAACCACCGTTTGCTTATCAGCCGGCGGCGGTGTAGGCGGTCTTCACCTGGGTGAAGAACTCCTGGGCATACTTGCCCTGCTCGCGCGGGCCGTAGCTCGAGCCCTTACGGCCACCGAACGGCACGTGGAAGTCGACGCCTGCGGTCGGCACGTTGACCATCACCATGCCCGCCTCGGCGTTGCGCTTGAAGTGCGTGGCGTATTTGAGCGAGGTGGTGACGATGCCGGCCGAGAGGCCGAAATCGGTGTCATTGGCGACGGCGAGGGCTTCCTCGTAGTCCTTGACGCGGATCACCGCCGCCACCGGCCCGAAGATTTCCTCGCGGGCGATGCGCATCTGGTTGTTGGCCTCGGTGAACAGCGCCGGCTGCAGGAAGTAGCCCGGGTTGTCGCGCTTCAGCAGCTCGCCGCCCACCACCAGCCTGGCGCCCTCGCTCTTGCCGATCTCGATATAGTCGGTGTCCTGCTTGAGCTGGCTGGGGTCCACCACCGGGCCGACATGGGTGTCCTTGTGCAGCGCGTCGCCGACATTGATGGCGCGGACGCGCTCGGTCAGGGCGGCCACGAACTTGTCGTGGATGCCCTCGGTGACGATCAGGCGCGACGACGCGGTGCAGCGCTGGCCGGTGGAGTAGAAGGCGCTCTGCGCCGTGGTTTCCACGGCCACGGCGAGGTCGGCGTCATCGAGCACGATGGTGGGGTTCTTGCCGCCCATCTCGAGCTGGAACTTGCGCATGTGTTTGACGCTGGCCTCGGCCACGCGGCGGCCGGTGTTCACCGAGCCGGTGAAGGTCTGCGCCGCGATGTCCTTGCTGTCGAGCATGGTCTGGCCGACCACCGAGCCGCGGCCCATCACCAGGTTCAACACGCCCTTGGGCAGGCCGTTGCGGTGCAGGATTTCGACAATGGCCCAAGAGCAACCCGGCACCAGGTCGGCCGGCTTGAACACCACGGTATTGCCGTAGCAGAGGGCCGGGGCGATCTTCCAGGCCGGAATGGCGATGGGGAAGTTCCATGGCGTGATGATGCCCACCACGCCCATCGGCTCGCGCGTCATCTCGACACCGACGCCGGGGCGCACCGACGGCACGCTCTCGCCCGTCAGGCGCAGCGCCTCGCCGGCAAAGAATTCGAAGATCTGCCCCGCACGGGTCACTTCGCCGATGCCCTCGGCGAGGGTCTTGCCCTCTTCGCGGCTCAGCAGCTCGCCGAGCTCGGCCTTGCGGGCGAAGATTTCGTGCGCGGTCTTGGAGAGGATTTCCCAGCGCTGCAGGATGCCGGAGCGCGACCAGGCCGGGAACGCCGCCTTGGCCGCCGCGATGGCGTCAAGCGTGTCCTGCTGGCTGGCGCGGGCGTAAAGCCCGATCACCTCGTTGGTGTTCGACGGGTTGATGTTCTCCGACGCATCAGCGCCGACCCACTCGCCGTTGATGAGGTTCTGGTGCAGTTCGGTCATGGTCGCTTTCCTATGCCTCGATGTATTCGGCGATGGCGCTTGGCGCGGGCACCGCAATTCCGTCTTCCCGAAGCCCTTCGACGTGCAGTCGGATGGCCTCCCCTATTTCGGTCTCGACCTCTTTCACGGTCGCTGCCGTCGCAATGCAGCCGGGCAGGTCCGGCACATATGCCGAGTAGTTCTCGTTTGCTCGTTCGATCACAACTGCATAGCGCATCAGCGGATTTCCTTCAGGCCGGCCTGCTTCAGGATGCTGTTCAGTGTTCCCGGGGCCACATCGTCGCTCGGCTTTCCCGCGACCGTCACGCGCCCGGGCTTGGTGGGGTGCTTGAACTGCCGATGGCTACCGCGGATGGTCACGACATACCAGCCGTCGGCTTCAAGTAGCGCCAGTATCTCCCTGATCTTGGTGGTGGCCATTCTCCTTACAAGAGGCCGGCCTTGGCCAGGTCGCGCATCAGGTGACTGACGCCGTAGGTCCACGGCGCGGCTTCGGTGGCGAGGCGGACGGTATTGGAGAGCGTGCCGAGCGCCGGGGTCGAGATCGATACCACGTCTCCGGTCCTGTGGGTGAAGCCCTTGCCGGCGCCGCCGCGATCCTTCACCGGAGCGAACATGGTGCCCAGGTAGAGCACGAAGCCGTCGGGGTACTGGTGGTGGCGGCCGATGGCCGAGGCAACCAGCGCCTCCGGCGAGCGCGAAATCTGGCTCATGCTGGAGATGCCGCTGAGCTCGAACCCGTCCTCGCCGGTGACCGAGAGGGCGATGTCGGCCTGCTTCACCGTCTCGATGGTGAACTGGCCGTCGAACAGGCGGATGAAGGGCCCGAGCGAGGCGGACGCGTTGTTGTCCTTGGCCTTGCCGAGCAGCAGGGCCGAGCGGCCCTCGACGTCGCGCAGGTTCACGTCGTTGCCCAGCGTCGCGCCGACGATGGTACCTTTGGAGTTCACCACCATCGCCACTTCGGGCTCGGGGTTGTTCCACTCGGAAATGGGCAGGATGCCGACATCGGCGCCGTAACCCACCGAGGCCATGGGCTGGCACTTGGTGAAGATCTCGGCGTCGGGGCCGATGCCCACCTCGAGATACTGGCTCCACACGCCGCGGTCGATCAGCGTTTTCTTGACCTCCATGGCGGCGGGCGAGCCGGGCTCGAGCTGGCTGAGGTCGGTGCCGACGAGGGTCAGGATGTCCTTGCGCAGGCTGTCAGCCTTGGCCTTGTCGCCGCGCGCCTGCTCCTCGATCACGCGCTCGAGCAGCGAGACCACGAAGGTCACGCCGGCGGCCTTCACCGCCTGCAGGTCGATGGGCGAGAGCAGCGAGGGCTCGGCGGGGTTGGTCTTGCCCGACCACGAGTTGGCGAGCAGCAGATGGATACTGCCGATCGCCTTGCCCGGAGCGTTCGCGACATAGGCGGCGGGGTCGGCCTGCTCGGCCACGTCACGCGACGTCGGCGCGGCCTTCGAGGTGATGTCGACAACCTCGTCGCCCCGTACGGTCACGATACGGGGATGCTCGAAGCCCGGTACCCGGGCCCGGCCCAGAAGAACACCCTCGCTCGGTACGATCGGACTGGCCATAACACTCCCCCATGTTTTGGAGCGCTACCTAACCCGCCAGTTCCGGCCCTGTCCAGCCAAGGGTGATGTACGTCCGTCAGACTTTCAGTTGGAGGGCTCAGTTATGCTTGAGCAGCCGGGCCTTCTCGCGGTTCCAGTCGCGGTTCTTCTCGGTCTCGCGCTTGTCGTAGCTCTTTTTGCCCTTGCCGACGCCGATCAGCACCTTCGCCCTGCCCTGCTCGTTGAAGTAGAGCTTGAGCGGCACGATGGTGTTGCCGGCGCGCTCGACGTCCTGGCTCAGGCGCGCGAGTTCCTTCTTCTTCACCAGCAACTTGCGCGGCCGCTTTTCCTCGTGGTTGAAGCGATTTGCCTGCAGGTACTCGGGAATGAAGCTGTTGATGAGCCACAGTTCACCGCGCTCCGGCGAGGCGTAGCTTTCAGTGATCTGGGCCTTGCCCTGCCGCAGCGACTTCACCTCGGTGCCGGTCAGCACGATGCCGGCCTCGAGGGTGTCGGTGATCTCATAGTCGAAGCGGGCCCGGCGGTTCTCCGCCACCGGGCCAGTCACGATCATTGCGGGCTTGTTTGGTGCTTTCGCCATAAGACTTCTTTTTGGTCGCGCGCTCGAACCGCAAAACCGTTGCCACTCTTGCCGAGCGCGCTCCGCTTAGTTGGGGAGCAGCCCCGCATGCGACAAGGCCGCGTCGATCGCCTGCTCGTTGGCCTTGCTCACGGGCACCACCGGCAGGCGGAACTCGTTGTTGCAGAGGCCGAGGCGCGAGGCGGCATATTTCACGCCGCCGGGGTTGTTCTCGAGGAACAGCGCCTTGTGAAGCGGGTAGAGCTTGTCCTGGATGGCAATGGCCTCGCCGTAATTGCCCTGCAGCGACGCATCCTGGAAGCGCGACAGAAGCTTCGGCGCCACGTTCGAAGTCACCGAGATGCAGCCATGGCCGCCATGGGCGTTGAAGCCGAGCGCCGTCACATCCTCGCCCGAGAGCAGGATGAAGTCGGGACCGAGCTTGGCGCGCTGGGCGCTCGCGCGCTCCATGTTCGCCGTTGCGTCCTTGACGGCGATGACGTTGGAATGCGCCTCGCGCAGGCGGGCAATGGTGTCTACCGTCAGGTCCACCACGGTGCGGCCGGGCACCGAGTAGAGGACGATGGGCAGGCTCGTCGCGCTGGCCACGGCGGAGAAGTGCTGGAACATCCCCTCCTGCGTCGGCTTGTTGTAGTAGGGCACGACCGACAGCACGGCATCGGCGCCGATTTCCTCGGCAAAGCGGGTGAGCGCCACGGCCTCGTCGGTGGAGTTGGAGCCGGCGCCGGCGATCACCGGTACGCGCTTGTTGGCCACCTTGACGCACATTTCGATGACGCGGCGGTGCTCCTCGTGCGTCACCGTCGGGCTTTCGCCCGTGGTGCCCACGGGAACGAGCCCATGCGTGCCTTCGGTGATCTGCCAGTCGACGAGACGCTCGAAGGCTTTCTCATCCAGCGCCCCGTTCGCGAACGGAGTGATCAGCGCTGTAATGGAGCCTCGCAGCATTTCGGGGGGTGTTCCTCGTGAAAAAAGGCGCCTACGCGGGCGCCGGGGTTGTTGGTTGCGGCCGGTCATCGGCTCGCCACAGTCGCGCAACATAGTCTGCGCCGTGCGACGCGACAAGCAACTGTCGAGCATAGGGCGCGGCGCACACCCACAAGGACCGAGTGGCTAACGGAAAGTTAGTGGCCGACGCGCACAATCCGGCCAGCCGCAAGGGGTGGGGGCACCTTGTTGGAGCTGTTTCGAGGACCAACAGGACGGTTACCATGATCTCTGCGACCAGGACTAAAGTCCTGCTGGCCGGTGTCTCGGCCGCCGCACTGACCATTCTCGCCGCGTCCTACGCGGGCGGGTTCCTGCATGCCAACGAGCCGGTAGACGAGGTGGTCACCGGCGCGATTCCGGCTGACGTCGCCGCCCCCGTTCCCAAGCCGCAGCTGCCCGTTTCGGTGACGCTGCCCACCGCGCCCGAACCAGCCGCCAAGGACGTCGCAGAGCCGGTAACTGACGACCTGCCTGCCGTCGCCATCCGGCCCTCATGGATCGAACTGCCGGCCCCGCCGGTGAAGGTCCCCGATCCAGAACTCAAGACCGCGCTCGACATGATCACGGCCGGCGATGCGGCCGCCGCCTACCAGCTTGCCACGAACTTCGAAGACGACACCCGCCGGCGCGCCGTGCAATGGGCGGCCATCGCCTATGGCAACGGCCAGGTGCCCTATGCCGCGCTCATGGCCTTCGCGGAGGACTCGCCCAGCTTCGCCAACAGCGGCCTCTTCAAGACGCGAATCGAGCAGGCGGTGACCCGGGAGAACCTCGGCAGCAGCAGGGTGATCGAGTTGCTCGGCGACGCTCCCCCCAGCACGATCTACGGCCAGATCGCCCTCGCCCAGGCCTATCTCGCCGACGGCGACAAGAAACGGGCGGCCGCCATCGCCCGCACGATCTGGACCGAGAACTTCCTCGACCGGACCACCGAGAGCGTGGTGCTCAGCCGCTTTGGCGACCTGTTGAACCGGGACGCCCACTGGGCCCGCGCCCAGTATCTGATGATGCACGACCGGGCGACCGGCGCCGAGCGGCTGGAAAAGTACCTCTCGCCGGCCCAGAAGTCGCTGCTCACCGCCCGCAACGCTACCTCGCGCAAGGCGAAGAACGCCAAGAAGCTGCTCGACGCGGTCGATCCCTCGATGCACGCCAACCCGGTCTACCTGTTCAGCCGGGCCCAGCGGGCGCGGCAGTTCGAGCTGTGGGACGATGCGCTCGACTATCTCGACAAGATCAAGGGCAACCCGATCGGCTCCGACCAGATCTGGTACGAGCGCCGGGCCCTCACCCGGCAGTTGCTGGCCCTGGGCGACATCAAGCGCGCCTACCGTGCCGCCGACGGCTATCGCGACGGCCCGGAGGGCCGTCTGGTCGATGCCCACTTCCATGCCGGCTGGATTGCGCTCAGCTTCCTCAAGGACGCCAAGGCGGCCGTCTCCCATTTCGAGGAGATGACGAAGCACACGACGCTGCCCGACACCATCACCCAGGCCAATTACTGGCTCGGCCGGGCCCGAACTGCTCTCGGCGACACGGAAGGTGCAACCGCTGCCTACAAGGAGGCCACCCGGTTCGGTACCGTCTATTACGGGCAACTGGCACGCGAGGCCCTCGGCCTGACCAGCACCGAAATCCGCGACATGCCGGAATGGGAAGCGGCCGAACCGGCTTTCGAAGCCGACGAGCGCGTCAAGGTCGTTCGCATGCTGGCGGCCAACGGTCACAAGAGGATGGCGACCCGCCTCCTCGACAGCTTTGCCACCGAGCTCGAGACCGGCCCCGAGCTGCTTCTGGCCGCCCGGCTGGCGCAGTCGCTCGAGGACCACCACCTGACCATCGTCATCGCCGATGCCGCCGAGAAGCGTGGCATTCCGCTCGACCTGTTCAACTTCCCCGACAACGCCCTGCCCCACACCAAGATCGCCTCGATCGACGTTGCAGCGGTCTACGCCGTCGCCCGGCAGGAGAGCCGCTTCCAGATCGACGCCGTGTCGTCGGCGGGCGCGCGCGGCCTGATGCAGCTGATGCCGGCCACCGCCAAGGAGACCGCCGGCAAGATCGGCATCGGTTACTCGCAGAGCCGGCTGACCAGCGACGCCGAATACAACGCGCTGCTCGGCTCGACCTATCTCAAGGCGCAGCTCGAACGCTATGACGGCTCGCTGGTGCTGGCCGCGGCCGCCTACAATGCCGGCGGCGGCAACGCCAACAAGTGGATCAGGCTGTTCGGCGACCCCCGCTCGGAAAAGATCGACCCGGTGGTGTGGGTGGAACTGATCCCGGTGCTCGAAACCCGGACCTACGTGAAGCGCGTCGTCGGCAACTATCTCGTCTACCGTGCCCGCATGGGCAACGAGCATCTCAGCATTTCCGAGGTGCTGCGGCGGATTCCGGGGTGAGGCGAGCGCTTGTCGCTTGCCCTCGGCTGCCGCTCTGGTAACTGCTGAAGCATGTTCGGCCTTTCGCAAGAGCGCAGCGTGCCCGACGACTACCGGGCCTTCGCCACCCTGCCGGTGACCCGCTACAGCGTGGGGCCAGCGGGCGAGAGCATGGCCGTGCACGTGGCGGGGCAGTTGGGGGGCGGCCGCACGCCGCTGCTCTGCATCCCCGGCTACCAGCGCAACATGGCCGATTTCGACGAGTTCGCGCAGCATTTTCGCCGCCGCATCGGTGAGGACTGGCCGGTGGTGCTGGTGGATCTCAAGGGCCGCGGGCGCTCGTCGGACCGCGCCGACAAGTCGCTCTATGTCTCGACCATCGATGCGGCCGACCTCGTGCAGATCATCGCCGCGCTGGCGCTTGAGGGCGTGATCCTTGTCGGCCAGGGCTATGGCGGGCAGGTGGGAATGGCACTCGCCTCCGACAAGCCGAACCTCGTGGCAGGAGCGGTTCTGATCGACGCCGGTCCGGTATCCGACCCGCGCGGGCTGGTGCGGCTGCGCAACAACCTCAAGGACCTCGAAGGCCCGCGTAGCGAGGCCGGGTTTCGCACGATGCTGCGCCGCATGCTCGCGACCGACTATCCGGCCGTGCCTGAAAGCATGCTCGATGCTCTCGCCGCCCGGACGCATTTCCTTGACAAGCGCGGTCGGGTCCGCGGCCTGTTCGACCCGCACCTGACGAAGATGCTGGAGAGCTTCGAATACGACGACGTGCTGGTGCCGCAATGGCCGATGTACGACGCGCTGCGCACCGCCCCGCTGATGCTGATGCGCACGCAACTTACCGAGCAGCTGCGGCGCGAAACCTTCGAGGAAATGATGAGACGCCGCCGCGACGCTGAGGGCTACATCATCGAGGGACAGGGCTCCCCTGCGCTTCTCAACACGCAGGAAGACGTGGAGCCCATCGCCGAGTTCGTGCGCAAGCTGGCAAGGCGCAAGGCGCCGCGCGCCGCCTGAACGCTGCCGCCCTCAGCTCTCCGCCGCCCGTTTGGGTTTCAGCACCGCCGATAGCTCACGGGCCTGTTCGCGCCACAGCTCGCGGCTGATGCGTCCCGGAATGCCGAGATGCCCCTCGATCCAGCCGATATTCTCATCGGTCAGGTCCGCCATCTGGTCGAAATGGTAGATGCCCAGCTGGTTGAGCGCCGTCTCGATGACCGGCAGGACGCCGATGATGTGGGTCAGGTCGTCCTTGCGGCCGTCGCGCGGGGCATCGAGGCCGAGGGGCCGGCCGGCCTCCACCTTCACCTCTGCCACTTCGGCGATGACGGCCTCAGCGGTGCGGCGAGCCGCAATCACGGCACGCGCCGCGGCAGCGACAGCTTGGTTGACGCCGTCGGGTTCGGGCACCGGACGCACCGGCGCGCGGGGTGCGGCGCGTCCAGGCGACCAGTTGCCCTCGATGGCGCGCATCGCCGCGTCCTCATCGAGTTCCTCGAAGGACCCGATGCCCGTTGCGGCTTCGGCCGCCGCCTCCGGTGCGGACTGTTCCGCCTGCGGCTCGGACGCGGGAGCGACCGCTTCTGGTGGCACGACCGCTTCCGGTGGCACGACCGCTTCCGCATCCGGCTCCTGCGCCGGCTCGGTGGTGGCCGCGACAGGTGCACTGGCGGGGACTTCGAGTTCAGCGGCAACAGGCGCCTCTTCAGCCTCC
>Ga0207415_1001366_pt1 | contig 12561 bp, 12 predicted proteins | sample Passage237A_FD_187369 | JGI IMG/M metagenome (GOLD analysis project Ga0207415, IMG submission 187369) | Cellulose adapted compost microbial communities from Newby Island Compost Facility, Milpitas, CA, USA - Passage2 37A (SPAdes) (version 3) ...
CATGGTCCTCATGGGAATCATCGCCACCGCGGTCGGCGTCGTCATCGGAGCCTTCGCGGGCTTCTACCGCGGCAAGCTCGACAACGTGCTGATGCGTCTCACCGAGGTCATCATCGCGATCCCCACGATCGTCGTCACCGCCGTCATCGGCAAGGTCTTCGGATCGTCCAGCCCCGCGCTGTTCGGCATCGTCCTCGGACTCCTGCTGTGGCCGGGCCTCGCGCGACTCGTGCGTGCCGAGTATCTGAGCCTGCGTGAGCGAGAGTTCGTCGATGCAGCCCGCGTTGCGGGAGCAGGCGACCGGTCGATCATCTTCCGGCACATCCTGCCGAACTCGATCGGCGTGGTCATCGTCAACGCGACGCTGCTCATGGCGACGGCAACGATCCTCGAGGCGGCGCTGTCGTTCCTCGGTTTCGGCATCCAAGCGCCGAACGTGTCCCTGGGCCAACTGATCAACGAGTACCAGACGTCGTTCTCCACCCGTCCGTGGCTGTTCTGGTGGCCCGGCTTCTTCATCATCGTGTTCGCCCTCACGATCAACCTGATCGGCGACGGCCTGCGCGATGCCTTCGACCCGCGTCAGCGACGCATCCCCAAGACGAAGGAGATGAAGAAGCAGGCGATCGCGAAGGCTGAGACGGAGGTGGCCGAATGAGCCCCCGCAAGAGCAAGCAGGCCGACGCTGCAGCCGAGGCCGCGCACGAGGCCACCACGGCGTCGGGCACCGAGGCAGAGGTGATGGGCGCTGAGGCGAACCCCGAGACCGGCAGCATCCCTGTCATCGGTGCCTCGCACGAGGTCAAGCCGGGCGATGTGGTTCTGGACGTCGAGGGTCTGAACGTCGACTTCTTCGTGGACGGTGCCTGGGTTCCCGCCGCGATCGACGTGAACTACCAGGTCAAGGCCGGCGAGGTCGTGGCCATCGTCGGTGAGTCCGGTTCTGGAAAGACGCAGTCGTCGATGTCGATCATCGGCCTGCTGCCGCGCAATGGTCGTGCCTCTGGCTCGGCGAAGCTGCGCGGCCGCGAGCTCGTGGGACTGCCGCAGCGCAAGCTGACGTCGGTCCGCGGTCCCGAGGTGGGCGTCATCTTCCAGGAGCCCATGACGGCGATGAACCCCGTGCTCACGGTGGGATTCCAGATCGTCGAGGTGCTGCGAGAGCACACCAATATGCGTCCGGAAGAGGCGAAGGAGCGGGCGATCGAGCTGTTGAGACTCGTTGACATCCCCGAGCCGGAGCGTCGCTTCAACTCGTATCCGCACCAGCTGTCCGGTGGTCAGCGTCAGCGCGCGATGATCGCTCAGGCGCTCGCCTGCGACCCGGCGCTGCTGTTCGCCGACGAGCCCACGACGGCTCTTGACGTGACGGTGCAGGCGGAGATCCTCAACCTGATTCGCGACCTGAAGACCCGCATCAACGCTGGCATCGTGCTCATCACGCACGACATGGGCGTGGTCGCGGACATGTCTGACCGGATCATCGTCATGAAGGACGGTCGCATCGTCGAAGAAGGAACCTCGAGCGACATCTTCACCAAGCCCCAGCACGAGTACACCCAGGCGCTTCTCGCCGCAGTGCCGCACCTGGGTTCCACCCTCGCGACCAAGGACCCGGACCGGGTTCCCAAGGACGCGCCGGTGGTGCTCGAGGCCAGGGGTCTCGTCATCGACTACCCCAAGCAGGGACGCACTCCCGCCTTCCGAGCCGTCAAGGGCATTGACCTGACGATTCACGAGGGCGAGATCGTGTCGCTCGTGGGAGAGTCCGGCTCCGGCAAGACCACCGTTGGCCGTGCGGCCGTAGGTCTGCTGCCGGTCGCCGAGGGCGAACTCAGCGTCGTGGGCGTGAACATGAAGGGCATCCGCAAGCACGACCTCGCGGAACTTCGCAAGAAGTTCTCGATCGTGTTCCAGGACCCGGGAAGTTCGCTCAACCCGCGTTGGCCCATCGGTCAGTCGATCGCCGAGCCGATGCAGCTTGCCGGTTGGGAACGCGAGAGCCGCACCGCGCGAGTGGGCGAGCTCATGGACCAGGTGGAGTTGCCGCGTTCGTTCCGCAACCGCTACCCGCACGAATTGTCCGGTGGTCAGCGCCAGCGCGTGGGCATCGCCCGTGCACTGGCTCTTGAGCCGACGCTGCTGATCGCTGACGAGCCGACCTCGGCTCTCGACGTGTCGGTGCAGGCGCGCGTGCTGGAGATCTTCACCGAACTCCAGCGCGAGCACGGCTTCGGCTGCCTCTTCGTAAGCCACGACCTCGCGGTCGTGGAGCAGCTGTCCGATCGCATTGCGGTCATGAAGGACGGCGTCATCGTGGAGCAGGGCACCACGGCGCAGATCATCCAGAACCCTCAGGACCCGTACACCCAGCGGCTCATCGCGGCCGTGCCGGTGCCGGATCCTGCAGAGCAGGAGCGTCGTCGCGCTGCGGCAAACGCCTAGCAGCACCCTTCTGTTCGACAGCGCCCGGGGCCGTTGGCTCCGGGCGCTGTTGCGTCTCCGTAGACAGAATTGTCGACCCCTCGTAGACAGGACTGCCGACTCCCGCTGACGGGCCGCCGCCGGAATGCTGGCACCGTCGCGCCGCTCAAGCGCGCGATCACACCTGGCAGATTGAGGAGGAACGGTGAACAGCAGCAGGGTGAGTCGAGTGCGAACGCGGGTAGCCGCGGTGGCTGCGCTCGGATTGATGATGGCCGGAGGCGTCGCAGCTGCAAGCCACGCCGAGACGGTGAACTGCAGCCGTACGGACTTCGGATGCGTCAGTGGCTATAACGCTGGCTCGACCGGGACCTGGACCGAAAGGTACTACGGCGCGCCGTGGGGCAACAACGGTCACAACTGCACGCGCTACGCGGGTTTCCGCCTCGCTGTGAATGGGCTGCCAGACCCGGGCGAGACGTTTGGCAATGCCACAGACTGGGCGGCTTCCGTTAAGCGCAAGTACGGCGAGCACGTGGTCAACACGACCCCCACCGTTGGCAGCATCGCCCACTGGGCTGCGGGAGAGGGCAAGGGGAGCCTTGGTCACGTCGCCTATGTTGAGGAGGTCTTCGCGGACGGCGCGTTCGTCATCACCGAGGACAACCTCGGCGGCACCACCCGCCGCGTGACGTATGGGGCCAACGAGCCGGATAGGCCCAAGCGCTTCCTGCACCTCGCGGACGTCCCTGCGTTCACCACGGCGCCTACTCCCACAGTCTCTGGCACCGGAGTCGTCGACTCTCCCCTCACGGCCGTCGAGGGTACGTGGGCACCTACCCCGGTCGCCTTCAAGTACCAGTGGCTCCGCGACGGCAGCACGGTCGTTGGCACGGCCCGCAACTACACGCCGGGCCAGGCAGACATCGGCCACACCATCACCCTCAAGGTGACTGGACAGCGGACCGGCTACGCGGACGTCGTCCGCACCTCCGCCGCGAAGGCCATCACGGCCGGGTCCTTCACGTTCACGGGTTCACCAGCCGCCCTGTCCGGCACCGCCAAGGTGGAGTACTCGCTGACCTCGAGCACGAGCCTTCAGACCGCGGGCACAACCACGACGATCACGTGGCTGAGGAATGGTGCCGTGCGCCAGAACGGCGGCACCACGCTCGCGCTGACGTCAGCAGACATCGGCACCCAGATCGCCGTGCGCTACACGTTCTCGAAGATCGGCTACAAGACCACGTCGTACACCTCGAATGCGGTGACTGTCTCCGGCTACTCGAACTACACGTTCTCTGGTTCACCCGCGGCGATCTCGGGAACGGCCAAGCTCGGCTTCACGCTGTCGGCCAGCTCCGCCATCACCACGTCGGGAGTCGCGCGCTCGATCAACTGGTACGCCAATGGCGCGCTGCGCCAGTCGGGTGGCACCACGTTCACCCCAACGTCTGCAGATGTGGGCAAGAGCATCGTCGTGAAGTTCTCGTACGACAAGCAGGGTTACGCGTACACCACCTACACGTCGTCTGCCGTGAAGATCGCGGGCTATTCGAACTACTCGTTCAGTGGCAACCCGGTGTCGATCTCGGGAACCGCCAAGGTGGGCAGGACCGTCCAGGCGGTCTCCGGCCTGACAACGACTGGCGTGACCAGGAGCTACCGGTGGCTGAAAAACGGCGTGGCGATCTCGGGCGCGACGGGGAGCACCTACACCCTGAAGACCGCTGACAAGGGTCAGAGGATCACTGTCCGCATGACCCTCAGCAAGCAGGGCTACGCGACGACGTCCTACACGTCGTCAGCGGTAACGGTCACGTCGTAATCCCAGGCGTCGTGACGGCGGCGGGTGGGTCGGGTGCCCACCCGCCGCTTCCTGGGCACAAACGCCCTGGTAAGGGCACCTGTTCGGAAAGGGGCTGTGACGCTAGTGTTGGCGCGTGCTGGACACTCTCACGAAGCGCTTTCCGAAGCGCGCGAGCAAGGACGACACGAACCTCACGCCGCGGCTGCGCACCGAGCGCACCATGGCAGTCACCCTGGGCTCGATTCGCATTGCGCAGCATCTGCCGTTCATTGCCGTGAGCATCGGCGGCTGGACGGCCTACACCCAGCCGACCCTAGTGGGCGCACTCTTCGCCGTCTCCTTCGCGTGGAGTCTGTGCTTCTTCGGATGGGCATACCGACACGGCGGCGTTCGCTCGCTGTGGGTCTACGGCGACCTCGCGTTCTATGCGCTCGCGGCGGTCGTCGTGGCTAGGGCGTGCCTGCCGGGCCATGAGATGACGTGGGACAACTGGAGCGTCGGCCCGCTCATCGGCGCCGGCGCATCGGCAGCGGTGTACCTCAGCCCGCGCATCGCAGCCCCGGCCGTCGGATTCCTCGCGGTCGCCTATGTGGTGGGAATCCAGCCCGACGCTCACGAGCCAGGGGACATCGCCCTCACCGTGGGCAATCTGGCAAGCATGCTGTTCTTCCCGTTCGCCGCTGGTCTCGCGGCGGCAACAGTGAGGCGTTCGGCTAGGGAGACGGAAGAGGCCAACCAGCGCGAGTACCAGCTGAGGGTGGAGCGAGAGACGGAGCGGCTGCTTGTCGAGGAGCGGGTGCGCCAGTACAGCCTGCTGCACGACACTGTGCTGTCGACCCTGAGCGCGATCGCGAGAGGCGGCCTCGATCACCGCTCGGCAGAGGTGCAGAAGCGCTGCGCCGACGATGCCGACCTCCTCAGGGGTCTCATTTCCGGAATGGCGAACGACACCCCCACGAGCCTTGCTGCAGCGCTCGCCGAGGTGTCTCGCGCCCACGCCGACCTGGGCCTTGAGGTGCGTCAGCAGTACGGCGACCTTCCCGATGCTCTGCCGCCGGAGGTGGTCGAGGCGATCGCGCATGCGGTTCGCGAGGCGCTCAACAATGTCGTCAAGTACGCCGGGACCACCGATGTGTGGATCACGGCCACGGGAGACGAGACGGGCGCGGTGCGCGTCACCGTGACCGACCGTGGCGCAGGATTCGACACTCGCGCAAGCCGCGGCGGCTTTGGCATCAACCAGTCGATCAAGGGACGCATGAAGGCCGCAGGCGGCCGTGGGCGCGTCCACAGTTGGATCGGCGACGGCACCGAGGTGGAGCTCGAGTGGCCCAAACCGTGATCCGAGTAGGCGTGGTCGATGACGATGCCATGCTCCGTGAGGGCATGGGTGCGTGGTTCTCATCCCTGCCTGACCTCGTCATCGCAGCGTCCGCCGGCTCGCTCAGTGACCTGCTCGCGGGGACGCCCGAGCTGGACGTCGTCCTCCTCGACCTCAATCTGCGCGACTTCTCGCAACCTGCCGCCAATGTGAAGGCCCTCGTGTCAAAGGGCTACCGGGTGCTCATCGTGTCCTCGATACCCGACGCTGAGCATGTGATTGCAACGATCTCAGCCGGAGCGTCGGGCTATGTCACCAAGAACCGCGACCTGATCTCGCTTGCCGACGCGATCCGCGACGTCGCCGCCGGAGGGTTCGCCTTGTCGCCAGAACTCGCCTTTGTGCTCAGCCGCGATCACCGAGTAGACCGGCCGGTGCTCACGCCGCGAGAGGCGGAGGTGCTGGGGCTGTACGCGAGCGGGATGACCCTCGAGGCGGTGGCGCGCAGGGTGGGCATTGCGCCGGGAACGGCGCGCACGCACCTCGAGCGCGTGAAGCAGAAGTATGCGGAAGTGGGCCGGCCTGCGTACACCAAACTGGAGCTTGCCGAGCGGCACAGAGAAGACCGGCTGGACCTGGGAGGTCTGCCGCCCACGCAGGAGTAGCTACTCCTGGGGCTCGTCCCTGTCGTCGTCGCGCGCACCGAAGGGGCGGAACGTGACGGGGTCAGGGATGACGAACTTGGTCGAGTGGTCATCCCACAGGGGAGCTGGCACTTCAAGCGACGGCGGCAGCAGCTTTTCCGCCGCACGCTGGTCCTTCAGGTACGTGGACCCGGGGTTGAACACCTCTTCGAATGCCATGGCTCACCGTAGCCCATGAGCCGACGAGTCGGACGGGTCGGCGGCGTGGTCCGTGCCGAGACGACGGGGCAGCTCCTCGATGTGGGACGTGCCGTCGGGGCCGGAAAGCTCGCGACCAGACTCGTCTCCCTGCTCCTTGTGGAGCTCGGCGAAGGCGCTGTTGACGTAGGAGACGAAGCCCGACATGAATGCCGAGAGGTCAGCCTCCGGCGCGTTGGGGTCCGAGGGGACGACGCGGTTGGCGACGATGGTCGTGACCTCGGGTGCTTCGCTCGCGAACTCGGCGGAGATGCCACTGCCGTCGTCCGCGGTCCACGTCAGCGTCTCACCCTGGTTCTCGAAGCCGCCGTAGCCGACGTAGCGACTCCACGCCTGGTGGACGGTGTCAATGGGCAATGCGATCTGTACGCGTTGTTCGGTCATGGTGGGGCCTCCTGGCGGATGGGTGCCCCGTAAGGAGCGCGGCTATTCACGACGGGGGAGCGCGCAACCCACGTACAATTGCCCCTCGTGGCTCTTACTATCGGCATCGTTGGCTTGCCCAACGTCGGCAAGTCAACTCTGTTCAACGCGCTGACCCGCGCGGAGGTGCTCGCGGCGAACTACCCGTTCGCGACGATCGAGCCCAACATCGGCGTGGTCCCGCTGCCCGACGTTCGGTTGGGTCAGCTCGCGGAGATCTTCGGATCTGAGCGCGAGGTCCCCGCAACGGTGTCGTTCGTCGACATCGCTGGCATCGTCAAGGGCGCGTCCGAAGGTGAGGGCCTGGGCAACGCGTTCCTCGCCAACATTCGCGAGGCCGACGCCATCTGCCAGGTGACCCGTGCCTTCGATGACCCAGACGTGGTGCACGTCGACGGGCGAGTGGACGCAGCGTCGGACATCGAGACTATCAACACCGAACTGATCCTTGCGGACCTGCAGACGCTCGAGAAGGTGATCGCTCGCCTCGAGAAGGAGGTGCGCAATCGCAAGGTGGATCCTGCGGTGCTGGCCGCGGCGAACACCGCCAAGGAGATCCTCGAGTCGGGTCAGACGCTGTCAGCCGGTGCGGGTGCCGCGAAGCTTGATCTTGCCGACGTTCGCGAGTTCAATCTGCTGACAGCCAAGCCGTTCATCTACGTCTTCAACACCGACGACGTTGGCCTGCTGGACGAGGCGAAGAAGGCGGAACTCGCCGCCAAGGTCGCGCCCGCGGAGGCGATCTTCCTCGACGCCAAGTTTGAGTCCGAACTCGTGGAGCTGTCGCCGGAAGAGGCGCGAGAGATGCTCGAAGAGTCCGGCCAGAGCGAGTCCGGCCTCGACAAGCTCGCTCGCGTTGGCTTCGACACGCTGGGTCTCCAGACATACCTCACCGCGGGGCCTAAAGAGGCGCGCGCGTGGACGATCCACAAGGGTTGGACCGCGCCCCAGGCTGCGGGCGTCATTCACACCGACTTCGAGCGCGGCTTCATCAAGGCCGAGGTGGTCCACTTTGAGGACCTCATCGCCGCCGGCTCAATGGCTGCGGCCAAGGCTGCCGGCAAGGTGCGCATCGAGGGCAAGGACTACGTCATGGTCGATGGTGACGTCGTGGAGTTCCGCTTCAACGTCTAGTCCCGATCTGTTGGGGGACCGACGTCCTGCCTGGGACAAGCCGCTGGGGCGTGTCATGGTTGTAGCAGGTGCACCGCATCCGTGACGGAAGGACGGGCCCGTGAGCAACCGATCCGGCTACCTGGGCTTGGCTGCCGCCGTGGTGGCGCTTGCAGTTGTGCTCACGCTGCACTTCGGCGGCGCAGAGCGCACCGCTCGCACGATCGCCGTCATCTTCGTCTCGGCCGTGATCTTGTGGACCCTCGTCGACATGATCCGATCGGTCCTCAGGGGGCAGTTCGGACTGGACATTCTCGCGGTGGTCGCGATGGTCGCCACCCTGGCCGTGGACGAGTACATCGCGGCAATCATCATCGTCGTGATGCTGCTGGGCGGCGAAGCGCTCGAGAACTACGCCACCGGGCGTGCCACGCGTGAACTCAGCGCACTGCTTGACCGCACGCCGCAGCTGGCCCACGTCATCACGTCCGCCGGCCAACGGGAAGAGAGCATCCGAGACGTGCCTGTCGGCGACGTGGGAATAGGCGACCTGCTCCTGGTGCGGCCGGGTGAAGTCGTTCCCGTCGACGGGACTCTCGTGAGTCAGTCCGCCACCGTCGACGAGTCGTCGATCACGGGCGAAAGCATCCCCGTGACGCGCGAGGAGGGCGAGGAGATCCTCTCGGGCTCCACGAACGGGCCGAGCGCTGTGCAGATCAAGGCCACCCGCGCGGCCGCTGACAGTCAGTACCAGCAGATCGTGGCCCTGGTGCGCGAGGCGCAGGAGTCGAAGGCGCCAGTCGTCCGCCTCGCCGACCAGTTCGCCGTTCCCTTTACCGCGGTGTCGCTCGTGATCGCGGTCGCCGCATGGGGCATCTCCGGCGACTCGACGCGCTTTGCCGAGGTGCTGGTGCTCGCGACGCCGTGCCCGCTCCTGATCGCCGCGCCCGTGGCATTCCTAGGCGGGCTGTCGCGCTCTGCGCGCGCTGGTGTCATTGTCAAGGGAGGGGCGGTTATCGAGCAGCTTGCGCGGGCCCGTGCCGCAGCATTCGACAAGACGGGCACCCTTACGGAAGGGCGGCCAAGTCTCACCGAGGTCAGGCAGGCGGGAGGTTTCAGTGCCGATGAGGTGCTTCGGCTGTCCGCCGCCGTCGAACGTTCCTCGGGTCACGTACTCGCTGCGGGCGTTGTCCGAGCCGCAGAGGCCCGCGGCATGGCGCTGCCTCCCTGCGCCGACGCGGGGGAGCACGCCACCAACGGCATAGTGGGCACGGCAGAGGGCCGGCGGGTCGCGGTGGGGAAGTTCGCCTACATCGCTTCGCTCGCGACTGACGCCGCGCTCTCGAACGTGGCGGCGGGCCAGGCCGTGGCGTACGTGGCGATCGATGGCAGCTTCGCAGGCACGCTCGTGCTTGCCGACGCTCCACGCCCTGAATCTCGAGACGTCGTCGCTCAGTTGCGCCGCGACGGCATCACGTCGATAGCCATGCTCACCGGCGACGGTCAGGCGACGGCCGAACACGTTGCCGCGGAGGTGGGTGTGGACCACGTGCACGCGGATCTCCTTCCGCAGCAGAAGGTGCAGCTCGCCGCCGAGATGCAGCCGCGGCCCGTCATCATGGTGGGCGACGGCATCAACGATGCCCCGGTGCTCGCGGCGGCCGACGTAGGGGTGGCGATGGGCGCTCGCGGCGCTACCGCCGCCGGCCAGGCGGCGGACGTGGTGCTGCTCAAGGACTCCCTGCTCGGAGTGCTGGACGCCGTCGAGATCTCGCGACACACGTTGCGCACCGCGTACACGGCGATCTGGGTGGGCATCGGTCTCAGCGTGATGCTGATGCTGATCGCGACCACCGGCGCCATTCCGGCTGTGGCCGGCGCGCTGACTCAAGAATTCGTCGACGTCACGGCGATTCTGTTCGCGCTCGGCGCGCTGCGCGCACCGGCCACCTCACACCGCCGCCAAGCTCGCTCACTGACGTCGCCTGCGGGTTAGGGTCGGCTTGTGAGTCGACGTCCTTCGCCGCTTGGCGGTCGCAAGCCCACGCGAGCCGACCTCGACGCCTTCGCCACCGACAACCCCAACTCGCTCGACGACGTCCTCCCGCCTCCCGGCACCCAGTTGCGCCTGCTCATCGTGGGCATCAACCCAGGCCTGTGGACCGCCGCTGTCAATGCGCCCTTCGCTCGTCCGGGCAATCGCTTCTGGCCCTCGCTCCACCGCGCGGGACTGACGGACCACGAGATCGACGCCTCGCTGGGCTTGTCGGAGGAGGATGAGGTCCACCTCTTGGATCGCGGCATCGGCATCACCAATCTCGTGGGGCGAGCGACCGCCCGCGCCGACGAACTCAGCCGGGAAGAACTCCGCGCCGCGGGAGAGCGTCTGGTGGAGCGAGTTACCGTTCTCCAACCCCGCACCGTCGCGATCGCGGGCGTCACCGCTTTCCGCACGGCCTTCGCCTTGCCGAAGGCCCAACTGGGCCAACAGGACCCGGCGATGATCGAGGGATGGCCGGGCAGTGTCGGGCTGTGGGTGGTGCCGCAACCCAGCGGCCTCAACGCGCACGAGAACATCGACACCCTCGCTGCCAAGTGGCGAGCGGTGTGGGCTTCGGCCGTCGAGCAGGCGGGCCGTCCTCCTAGTCGCCCGCTGCCTTCGTGATGAGGGCGACGATGGCCTTCTCTTGTGCAGGGCCGATCGCAGTGAGCGCGTAGGCGGTGGGCCACATGGTCCCGTCGTCGAGTTGGGCGGCCTCATCGAATCCAAGCTCGCAGTAGCGATTCTTGAACTTCTCGCCTGGTTTGAAGAACGCCACGACCTTGCCGTTCTTCGTGTAGGCAGGCATGCCGTACCAGGTCTTCACGCCGAGCTCGGGGACTGCGGTCGTGATGAGTTCATGAACCTTAGTAGCGAGTTTCTTGTCTGCCGGTGACATCTCAGCGATCTTCTCGAGGCAGGCCTTGAGGTCCGCCTCCGCGCTCGCGCCAGCTTTCGCTCGCTTGCGCTCCGCGACGGTTTCCTTCATCGCGGCCTTCTCTTCTTCGCTGAACGTTCCCTTTGCGGTCATGGCTTCCTCCTACCCCCACGCTAATCCGCAACGCGGGACTTGGGTCCCGCGCGCATTAAAAAGAATCAACGTACGTTAAAACCATGACTGGCATGACGACGATCGACCACCTCGCGAACCTCGTAGAGGTGCAGCCCGAATCCACTGTCTCGCGCACCGTGCTCAAGGAGGACGGCACGCGCGTCGTCCTCTTCGGCTTTGCGGCGGGACAGGTGTTGACGGAGCACACCGCGGCCATGCCCGTGCTGCTTGCCGTGATCGAGGGAGAGCTGCGCGTCACGGCAGATGGCCGCACGGACACCCTCGTCCCCGGCGGTGTCATCCACCTCGACACGCGCGTCCCCCATGCCGTCGAGGCGGTCACGGACGCGATCCTCGCGCTCACCATGATCGACGCGCGCAGCAAGCCCTCGCTGCCCGACGCTCGCGTGGGCGGAGACAACCTCCTCGCCAAGCCACATCGGTGCGAGTGCGGTCATGACGACGGCACGGAGCCCGAGATCGACGCGCGGTTGCTGCCTGGCCTCGTGCGCCACGCGGCGATCATCGGCGCCTTCGACGCGCTGCCGACCGGGCGCTCGCTCGTGGTCGTCGCCGGGCATGCGCCGCGGCATCTGCTCAAGGAGCTTGCCGCGCACACGCAGTTCCAGCACGAATACGTGCAGGAGGGACCCGCCGACTGGCGCGTGCGGCTGATCAAGCCTGCCGTTTCCTAGTTGTCCCACAGCGCTCGCCGCCGCCGCGCGAACGGCGCGGGCACCGGCGCGCGTCAGAGCTGGCGGGCGCGGAACGCGGCCTGGGCGGCGCGGTTGGTGCACGTCACGGTGCAGTACTTCTTGGACCGGTTGCGTGACATGTCGAAGACGACGCCACCGCAATCGTCCATGAGGCAGTGCGAGAAGCGGCTCATCTCGTCCGCGCGGATCACGTCGATCATCGCCATGGCGGACTCCACGAGGATGCGCTCGGCAAGCGGACGGTCGTCGTGGGTTGCGTGGATGTGCCAATCGACGTCGCCGTGGCGCACGAGCTGGGGGAGTGCTCGCTGGTTCTCGAGGATCTCGTTGACGATCGGCACGGCACCGTCGCGAGTCGACAGGAACAGCTCACGCAGTCCGGTGCGGATGGCGCGGACCTCCTTGAGGTCCTTCTCCGTGGGCAGTGGACCGGTGTAGCCGAAGCGGGTGAAGAAGGTCCTGAGCTCGTCCAAAGTGGTGAGCGTATCGGGCTCGAGTTCCGAGTTCGCGAGGAAGACGGCAGACTCGAGCGCCTCGACCGTGTCATGAGCGAACGTCATTTTGACACATTACCATGTTTCCGCTAACGTAATGAGTCATGGCGACAATGACTAATGACACGGTGAACACCACTTTCACTCCTCGTTTGGTCACTGGCATCCCCCTTGCAATGGTCGCCGCCGCGTCGTTCGGTCTGTCTGGATCGCTCGCGAAGGGCCTCATGGGAATTGGCTGGACCGCAGGCTCCGCCGTCCTTGCC
>Ga0207415_1001374_pt1:0-2500 | contig 12488 bp, 4 predicted proteins | sample Passage237A_FD_187369 | JGI IMG/M metagenome (GOLD analysis project Ga0207415, IMG submission 187369) | Cellulose adapted compost microbial communities from Newby Island Compost Facility, Milpitas, CA, USA - Passage2 37A (SPAdes) (version 3) ...
TTTTTTTTATATAATTCACAAATATTTTCAAAAACATTTGTTGTGATGGAAATAGTTATTACCTTTGCACGCGCTTTCCGGAATTGGGGGCATCATAAATTGAGAAGTTCATTGTAACAAAGAATAGATTTAAGAAGAAAAAAGCCTAGAGAAGAAACGGTCAATACCTGTATTAACGGGGTCACATAGATTTTTCGAGCTAAAAACATTAAAAATTTTTACAACGGAGAGTTTGATCCTGGCTCAGGATGAACGCTAGCGGGAGGCTTAACACATGCAAGCCGAGGGGTATATAGTTGCTTGCAACTATAGAGACCGGCGTACGGGTGAGTAACGCGTATGTAACTTGCCTCATTCATCGGGATAGCCCGGGGAAACCCGGATTAATATCGAATAACATTTGGACAGGCATCTGTTTGGATTGAAAGATTTATCGGAATGAGATAGACATGCGTCAGATTAGTTAGTTGGCGGGGTAACGGCCCACCAAGGCGATGATCTGTAGGGGTCCTGAGAGGGTGATCCCCCACACTGGTACTGAGACACGGACCAGACTCCTACGGGAGGCAGCAGTGAGGAATATTGGACAATGGGTGAGAGCCTGATCCAGCCATCCCGCGTGCAGGAAGACGGCCTTATGGGTTGTAAACTGCTTTTATACAGGAATAAACCACCTTTCGTGAAGGGTGTTGAAGGTACTGTATGAATAAGCACCGGCTAACTCCGTGCCAGCAGCCGCGGTAATACGGAGGGTGCAAGCGTTATCCGGATTTATTGGGTTTAAAGGGTCCGCAGGCGGACTAGTAAGTCAGGGGTGAAATCCGGCAGCTCAACTGTCGAACTGCCTTTGAAACTGCTGGTCTTGAGTGAGAATGAAGCAGCTGGAATGTGTGGTGTAGCGGTGAAATGCATAGATATCACACAGAACACCGATAGCGAAGGCAGGTTGCTAATTCTCAACTGACGCTGAGGGACGAAAGCGTGGGGAGCAAACAGGATTAGATACCCTGGTAGTCCACGCCGTAAACGATGGATACTGTCTGTTGGATTTTCGGATTCAGTGGATAAGCGAAAGTGATAAGTATCCCACCTGGGGAGTACGTTCGCAAGAATGAAACTCAAAGGAATTGACGGGGGCCCGCACAAGCGGTGGAGCATGTGGTTTAATTCGATGATACGCGAGGAACCTTACCAAGGCTTAAATGTATAATGACAGAGGTGGAAACACCTTTTTCTTCGGACAGTATGCAAGGTGCTGCATGGCTGTCGTCAGCTCGTGCCGTGAGGTGTCAGGTTAAGTCCTATAACGAGCGCAACCCTTATCGCTAGTTGCCAGCGTTTCAAGACGGGGACTCTAGCGAGACTGCCAACGCAAGTTGCGAGGAAGGTGGGGACGACGTCAAGTCATCACGGCCCTTACGTCTTGGGCGACACACGTGCTACAATGGCCGGTACAGAGGGCAGCTACACAGCGATGTGATGCGAATCTCTAAAGCCGGTCTCAGTTCGGATTGGAGTCTGCAACTCGACTCTATGAAGCTGGAATCGCTAGTAATCGCATATCAGCCATGATGCGGTGAATACGTTCCCGGGCCTTGTACACACCGCCCGTCAAGCCATGGAAGCCGGGGGTACCTGAAGTCGGTGACCGTCACAGGAGCTGCCTAGGGTAAAACTGGTAACTAGGGCTAAGTCGTAACAAGGTAGCCGTACCGGAAGGTGCGGCTGGAACATCTCTTATATAGAGTACGACGAATCTTACCTTGTCAATTAACGGATTGACTGTTTCTGCCGGGTTTTTTTCTTTTTTTTAAATTATAAACTGATTTGTATTTATGGGTTAATCGGTGAAAATTAACATTGTTTATTGCCCTGTTGCAATCAGCTCCACTCTTTTTATTAGAGAGTCTCGTAGCTCAGCTGGTTAGAGCGCTACACTGATAATGTAGAGGTCGGCAGTTCGAGCCTGCCCGAGACTACTGAAAGTAGGTGAGTGGTAGGCGAGAAGTTTATCCCGGAGATATTCGGGAAGCCTGCCCGAGACTACTATAAGGCAGCGGTTAGAAATTAGCGGTTAGAAGTTAGAATAAAAAGACTTCGAACTTCCACTTCTGACTTCCAGCTTAAAAAGAGGGGAATTAGCTCAGTTGGCTAGAGCGCCTGCCTTGCACGCAGGAGGTCAAGGGTTCGACTCCCTTATTCTCCACAAAATTTATTACAGACGGTAATAAAAGAAGTTGAAATTATGAAGGATTAGCATTCTAAATCATATATTAGAAGGGCTAGAGCGTCCCGAACTTGATTCGGGAAGGTCAAGGGTTCGACTCCCTTATTCTCCACAAAATTTATTACAGACGGTAATAAAAGAAGTTGAAATTATGAAGGATTAGCATTCTAAATCATATATTAGAAGGGCTAGAGCGTCCCGAACTTGATTCGGGAAGGTCAAGGGTTCGACTCCCTTATTCTCCACATAGAGTGAGAAGTAAGATGTAAATAG
>Ga0207415_1001374_pt1:7500-12488 | contig 12488 bp, 4 predicted proteins | sample Passage237A_FD_187369 | JGI IMG/M metagenome (GOLD analysis project Ga0207415, IMG submission 187369) | Cellulose adapted compost microbial communities from Newby Island Compost Facility, Milpitas, CA, USA - Passage2 37A (SPAdes) (version 3) ...
ATTATCAGTTTAAAATTCAGGGCGAAGAGGTTTCGTTTCAAAACTATATGTACCGGAATTCATCTTCATCCGATGAAAGAACGACGACCCACATCAAATTCTTTACCGACCGTGGCATTTATCGTCCCGGACAAACGGTTTATTTCAAAGCGATTTATTATCAGGAAGATGAAAACGGAAAACGAAAAGTAATTCCAAATGAAGAATTAGGAATTACGCTTTATAATCCAAACGACGATGAAGTTTCTTATTTGGAATTAAAAACCAATGAATTCGGGTCGGTTTCAGGAGAATTCATATTACCAACTTCCGGATTGACCGGAGAATTTTATCTGGAAGAAGACAAGGAAAACGAATCGCACTATTTCAGCGTGGAAGAATACAAACGACCGCGATTTGAAGTAGCATTCGAGGATGTGAAAGACACCTTCAAACTCGAAGAAGAAATCACCGCCAAAGGAAAAGCCACGGCTTATTCGGGCGCCAACATCGACAACGCCAAAGTCGTTTACAGAGTGTATCGACAAGCGATTTATCCGTATTGGCCTTGGTGGAAACGCGGCTATTTTCCACAAAATGAACCGGCGGAAGAAATCACCCACGGCGAAACGATGACCGATGCAGAAGGGGAATTTGAAATCTCCTTTCTGGCTAAGCGAGCCAATACCTCTAAAAACTCCTCCCCTTTGGGGAGGTCGGGTGGGGAAACCTACACCTACCGAGTAATTGCCGACATCACCGACCTTAACGGCGAAACCCGATCTTCTGAGCAATCGATTACCGTGGGCGACCTTCGTTATATGCTAAATATTCCGGTGGCAGAGCGAATTGAGATTTCCGAATTTGATTCGATTCCGATTGTGACGAACAATCTCAACGGAGAATTTGTTCCGGCCAAAGGAAAAATCTCGCTGACCAAAATCAATCCGCCTTCAAGGGTTTTACGCGATTCGCCTTTGCAGCAAACCGATTATGAATTGTATCCGGAAAATGAATTCATCAGTTATTTCCCACACGAAGCTTATGGCGATGAAAACCAAAAGGAAAACTGGGAAAAAGAAGCTCCGATTTTGAATGAAGATTTCGACACTGAAAAATCCAAATCCCTGAAAATCAATCCGAAAAAATGGAAAGAAGGAACTTATATTTTGCGTGGATTTATTCTGGACGGAAAAGACAGCATTCCGCACGAACGATTGGTTTATCTCTACCGAAACGAAAAGAAATCGCCCGTGGAGAACGAGCTTTTCACGGTAACTTTGAACCAATCCACTTATAAACCCGGTGAAACAGCTGTGCTTAATCTGACTTCCGCAACGGAAAATTCAGAAGTTTTGGTTCAATTGGAAGCGGACGGAAAAATCATCCAATCCGAAAAAATAAAATTGAATAATAATGTGAACAACTTCAGTTTTCCGATCGAGGAAAAACACCGTGGAAATGTCTTTCTGCATTATTATTTCGGGAAATTCAACACCGCAAAATCGGGAACGATTACCGTTAATGTTCCTCAGGTCGATACTTCGCTGAAAATCACTGCCGGAACGCTTCGGGACAAATTGCAACCCGGACAGGAAGAAATTTGGGAACTGACCGTGAGCGGCGAAGGAAAAGATAAATTCTTAGCCGAAATGCTGGCGACGATGTACGATGCTTCTTTGGATCAATTCAAATCGAATTCCATCAACTTCCCAATGGGAATGAAAACCAATTATTCATCCTTTCGTTGGAATACCTACCAGAGTTTCGGAACGATTTATTTCAATAATTTAATTCAAAATCCTTATCAGTATTATTATCCGAATGTTTACCTCGCTTTTGACGAACTGAACTGGTTTGGATTTGGGTGGAATAGTTATGCGCAAAGACAATATATGAGAATGAAATCCGCCGCTCCGGTTGGAAATGTAGCGGATGCACTTGAAGGTCAAGTTGCCGGAATTGCTTCGGAGGAAAGTGCTGTGGAAATGGAAGTTGTTTCAGGAGGTGCTCCAGGAAGTGCTAGTAACGTAGTAGTGAGAGGTGCAACCGGTTTGAACGGAGGACTTCAAAAACCTTTGTATGTAGTTGATGGAGTTTATATGACCGAAGAAGAAGTAAATAAATTAGGAACAGATGCAATAGCTCAAATAAATATAATTAAAGACTCTGCGCAATTAGCAGTTTTTGGTTCTCGCGGAGCCAATGGAGTGGTTATCATTACTACCAAACAAGCAGAAGAAAAGTTGAACCAAGTTCAATCCAGAAGAAATCTTCAAGAAACCGCTTTCTTCTATCCGAATTTACGCATCGACGAAAAAGGAAATGTAAAAATCCAATTCACCACACCGGAAAGCCTGACTTCCTGGAAATTTATGGCGACGGCGCATACACCTGACTTACGCACCGGATATTTCGAAACCACGGTCAGAACACAAAAAGAACTGATGGTCGTTCCCAATCCGCCACGATTTTTACGCGAAGGCGATCAGATTACCTTTTCGTCCAAAATCACCAATCTTTCCGACAAAGAATTGAGTGGACAAACCAAACTGATGTTGTTTGATGCGTTTACGATGCAGCCGGTGGATGCGGAATTTGGCAATTCAAACGCCACGAAAAACATTTCCGTTTCCAAAGGCAACAGCACAGAAGTTACTTGGACGCTGAACATTCCACAAACCCGACAAGCCATTGTGTATCGGGTTGTGGCTTCGGCAGGCGATTTCTCGGACGGCGAAGAATCGGCTTTACCGATTTTATCGAACCGAATGATGGTAACCGAAACTTTACCCATTCACATTCGGGAAGGTCAGAACAAAACTTTCACTTTGGATAAATTAAAAAACAATCAGTCGGAAAGTTTAGATCATTTCAAACTGACTTTTGAAATGACGACCAATCCGATTTGGTATGCGATTTTCTCATTGCCGTATCTGCGAGAATATCCATACGAATGTTCGGAACAGGTTTTTGCACGACTTTATGGAAATATGATTTCGCAACATATCATCAATTCCAATCCGAAAATCAAAGCGGTTTTTAATGATTGGAACGCCAAAGGCGAATTGGTTTCAAAACTCGAACAAAACGAGGAATTGAAATCGCTTTTATTGGAAGAAACGCCTTGGGTGCGCGATGCACAAAGTGAGGAAGAACAAATGAAACGAATTGCGGTTTTGTTTGATTTGAATAAAATGCGAAACGAACTTCAATCTGCTTATCAAAAATTAGCAGTCAAACAAAGCGGTTCGGGCGGATTTCCTTGGTTTGAAGGCGGTAATGACAGTCGATACATCACCACGCACATCGTTTCCGGTTTTGGACATTTGAAAGAAATGGGAATTGGTTATGAATCCAATTTTGATATCAATACCGAAAAAATGTTGGAAAGAGCCATTGAGTTCATCGACAATGAAATGGAAAAAGAATTTGATAAATATCTGAAAAACAATAAATTGACACCATCGGTTTACAATGGAATTCAATATTTGTATGCAAGAAGTTATTTTCTGGAGAAATATCCGATGAGCAAAAAGGCCAATCAGGCAAAGGATTATTTCCTGAAGGAATTGGACAAAGGAAAATTTGAACAAAGCCTGCAAACACAAGCGATGTTGGCGATGATTTTCAATCGTTTCGGGAAAAAAGATTTGGCCGTTAAAATATTGAATTCGATCAAGGATAATTCAGTGGAAAGTGACGAAATGGGAATGTATTGGAAATCCAATGTAGCCGGATGGTTCTGGTACCAAGCACCGATTGAAACACAAGCGATGTTGATTGAAGCATTTGACGAAGTTTTGAGCGATGTGGAAAGCGTGGAAAGCATGAAAGTTTGGTTGTTGAAAAACCGTCAGACCAATCAATGGAGTTCTACCAAATCCACTACCGAAGCGGTTTATGCATTGATGAGCACCGGAAAAGACTGGACGAATTCGGAAGAAGGAATTTCGGTGAAAATCGGAAACGACAATCTTGATTTGAAATCTTTAGAGAAAGCACCACAAAGCGGTTCAGGTTATGTGAAAACTTCCTGGAATAAAGAGGAAATCCAACCGGAAATGGCAACTGTAAATGTTCAGAAAATATCTCCGGGCGTGGCTTGGGGCGCGATGTATTGGCAGTATTTTGAGGATTTGGACAAGATTACTTCGGCTGAAACAGGCGTAAAATTCCGAAAAGAATTATTCCTGAAAAAGAATTCAGAAAATGGTCCGGTTTTGACCAAAATCACTGAAACAACTCCTATTCAAATCGGAGATTTGGTTACCGTACGATTAGAAATTCAAACCGATAGAGAAATGGAATTTGTGCATATCAAAGACATGCGTGCGAGCGGATTTGAACCGACGAATGTTTTGTCAACTTACAAATGGCAACAGGGAATGGGTTATTATGAAAGCACGCGTGATGCAGCTACCAATTTCTTCATTGATCGTATGCCGAAAGGAACTTATGTTTTTGAATATGATGTGAGAGCCAACAACGCCGGGAATTTTTCGAATGGCATTACATCGCTGCAAAATATGTATGCTCCGGAGTTGAGTGCGCATTCGGAAGGAATTCGAGTGGAGATTGAGTGATTGGTTTCAGGTATAAGTATGCTCTGAAAAATTGAAATAAAACTCGTGAAAAATAACTTGTAAAATAGAACGCAGATACCGCTGATCCGTAAACGGAACCGCAGATTTTCGCTGATTTTAGAATAATAAATCCGTGTTCATCAGCGATTTGCTTTAGCAATCCGTGTCATCCGCGTTCGAAAAAAAACTCGTGAAAAATAACTTGTAAAATAGAACGCAGATACCGCTGATCCGTAAACGGAACCGCAGATTTTCGCTGATTTTAGAATAATAAATCCGTTTTCATCAGCGACTTGCTTTAGCAATCCGTGGAAATCAGCGTTCAAAAAAGTCAAGTATAAATAGAACACGGATGACGCTGATCCGCAAGCGGAAACGCTGATTATCACAGATTTTAGAATAATAAATCCGTGTTCATCAGCG
>Ga0207415_1001379_pt1 | contig 12456 bp, 20 predicted proteins | sample Passage237A_FD_187369 | JGI IMG/M metagenome (GOLD analysis project Ga0207415, IMG submission 187369) | Cellulose adapted compost microbial communities from Newby Island Compost Facility, Milpitas, CA, USA - Passage2 37A (SPAdes) (version 3) ...
GGACATCGACTACGGCTTTGCCGAGGCTCACACCACCTACGGCGTGATCGGCATCAAGGTATGGGTCTACAAGGGCGAGATCTTCGACTTCGCCCAGGTCGGACAGGAGAAGCAGGAAGAAGCTTCGTCGCGCCCCGAGCGCAGCGAGCGCGAGCGCCCCTCCCGTCCCGCACGTGAAGCGAGGTAACGGCGATGTTGCAACCCAAGCGAACCAAGTTCCGCAAGCAGTTCAAGGGCCGTAACGAAGGCCTGAGCTGGAGCGCCAACGCCGTGTCCTTCGGCGAATACGGCCTGAAGGCGACCGCCCACGGCCGCCTGACCGCCCGGCAGATCGAGGCCGCGCGCCGCACCATCAGCCGCTACGTCAAGCGTGGCGGCAAGATGTGGATCCGCGTGTTCCCCGACAAGCCGATCACCGAGAAGCCGATCGAAGTCCGTATGGGCTCCGGTAAGGGTAACGTCGAGTACTGGGTCGCCCAGATCCAGCCCGGCCGCATGATCTATGAAATCGAGGGCGTCTCCGAGGAGCAGGCGCGCGAGGCTTTCCGCCTGGCGGCTGCCAAGCTCTCTGTGACCACCACCTTCGTGACCCGCACGGTGCGCTAATGGCTACGATCAAAGAACTCCGTGAAAAGTCGGCCGACGACCTGAAGGCCCACCTGCTGGACCTGCGCAAGGAGCAGTTCTCCCTGCGCATGCAGCGGGCGACCGGCCAGCTGACGAAGACCCACGAAACCCGCCGGGTGCGCCGCGAGATCGCTCGTGTCAAGACCCTGCTCGGCAGCAACAAGTAAGGGATCGCAGCGATGAGCGAGAACAACAACAAGCCGCTGCGCACGGTCGAAGGCCGCGTGATCAGCAACAAGATGGACAAGACGGTGACCGTCCTGGTCGAACGTCAGGTCAAGCATGCCCTGTACGGCAAGTACATCAAGCGCTCGACCAAGCTCCATGCCCACGATGCGGACAACAGCTGCAAAGAGGGCGACGTGGTGCGCGTGACCGAAGTCGCGCCGCTGTCCAAGACCAAGAACTGGCGCGTGGTGGAAATCGTCACCCGCGCGGCTGAATAAGGGAGATCTGAATCATGATCCAGATGCAGAGCTACCTCGACGCCGCCGACAACTCGGGCGCCAAGGAACTGATGTGCATCAAGGTGCTGGGCGGCTCCAAGCGCCGTTACGCCGGCATCGGTGACATCATCAAGGTGACCGTGAAGGACGCCATCCCGCGTGGCAAGGTCAAGAAGGGTGAAGTCTACGACGCCGTCGTGGTCCGGACCCGCAAGGGCGTTCGTCGTCCCGACGGCTCCCTGATCCGCTTCGATGGCAACGCCGCCGTCCTGCTGAACAACAAGCAGGAGCCGATCGGTACCCGTATCTTCGGGCCGGTGACCCGTGAGCTGCGTTCCGAGAAGTTCATGAAGATCGTCTCGCTCGCGCCTGAAGTGCTCTGAGCGGAGGAAGCAGACATGGCAAACCGTATCAAGAAGGGTGACCAGGTCGTGGTCACCACCGGCAAGGACAAGGGCAAGCAGGGCGAGGTCATCCGCGTGGAAGGCGACCGCGTGGTCGTTTCCAACGTGAACCTGGTCAAGCGGCACACCAAGCCGAACCCGCAGGCGGGCATCGCCGGCGGCGTGGTCGAGCGCGAAGCTTCGATCCACATTTCCAACGTGATGCCGCTCAATCCTGCCACCGGCAAGGGCGAGCGCATCGGGTACAAGGTCCTGGAGGATGGACGCAAACTGCGTGTGTTCCGCTCCAGCGGTGAGGCGCTCGACGCCTAAGGAATGAAGCAATGACCACGCGTCTCGAAAAGATCTACAAGGAAGAGGTGGTGCCGGCTCTGATGCAGAAGTTCGGCTACACCAATCCGATGCAGGTGCCCAAGCTCGTCAAGATCACGCTCAACATGGGCGTGGGCGAGGCGGCCGCCAACAAGAAGGTGCTGGAGAACGCCGTTGCCGACCTGACCAAGATTTCCGGTCAGAAGCCGGTGACGACCAAGGCCCGCGTCTCGGTGGCCTCGTTCAAGATCCGCGACGGCTGGCCGATCGGCTGCAAGGTGACCCTGCGCCGCGACACCATGTTCGAGTTCCTGGATCGTCTGATCAGCGTTGCCCTGCCGCGCGTCCGCGACTTCCGCGGCGTGTCGGGCCGCTCGTTCGACGGCCGTGGCAACTACAACATGGGCGTGAAGGAGCAGATCATCTTCCCGGAAATCGACTTCGACTCGATCGACGCGACCCGCGGCCTGGATATCGCCATCACCACCACTGCCAAGACCGACGCCGAAGCCAAGGCGCTGCTCGAGGCGTTCAAGTTCCCGTTCCGCAACTGATCCGCGAGGAAACCTGACATGGCAAAGACTTCGATGGTTAACCGCGATCTGAAGCGGGAAAAGCTGGCCAAGAAGTACGCGGCCAAGCGCGAGGCCCTGAAGAAGGTGATCTCCAGCCAGACCGCCTCCTACGAGGAGAAGCTCGAGGCCGCCACCAAGCTGCAGAAGCTGCCCCGCGACTCCTCGCCGAGCCGCCAGCGCAACCGCTGCGAGCTGTCCGGCCGTCCGCGCGGCGTCTACCGCAAGTTCGGCCTGGGCCGCAACAAGCTGCGCGAAGCCACCATGCGTGGCGACGTGCCGGGCCTGCGCAAGGCCAGCTGGTAACAAGCCGGCGGGGCAGGGCGGCCAGCCGCCCTCCCGCACCGGACCTGACGGACCGGCCCACACGGGCCGGTTTGTCTGCTATGATTTGCCGCTTCCCTGGCCCTGGCCCGGGTTGTGCCAAGGGCCCCGGCCCCTTCCGGGACTACAACAGAATTCGCGAAAGCGGATATCGGTGCACTCAAGGAACCACTCATGAGCATGACTGATCCCATCGCCGACATGCTGGTCCGCATCAAGAATGCGGCCGCCGTCGGCAAGCAGACGGTGAAGGTGCCGTCGTCCAAGATCAAGGTCGCGATCGCCAAGGTCCTGAAGGACGAGGGCTACATCGCCGACCTGCGCGTCACCCAGATCGAGAACAACAAGTCCGAGCTCGAGATCGTGCTGAAGTACTTCGAAGGCCGTCCGGTCATCGAGCAGCTCAAGCGCGCTTCCCGTTCGGGCCTGCGGATGTACCGCGGCAAGAGCGAGCTGCCGAAGGTGCTCGGCGGCCTCGGCGTGGCCATCATTTCCACTTCCCAGGGCATCATGACCGACAAGCAGGCGCGTGCCGCCGGCATCGGTGGTGAGGTCCTGTGCTACGTGGCCTAATCGAAGGAGTACGACGAGCATGTCCCGCGTAGCCAAGAAGCCGATCGCCCTGCCGAAGGGTGTCGAACTCAACATCCAGGAAACCACCGTCAGCGCCAAGGGCCCGAAGGGCACCCTGAGCCTGGCCAAGCCGGCCGGCGTGCAGATCGCCATCGAGGATGGCAACGCCGTCCTGTCGGCCAACGACCCGTCGCTGATCCCGCTGACCGGCACCGTCCGCGCCATCCTGTCCAACATGGTCAAGGGCGTGTCCGAGGGCTTCGAGCGCAAGCTCGAGCTGGTCGGCGTGGGTTACCGCGCCGCGATGCAGGGCAAGGACCTGAACCTGTCGCTGGGTTTCTCCCACCCGGTCGTGTTCACCGCGCCGGAGGGCATCACCCTGTCCACCCCGTCCCAGACCGAGATCCTGGTCCAGGGCGCCGACAAGCAGCTGGTCGGTGAAGTGGCGGCCAAGATCCGCGCCTACCGTCCGCCGGAGCCGTACAAGGGCAAGGGCGTGAAGTACTCCGACGAAGTCATCATCCGCAAGGAAGCCAAGAAGGCCTAAGGCCGTCCGGCCCGGCGCTCCCGCACCGGGCCGGCTGTCCCCAGAGTCGATCCGCTTCCACGAGGTCATACACCATGAGCATCAAGAACGACGCCCGCCTGCGCCGCGCCAAGTCGACCCGGGCCCACATCCGCAAGCTCGGCGTGCCGCGCCTGTCGGTGCTGCGCACCGGCCAGCACCTGTACGCCCAGCTGTTCACCCCCGATGGCTCCAAGGTCATCGCCGCGGCGAACACCCTGCAGGCCGAGGTGAAGGAAGGCCTGAAGAACGGCAAGAACATCGATGCCGCCGCCAAGGTCGGCAAGGTGATCGCCGAGCGCGCCAAGGCCGCGGGCATCGAGAAGATCGCCTTCGACCGTTCGGGCTACCGGTTCCACGGCCGCATCAAGGCCCTGGCCGACGCCGCCCGCGAGGGTGGCCTGCAGTTCTGATTGGCCGGCCCGCGGCCTGCCGCGGGCCACACCCGCCGGCGCGGGATGCGCCGGGCGCCGCCCTCCTTCTGTGTGGGCGGGTCGCTGTACCGCTTCAGACCACAACAATAAGCGGCCCCTAGCCGTACATCCCCAGTCACCAAGGAATTGAGAAAATGGCAGAAGAGCGTCAGCCGCGGGGTCGCGATCGCGATCGCAACCGCGAAGAAAAGATCGACGACGGCATGATCGAGAAGCTGGTCGCGGTCAACCGCGTCAGCAAGACCGTCAAGGGCGGCCGCCAGTTCACCTTCACCGCGCTGACCGTGGTCGGCGACGGCGAGGGCAAGGTCGGCTTCGGCTACGGCAAGGCCCGCGAGGTCCCGGTGGCCATCCAGAAGTCGATGGAGTATGCGCGCAAGAGCATGCTGACCGTCGACCTGAACAACGGCACCCTGTGGCACCCGGTGAAGGCCGGCCACGGCGCGGCCCGCGTGTTCATGCAGCCGGCCTCCGAAGGTACCGGCGTGATCGCCGGCGGTGCCATGCGTGCCGTCCTGGAAGCGGTTGGCGTGAAGAACGTGCTGGCCAAGGCCGTCGGTTCGCGCAATCCGATCAACCTGGTCCGCGCGACCCTGAAGGGCCTTGAAGCCATGCAGTCGCCGGCCCGCATCGCGGCCAAGCGCGGCAAGAAGGCGGAGGATCTCCTCAATGGCTAATGACACCAACAAGACCGTCAAGGTGCGCCTGGTGCGCGGCCTGCGCGGCACCCAGGCCCGTCACCGTCTGTCGGTCCGCGCCCTGGGCCTGAACAAGCTCAACGACGTGCGCGAGCTGAAGGACAGCCCGCAGGTCCGTGGCCTCATCAACCAGCTGCACTACCTGGTGCGGGTCGAGGACTAAGGAGAATCCCATGCGTCTGAATACTCTCAAGCCCGCCGAGGGCGCCCGCCAGGAGCGTACCCGCGTCGGTCGCGGCATCGGCTCCGGCCTGGGCAAGACCGCCGGCCGCGGCCACAAGGGCTCCTTCGCCCGCGCCGGCAAGGGCAAGATCAAGGCCGGCTTCGAAGGCGGCCAGACCCCGATGCAGCGTCGCCTGCCGAAGATCGGCTTCCGTTCGCTGACCGCCAAGGACACCGCCGAGGTCCTGCTGTACAAGCTGGCCCTGATCGAAGGTGACACCGTGGACTTCGCGGCCCTGAAGGCCGCCAAGCTGGTCCCCTCCACCGCCAAGCGTGCCAAGATCGTCAAGAAGGGCGATCTGTCGCGCAAGCTGGTGATCAAGGGCATCGCACTGACCGCCGGCGCCAAGGCCGCGGTTGAAGCTGCCGGCGGCAGCATCGAGGAGTAAGCGTTATATGGCGCAAGCTGGCATCGGCAATCTCGGCGGCGGGCTGGGCAAGTTCACTGAGCTGCGCCAGCGCCTGCTGTTCGTGCTTGGAGCGTTGATCGTCTACCGAGTCGGGTGCTTCGTGCCCGTCCCGGGGGTCAACCCCGATGCCATGCTCGCCATGATGCAGGCGCAGGGCGGCGGCATCGTGGACATGTTCAACATGTTCTCGGGCGGCGCCCTGCACCGCTTCAGCGTGTTCGCGCTGAACGTGATGCCGTACATCTCCGCGTCGATCGTGATGCAGCTGGCCGTGCACATCTTCCCGGCGCTGAAATCGCTGCAGAAGGAAGGCGAGTCCGGCCGGCGCAAGATCACCCAGTACTCGCGCATCGGCGCGGTGCTGCTGGCGGTGGTCCAGGGCGGCAGCATCGCCATGGCCCTGCAGAACCAGGTCGCGCCCGGTGGCGTGCCGGTGGTGTACAGCCCGGGCATGGGTTTCGTCCTGACCGCGGTGGTGGCCCTGACCGCCGGCACCATCTTCCTGATGTGGCTGGGCGAGCAGGTGACCGAGCGCGGCATCGGCAACGGCGTGTCGCTGATCATCTTCGCCGGCATCGTCGCCGGCCTGCCGGGCGCGGTCATCCAGACCGTCGAGGCCTTCCGTAGCGGCAGCATGAACTTCCTGACCCTGCTGCTGATCGTGGTGGTGGTCCTGGGCTTCACCTGGTTCGTGGTGTTCGTCGAGCGCGGCCAGCGCCGCGTCACCGTGAACTACGCGCGCCGCCAGGGTGGCCGCAGCGCCTACATGAACCAGAGCTCGTTCCTGCCGCTCAAGCTCAACATGGCGGGCGTGATCCCGGCGATCTTCGCCTCGTCGATCCTGGCCTTCCCGGCGACCCTGAGCATGTGGTCCGGGCAGGCGACCTCGGCCACCTGGCTGCAGCGCGTGGCCAACGCGCTGGGCCCGGGCGAGCCGCTGCACATGATCGTGTTCGCCGCGCTGATCACCGGCTTCGCCTTCTTCTACACCGCCCTGGTCTTCAACTCCCAGGAGACCGCGGACAACCTGAAGAAGTCCGGCGCCCTGATCCCGGGCATCCGCCCCGGCAAGGCCACGGCCGACTACATCGACGGCGTGCTGACCCGCCTGACCGCGGCCGGCTCGGCCTACCTGGTGATCGTGTGCCTGCTGCCGGAGGTCATGCGCACCCAGCTGAATACTTCCTTCTACTTCGGCGGCACCTCGCTGCTGATCGTGGTGGTGGTGGTGATGGACTTCATCGCCCAGGTGCAGGCGCACCTGATGTCGCACCAGTACGAGAGCCTGCTGAAGAAGAACCTGAAGGGTGGCTCCCGCGGTCTCTCGCGGGGCTGAGACACACCAAGCCCGGCGGACCCATCCGCCGGCAGCCGGCCCCCACGGGGCCGGACTTCCAGAAATGGGCGGCCCGCGCGACGTCCCGCGCGTGGGTGAGACAATGCAGTGCCGCGCTGGAGTAGCGCGGCCGGCCCCCCAGTCCACCGGGGTGCCAGCAGAGTCCGGCGCCGGAGCATGGGCACACTCCCCATGCCGGGTCCAGGGCCTTCGGGCCTTGGGCTTCCAAGTAATCCGGGACATTGCTAGAATTCGCAGTTCACTTTTGAACCAATCCTGTCGGGCGCCCCTGCGTGCGCTCCGACCCTCAGTTTGGAGATCGCGTCATGGCGCGTATTGCAGGCGTCAACCTGCCGACCCACAAGCACGTCTGGGTGGGGCTGCAGGCTATCTACGGCATCGGCCGCACCCGCTCGAAGAAGGTGTGCGAGGCCGCTGCGGTGACCCCCACCACCAAGATCCGTGACCTGTCCGAGCCGGAAATCGAGCGCCTGCGCGCCGAGGTCGGCAAGTACATCGTCGAGGGCGACCTGCGTCGCGAAGTCGGCATCGCCATTAAGCGTCTGATGGACCTGGGCTGCTACCGCGGCCTGCGCCACCGTCGTGGCCTGCCGCTGCGTGGTCAGCGCACCCGTACCAACGCCCGCACCCGCAAGGGTCCGCGCAAGGCGATCAAGAAGTAAGGGACTAGAAGACAATGGCCAAGCCAGCTGCTGCCAAGACCAAGAAGAAGATCAAGCGCGTCGTCACCGACGGCATCGCCCACGTCCACGCTTCTTTCAACAACACCATCGTCACCATCACCGATCGCCAGGGCAACGCGCTGTCGTGGGCGACTTCGGGCGGCGCGGGTTTCCGCGGTTCGCGCAAGTCGACTCCGTTCGCCGCGCAGGTCGCCGCCGAGAAGGCCGGCAAGGCCGCGCTCGACTACGGCGTGAAGTCGCTGGAAGTCCGCATCAAGGGCCCGGGCCCGGGCCGCGAGTCCGCCGTGCGCTCGCTGAACAACGTGGGCTACAAGATCACCAACATCATCGACGTGACGCCGATCCCGCACAACGGGTGCCGTCCGCCGAAGAAGCGTCGCGTCTAAGGGGGCGATAAGAAATGGCTCGTTATATCGGTCCTACCTGCAAGCTGGCCCGCCGCGAAGGCGCCGACCTGTCCCTGAAGAGCCCGGCCCGTGCGCTGGACTCCAAGTGCAAGCTGGAGCAGAAGCCCGGCCAGCACGGTGCCGCCCGCAAGGGCAAGCTGTCCGACTACGCCACCCAGCTGCGCGAGAAGCAGAAGGTCAAGCGTATCTACGGCCTGCTCGAGCGCCAGTTCCGCAACTACTACAAGAAGGCCTCGACCAAGAAGGGCAACACCGGCGAGAACCTGCTGCAGCTGCTGGAAACCCGCCTGGACAACGTCGTCTACCGCATGGGCTTCGCCGTGACCCGTCCGGCCGCCCGCCAGCTGGTTTCCCACCGTGGCGTGCTGGTCAACGGCAAGCCGGTGAACCTGCCGTCGTACCAGGTCAAGGCCGGCGACTCGATCGCCCTGTCCGAGAAGGCGCAGAAGCAGCTGCGCGTCCAGGAAGCCCTGACCATCGCCGAGCAGCACGACCTGAGCCCGTCCTGGGTCGAGGTTGATGCCAAGAAGTTCGCCGGCGTGTTCAAGGCTGTTCCGGATCGTGCCGACCTGCCGGCCGACATCAACGAAGCGCTGATCGTCGAGCTGTACTCGAAGTAACAGTGGCAGGCTGCCGCGCCCCCCGGGGCGCGGCGCCGTATTGCACACCCCGGCCGGATCGCGTTGCCCCGCCTTCCGGCCGTCCCCGGAAAGGGGCCACACATCAGGGCCGGCGGTTCCCCCGGATCGTCGGTTCATTGCAGGAGAATCCGCAACATGACGGTTACCGCCAACCAGGTCCTGCGTCCCCGCGGACCGCAGATCGAACGCCTCACCGACAATCGCGCCAAGATCGTGATCGAGCCGCTCGAGCGCGGCTACGGCCACACGCTGGGCAACGCGCTGCGCCGCGTCCTGCTGTCCTCGATCCCCGGCTTCGCGATCACCGAGGTCGAGATCGACGGCGTGCTGCACGAGTACACCACGGTGGAAGGCCTGCAGGAGGACGTGCTGGAAGTCCTGCTCAACCTGAAGGACGTCGCCATCCGCATGCATAGCGGCGAGAGCGCGACCCTGACCCTGACCAAGCAGGGTCCGGGCGTGGTCACCGCCGCCGACATCAAGACCGACCACAACGTCGAGGTCATCAACGGCGACCACGTGATCTGCCACCTGACCAAGGACACCGCGCTGAACATGCGCCTGAAGGTCGAGCGCGGCTTCGGCTACCAGCCGGCGACCTCGCGCCGCCGTCCGGACGAGGAGAGCCGTGCGATCGGCCGCCTGGTGCTGGACGCCTCGTTCTCGCCGGTGCGCCGCGTGGCCTATGCCGTCGAGGCCGCCCGCGTCGAGCAGCGCACCAACCTGGACAAGCTGGTCATCGACATCGAGACCAACGGCACCATCGACGCCGAGGAAGCCGTGCGCACCGCCGCCGACATCCTCAGCGACCAGCTGTCGGTGTTCGGTGACTTCACCCACCGTGACCGCGGCAACGCCAAGCCGACCCCGGCCGGCGTGGACCCGGTGCTGCTGCGCCCGATCGACGACCTCGAGCTGACCGTGCGTTCGGCCAACTGCCTCAAGGCCGAGAGCATCTACTACATCGGCGACCTGATCCAGAAGACCGAGGTCGAGCTGCTCAAGACCCCGAACCTGGGCAAGAAGTCGCTGACCGAGATCAAGGAAGTCCTGGCCCAGCGCGGCCTGTCCCTGGGCATGAAGCTGGAGAACTGGCCGCCGGCCGGTATCGCCGCCCACGGCATGCTCGGCTGATCTACCCGCTCCCCGCGGCCATGCCGCGGGGAGCAGCAGCGTCGACGGGCCACGAAGCCCGCGGCGACTTTCCGGCCAGGAGGGCCGGAACCGGACCAGCGCAGTCCAATGCTCCAACGCCTGGATGGCGACAGAGAAGTACAAGGCAGCAACATTCACACTTAAGGAACCACAGCAATGCGCCACCAGAAAGCCGGCCGCAAGTTCAGCCGCACCAGCGCCCACCGCGAAGCCATGTTCCGCAACATGGCCGCCTCGCTGTTCAAGCACGAAATCATCAAGACCACCCTGCCCAAGGCCAAGGAACTGCGCCGCGTCGCCGAGCCGCTGATCACCCTGGCCAAGGTCGACTCGGTCGCCAACCGCCGCCTGGCCTTCGCCCGCCTGCGTGACAAGGAAGCCGTCGGCAACCTGTTCACCATGCTGGGCCCGCGCTACCAGACCCGTCCGGGTGGCTACCTGCGCATCCTCAAGTGCGGCTTCCGCGCCGGCGACAACGCCCCGATGGCGTACGTCGAGCTGGTCGACCGCCCGCAGGCCGCCGAGTAATCGCGGCAGCAGGATCCAGCAAAGAACCCCGGCCCAGGCCGGGGTTTTTTGTTTCAGGCGCGACGGTTGGTGCACGCGCCGCGGGATGCGGAATAATCGGGGTTTCCCCATCCGCAGTACCGGAGCCGCCAGGCCGATGAATCCGTTCTCTTGGAGTTTCCGCAGCCAGTTCCTGCTCGGGTTCCTGGCCTGCGCCAGCCTGCTGGCCTACGCCATCTACACCCAGTTCCATGACGGCCTGGAGCCGTGCCCGCTGTGCATCTACCAGCGGATCGCCTTTGCCACCCTGGGCCTGGTGTTCCTGCTGGGCGCGCTGCATGGCCCCAGGGGCGCCGGTGGCCGGCGCTTCTACGCGGTGCTGGTGGCGCTGGCCTCGCTGGCCGGCATCGGCGTGGCCGGGCGCCACGTCTGGGTGCAGTCGCTGCCGGCCGACGTGGCCCCGTCCTGCGGCCCGCCGCTGGACTACCTCAACGAGACCATGGGCGTGCTCGGCGCGCTGAAGAAGGTGCTCACCGGCACCGGCAACTGCGGTGACGTGGACTGGACCTTCCTCGGCCTGAGCATGCCGGCCTGGAGCCTGGCCTGGTTCGTCGCGCTGGCCGCCTGGGGCCTGCTGGCGGCCCTGCGCCGGCGCAAGAGCCGCCATCGCTGATCCCTCCATCCCCCGGAAACGCCTTGCATGAACACCGCAGAGTCCAGCCCGCACATCCCTTCCCCCGGCGCCTGGTCGCCCGCCAGCTGGCGCAGCCGTCCGGCGCTGCAGATGCCGACCTACCCGGACCCGGAAGCCCTGGAGCGGGCGCTGGCCGAGCTGCGCACCCTGCCGCCGCTGGTGACCTCCTGGGAGATCCTGGCGCTCAAGCGCCAGCTGGCCGAGGCCCAGGAGGGCAAGCGCTTCCTGCTGCAGGGCGGTGACTGCGCCGAGAACTTCGCCGACTGCCAGTCCGGCACCATCTCCAACCGGCTCAAGGTGCTGCTGCAGATGAGCCTGGTCCTGGTCCACGGCCTGCGCCTGCCGGTGGTGCGGGTGGGGCGCTTTGCCGGCCAGTACGCCAAGCCGCGCTCGGCCGACATGGAGACCCGTGGCGAGGTGAGCCTGCCCAGCTACCGCGGCGACGTGGTCAATGGCCCGGAATTCGAGGCCCGGGCACGGGTGCCCGACCCGCAGCGCATGCTCACCGCGCACGCGCGCTCGGCGCTGACCATGAACTTCGTGCGCGCCCTGATCGACGGCGGCTTCGCCGACCTGCACCATCCCGAATACTGGAGCCTGAGCTGGGTGGGCTATTCGCCCCGGGCCGAGGACTACCAGAAGATGGTCCGCTCCATCGGCGACGCGGTGCACTTCATGGAGACCCTGGCCGGGGCCGAGGTGCACAACCTCAACCGGATCGATTTCTACACCTCGCACGAGGCGCTGCTGCTGCCCTACGAGGAAGCGCTGACCCGGCAGGTGCCGCGCCAGCCCGGCTGGTTCAACCTGTCCACCCACTACCCGTGGATCGGCATGCGCACCGCCGCGCTGGACGGGGCGCACGTGGAATATTTCCGCGGCATCCGCAACCCGATCGCGGTCAAGGTCGGGCCTTCGGTGCAGCCGGACCAGCTGCTGCGCCTGATCGACGTGCTCAACCCGGAGGACGAGCCGGGCCGGCTGACCTTCATCCACCGCATGGGCGCGGCCCAGATCGCGCAGAAGCTGCCGCCGCTGCTGGAGGCGGTCAAGCGCGACGGCCGCCGGGTGCTGTGGGTGTGCGATGCCATGCACGGCAACACCGAGAGCACCGCCAACGGTTACAAGACCCGGCGCTTCGCCAACATCCTGGGCGAGCTGGAGCAGGCCTTCGACCTGCACGCCGCGGCCGGCACCATCCTCGGCGGCGTGCATCTGGAGATGACCGGCGAGGACGTCACCGAATGCACCGGCGGCGCCCGCGAGCTGACCGAGACCGACCTGGAGCGCGCCTACCGCTCCACCGTCGATCCGCGCCTGAACTACGAGCAGTCGCTGGAGATGGCCATGGCCATCGTGCGCAAGCAGGGCAAGCGCGGCTGATCCGGGCCGGGTGCCCGTGCCCTGGCAGGGCGGGGCGCCGGC
>Ga0207415_1001380_pt1 | contig 12450 bp, 9 predicted proteins | sample Passage237A_FD_187369 | JGI IMG/M metagenome (GOLD analysis project Ga0207415, IMG submission 187369) | Cellulose adapted compost microbial communities from Newby Island Compost Facility, Milpitas, CA, USA - Passage2 37A (SPAdes) (version 3) ...
CTTCGACCAGCGCCTGCACACCCGCCTGGCCCGCCGCGGCGAGTTCGTCACCGGCTGGCAGCCCAGCGAGGCGCTGCTGGTGGGCGGCCAGGCCCTGGCCGATTTCGCCTTCACCGCCCAGCGCAGCACCCCGGTCAAGGACGCGCGCCACGGGCCGGGTGTGCGCACCGTGGTCAGCGGCCGCGCCGAAGGCGTGGAGAAGCAGGTGGAAGTGACCTTCTACGCGCGCTACCCGGGCCTGGCCGTGCTGCAGACCCGCTACCGCAATACCGGCGCCAGCGCGCTGGAGGTGGAAGGCTGGCGCAACAGCGCCTATGAGCTGGAGCAGCGTGAGGAAGGCTTCTGGAGCTTCTCCGGCGCCACCCACACCGACCGCCGCGACTGGGTCCAGCCGCTGGTGGAAGGCTTCGCCCAGCGCAACTCGCTGGACATGGATTCCTCCGACTACGGCGGCGGCACCCCGGTGGCCAACATCTGGCGCCGCGACGTGGGCCTGGCCGTGGGCCACCTGGCCCCGGTGCCGCGCCGCCTGGAGATGCCGGTGCAGCGCACCGCCAGCGGCGCCAGCATCGCCATCCAGTCGCCGCACGCCACCACCCTGGCCCCGGGCCAGGAGCTGGCCAGCGAGCGCACCTTCGTCTGCCTGCACACCGGCGACTATTTCCCGGCCCTGGAGCTGTACCGCCGCTACATGGAGGGCGAAGGCATCGTCGCCCCGGAAGTGCCCGCCTCGGCCTTCGCCCCGGTGTGGTGCGCCTGGGGCTATGAGCGCGACTTCACCTTCGAGCAGGTGCTCGGCACCCTGCCCAAGGTCAAGGAGCTGGGCTTCGAGTGGGTGGTGCTGGACGACGGCTGGCAGAACAACGAAGGCGACTGGCAGCTGGATCCGAAGAAGTTCCCGAACGGCGACGCGGACATGCGCAAGTTCGTGGCCGACATCAAGGCCCAGGGCCTGCGCCCGCGCCTGTGGCTGGCGCCGCTGGCCGCCGACCCGGGCAGCGAGATCCTGTTCAAGCACCCGGAATGGCTGCTGCTGGACGCCGATGGCGCGTTCCAGACCGTGACCTGGTGGAACTCGCTGACCCAGTGTCCCGGCCACCAGCCGGTGGTGGACTACTACGTGGCCCTGGTGAAGAAGATCATCGGCGACTGGGGCTTCGAGGGCCTCAAGCTGGACGGCCACCACCTCAACGGCGTGGCCGCCTGCCACAACCCGGCGCACAACCACGCCGACGCCGAGGAGTCCTGCCGCGCCCTGCCCAGGTTCTGGGAAGCGATCCATCGCGCCGCGCACGAGGCCAACCCCGACGCGGTGGTGGAGCTGTGCCCCTGCGGCACCGCCCTGTCCTTCCACAGCCTGCCCGGCACCGACCAGTTCCCCTCCTCCGATCCGCTCTCGTCCTGGCAGGTCCGGCACAAGGGCAAGACCTTCAAGGCCCTGGCCGGCTCGCGCAGCAGCTACGCCGGCGACCACGTCGAGCTGAGCGACAACGGCGACGACTGGGCCACCAGCGTCGGCATCGGCGCGGTGATCTCGACCAAGTTCACCTGGCCCAAGGACGTGGAGAACCCCAAGCTGACCCCGCCACCGGGCGGCCTGCTGCTGGCCGGCGAGCGCGAGGTGATGTGGGAGAAGTGGGTCGGCCTGTACCGCGAGCACATGCTGCCCAAGGGCGAGTACCTGGGCGCGCTGTATGACATCGGCTTCGACCGCCCTGAGGCGCACGCCATCCGCAAGGACGGCGCCATGTACTACACCTTCTACGCGCCCGAGTACGAGGGCACGGTGCAGCTGCGCGGCCTGGGCAAGGGCCGCTACAGGGTGCGCGACCTGTTCAACGGCACCGACCTGGGCGTGGTCGACGCGCAGGCCAATACCCTGCAGGTGTCCTTCACCCGCTTCCTGTTCCTGCAGGCCAGCCCGGAGGTGGCGGCATGAGCGCGGCCATCATCAAGCGCAGCTGGCTGGGCTATGCCCTGACCACCGTGGCCCTGTGGGGCATCTGGGGCGCGGCGTCCTCGGTCTCGGCCGAGCGCGGCTTCCCCGACACCCTGGTCTACTGCGTCTGGGCGCTGACCATGATCCCGCCGGCGCTGTTCATCCTCTGGCGCAACGGCTGGAAGCTGGACCGCAGCCCGCGCGCGATCGTCTACGGCCTGCTGATCGGCCTGCTCGGCGCCGGCGGGCAGATGGTGCTGTTCCATGCCCTGACCGTGGGACCGGCCTACTTCATCTTCCCGATCATCTCGCTGTCGCCGGTGGTGACCATCGCCCTGTCCTTCGCCCTGCTGCGCGAGCGCACCGGCTGGATGGGCGCGCTGGGCATCGTCCTGGCCCTGGTCGCGCTGCCGCTGCTGGACCTGAGCTTCGGCCAGGGTGCCGAAGGCCTGGGCTGGTTCGTGTACGCCCTGCTGATCATGGTCGCCTGGGGCGTGCAGGCCTACTTCATGAAGCTGGCCAACAACAGCGTCAGCGCCGAGAGCATCTTCTTCTACATGGCCCTGGGCGCGGTGCTGCTGATCCCGGTGGCGTGGCGGATGACCGACTTCAGCCAGCCGGTGAACATGGGCTGGGACGGCCCCTGGCTGGCGGCCGGCATCCAGGTGCTCAACGCCATCGGCGCCCTGACCCTGGTGTTCGCCTTCCGCTACGGCAAGGCAATCGTGGTCGCGCCCATGACCAACGCCGGCGCGCCGCTGGTGACCGCGGTCCTGTCGCTGGTCTTCGCCGGCGTCGTCCCCGGTCCGCTGAAGCTGGTCGGCCTGGTGCTGGCGCTGGTGGCCTCGCTGCTGCTGGCGCTGGAGCCGGAGCAGGAACAGCCGCAAGCCCCCTGATCCCCCCGAGGTTCTCCCCATGCACGTTCTCCAAGACCTGATCGCGCGCCACAAGCAGGGCACCGCCTGCGGCGTGACCTCGATCTGCTCGGCCCATCCCATCGTCATCGAGGCCTCGCTGCGCCATGCGCAGCGCGCCGGCCTGCCCTTCGTCCTGTTCGAGGCCACCTGCAACCAGGTCAACCAGGACGGTGGCTACACCGGCATGACCCCGGCCGACTTCGTCGCCTTCGTCCACGGCATCGCCGCCAAGGTCGGCTTCGACCCGGCGCGGATCGTGCTTGGTGGCGACCACCTGGGGCCCAATCCCTGGACCGCGCTGGACGCCGAGGCCGCCATGGCCAAGGCCGAGGTGATGGTGGGCGCCTACGTGGCCGCCGGCTTCCGCAAGATCCACCTGGACTGCTCGATGGCCTGCGCCAACGACCCCGAGCCGCTGCCGGAGGCGGAGATCGTCAAGCGCGCCGTGCGCCTGTGCCTGGCCTCCGAGGCCGCGTGGCAGCAGGCCGGCGGCGAGGCCCCGGTGTACGTGATCGGCACCGAGGTGCCGGTGCCGGGCGGCGCCACCGAGGCCATCGAGGGCCTGGCGGTGACCACCCCGGACGCCGCGCTGGCCACCATCCAGGCGCACAAGGAGGCCTTCCTGGCCGCCGGCCTGGGCGCGGCCTGGGAACGCGTGATCGCCTCGGTGGTGCAGCCGGGCGTGGAGTTCGACCACCACCAGGTGGTGGACTACGTGCCGGAGAAGGCCACCGCCCTGAGCAAGGCCATCGAGGCCGTGCCGGGCATGGTGTTCGAGGCCCACTCCACCGACTACCAGACCCGCGTCGCGCTGGCCGCGCTGGTGCGCGACCATTTCGCCATCCTCAAGGTCGGCCCCGGCCTGACCTTCGCCCTGCGCGAGGCGCTGTGGGCGCTGGACGCGATCGAGCGCGAGTGGATCCCCGCCGGGCAGCGCGCCGGGCTGCGCGAGACCGCGATCGGCCGCATGCGCGCCGAACCCAAGTACTGGCAGCGCTACTACCACGCCCAGGGGCAGCAGCTGGCGATCGACCTGGACTACAGCCTCAGCGACCGGATCCGCTACTACTGGCCCGACCCGGCCATCGAGGCCGCGCGCGAGAAGCTGTTCGCCAACCTGCGCGCCAAGCCGGCGCCGATCTCGCTGGTCAGCCAGTACCTGCCGCACGCGCTCACCCAGCTGCGCGAAGGCCTGGTCGGCAACGATCCGCACGACCTGGCCGTGGCCCACGTCATCTCCGTCCTCAACGACTACCACTACGCCTGCAGTACCGCTAATGACCACTGAGTTCCTGGGCATCACCGAATCCGAACTGGCCGCCGCCAAGGCGCTGGCCACCGCGCGCGAGATCGAGCAGCAGCCGCGCATGCTGGTCCGCACCCATGCCCTGGTGGCGCAGCTGCACGCGCAGATCCAGGAATTCATCGCCCCGGTGGCCGGCAACGCCAACGCCCGGGTGATCCTCACCGGCGCCGGCACCTCGGCCTACATCGGCCAGTGCCTGGCCCCGCTGCTGGACCGCCAGGTCGCCGCGCGCGTGGACGCGGTGCCAACCACCGACATCGTCAGCAATCCGCACCTGTACCTGGACCCGGCCACCCCGCTGCTGCTGGTGTCCTTCGGCCGCTCGGGCAACAGCCCCGAGAGCCTGGCCGCGGTGGACGTGGCCGAGAAGCTGGTGGCCGACGTGCGCCACCTGGCGGTCACCTGCAATCCCCGCGGCGGGCTGGCCAACCTGGGCGTGCGCCAGGCCCTGACCATCCAGCTGCCGGAGGAGACCCATGACGAAAGCTTCGCCATGACCTCCAGCTTCAGCTGCATGATGTACGCCACCCTGGCCGCGTTCTCCGCCGGCGGCGCCCTGGACGCGCGCATCGGCCCGCTGGCCAACGCCATGTCCGCGGTGATCTCGGGCAAGCGCAAGCTGCTCAAGGGCCTGGCCGAGCAGAAGCACGACCGCGTGGTCTACCTGGGCAGCGGCCCGTTCCAGGGCCTGGCCCGCGAGTCCACCCTCAAGCTGGGCGAGCTGACCAACGGCGCGGTGGTGACCTGCTTCGACTCGCCGCTGGGCTTCCGCCACGGCCCCAAGACCTTCGTCACCGAGCGCACGGTAGTGTTCGTGTTCGTGTCCAACGATCCGCACACGCGCCGCTACGACCATGACCTGATCGACGAGCTGCGCCGCGACGGCCGCGCCGCGCACGTGGTCGAGGTCACCGCCCAGGTGCGCCCGGCCCACGCCGCCACCAGCATCGTGCTGGAAGGCATGGAGCAGGCCACCGATGCCGACCTGCTGTGGCCTTACATCGCCGTGGCCCAGGTCTATGCCTTCTTCGCCTCGCGCGCGCTGGGCCTGACCCCGGACAACCCCAATCCGCAGGGCCTGGTCAACCGCGTGGTCCAGGGCGTGACCCTGTATCCGCTGGAGGCCTGATGGGCGCGCCCTGCTTCCTCGGCGTGGACGGCGGCGGGACCAAGACCCGCTTCGTGCTGATCGACGGCGCCGGCCAGGTCCTGGCCGAGACCCAGCTGGGCACGACCTATTACCCGCAGGTCGGCATGGACGGCGCGGCCGAAGTCCTGGGCCAGGGCATCGCCCGGGTCCTGGGCCAGGCCGGGATCGGCGCGGCCGACCTGGGCTACGCCTTCTTCGGCCTGCCGGCCTATGGCGAAGACAGCCGCGTCACCCCGCAGCTGGACGCCCTGCCGGCGCAGCTGCTGGGTCATGACCGCTACCGTTGCGACAACGACATGGTCTGCGGCTGGGCCGGTTCGCTGGCCTGCGCCGACGGCATCAACATCGTCGCCGGCACCGGTTCCATCGGCTACGGCCAGCGCCAGGGCCGCGGCGCGCGCGCCGGCGGCTGGGGCGAGGCCTTCTCCGACGAAGGCTCGGCGCACTGGATCGCCACCCGCGGCCTGAACGCGTACTCGCGCATGAGCGATGGCCGCCTGCCCAAGGGTCCGCTGCACGCGGTGTTCAACCGCGCCCTGGGCCTGCAGCGCGACCTGGACCTGTGCGCGCTGATCTATGGCGACAACGCCTACACCCGCGGCCAGGTGGCCCAGCTCTCGCAGCTGGTCAGCGAGGCGGCCGCAGCCGGCGACGAGGTGGCCGTGGCGATCTTCGCCGAGGCCGGACGCGAGCTGGCGGCCATCGCCGAGGCCCTGCGCGTGGAACTGGGCTTCCCGGCCGGGCAGCCGGTGCCGCTGTCCTGGTCCGGTGGCGCCTTCAGCGCCGGCGAGCTGCTGCTGCAGCCGTTCCGCCATGCCCTGGCCGCGGCCAGCGCGGACTTCCTGCCCACGCCGCCCAGGCACGCGCCGCACTACGGCGCCGCGCTCTACGCCGCGCTGCTGCACGGCACTCCGATCGCGCAGGGCTGAAGGCCCGCCGGGTTCCCCGGGCAGCCGGGCCGGCCTCCCCTCCCCTGGAAGGCCCGGCTGTCCCCTTTTCTTTCCACGCCGGTGCCAGGCCGCGCGATCAGGCCGGCTCCACCACCACCGCCGTGCCGTAGCACAGCACCTCGGTCAGGCCGGTCATCAGCTCGGTGGCGTCGTAGCGCACCGCGATCACCGCGTTGGCGCCGAGCTGGCGGGCGTGCAGGAGCATGTCGCGGTAGGTCTCGCTGCACGCCTGCTCGCACAGTTCGGTGTAGATGGTGATGTTGCCGCCGAACAGGGTCTGCAGGCTGCCGAGGAAGTTGCCCACCACCGAGCGCGAACGCACGGTGATGCCGCGGACCAGGCCCAGGTTGCGCACCACCCGGAAGCCGGCCAGCTCCGGCGCGGTGGTGACCATGCTGTCGTCCAGCTGCAGCCGCGGCCGGCTGGGGGGCGCGGTGTTGTACGGGTCGGCCATGGGAATCCCCTTGCTTGCGCCGGCCAGGCGCCGGCGGCACACGTCAACCCGGCCCGGGGACGGCCGCGGCGGGCGGGGTCAGCCGCGGTATTCCAGCGGCACCCGCTTGACCGCGCACAGCAGGCGGTAGCTGCTGGTCTGGCTGTGGGCGACCACCTCGCGGGCCGGCACCTGCGCGCCCCACAGTTCCACCTGGCTGCCGACCCCGGCCTGGGGGTGCTGGCTCAGGTCCACGGTGAGCATGTCCATCGAGACCCGGCCGATCAGCCGCCCCGGCCTGCCGTCGATGGCCACCGGGGTGCCGTTGGCCGCGAACTGCGGATAGCCGTCGGCGTAGCCCATGGCCACCACGCCAACCCGGGTCGGGCCTTCGGTGACGAAGCGCGCGCCATAGCCGATCGGCTCGCCGGCCGGCAGCTCGCGCACCGCGATCACCTTCGACTCCAGGGTCATCACCGGGCGCAGCTGCGCGGCCAGGTCATGCTCCTGGGCAAACGGCGAGACCCCGTACAGCATCAGCCCCGGGCGCGCCCATTCGCCGCGCGCCTGTGGCCAGCCCAGCAGGGCCGGCGAATTGCAGATGCTGCGCGCGCCGGGCAGGCCGGCGGTGGCGCTGGCGAAGGTGGCCAGCTGCTCGGCGGTGCGCGGATGCTCCAGCTCGTCGGCGCGGGCGAAGTGGCTCATCTTCACGATGTTGCCGACCTGCGGCAGCGCGCGCAGGCGCTGCCAGGCAGCGGCGTAGTCGTGCGGGGCGAAGCCGACCCGGTGCATGCCCGAGTCCAGCTTCAGCCACACGTCCACCGGAGCGGCGGGCGCGCTGCGCTCCAGCGCCTCAAGCTGCCAGGGCGCGTGGACCACCGTCCACAGGCCGTGGGCGCCGACCAGCTCCAGCTCGGCGGCGTCGAAGAAGCCTTCCAGCAGCAGGATCGGCGCGCCGATCCCGGCCTCGCGCAGGACCAGCGCCTCCTCGATGCAGGCCACCGCGAACCCGTCGGCCAGCCCTTCCAGCGCCTGCGCGCAACGCACCGCGCCGTGCCCATAGGCATCGGCCTTGACCACCGCCAGCGCCTTCTGCCCGCCGAGCTGGCGCGCCAGGCGGTAGTTGTGGCGCAGGGCATCGAGGTCGATCAGGGCACGGGCGGGACGCATGGGAAAGCAGGCCTAGGCGGGAACGGGAGCGGGAAGCGGGTCGCGCCACGGGGCGCGGCGGGCAGGCCGGGCGATCAGTGGCCTATTGTCGCCGGAATACCGTCCTGGCAGCTGTCTGCCGCCACACTGACCCGCCCGTAGCGGGAGATGTCCAGCCCGTCACGGCTGATCGCGGTGGGCCGGCGCGCGATCACGTCGGCCAGGTAGCGGCCCGAGCCGCAGGCCATGGTCCAGCCCAGGGTGCCATGGCCGGTGTTGAGGAACAGGTTGGACAGCGGGGTCGGGCCCACCACCGGGGTGCCGTCCGGGGTGGCCGGGCGCAGCCCGGTCCAGAAGCTGGCACGGGACAGGTCGCCGCCGCGCGGATAGAGGTCCTTGACCACCAGCTCCAGGGTCGCGCGGCGGCGCGGATCCAGCGACAGGTCGAAGCCGGAGACCTCGGCCATGCCGCCCACGCGGATGCGCGCATCGAAGCGGGTGATGGCGATCTTGTAGGTCTCGTCGAGGATGGTCGAGGCCGGGGCCATGGCCGGGTCGACGATGGGCACGGTCAGCGAATAGCCCTTGAGCGGGTACACCGGCAGGTCGATGCCCAGCGGCCGCAGCAGCTGCGGCGACCAGCTGCCCAGGGCCAGGACGTAGCGGTCGGCGCGCTCGACCCTGCCGTCGATCCGCACCCCGGTGACCCGGCTGCCGTCGGACTCGATCGCCTCGATGGTGGCGCCATAGCGGAATTCCACGCCCTGGGCCCGGCACAGCTCGGCCAGGCGCGCGGTGAACAGCTGGCAGTCGCCGGTCTGGTCGCCGGGCAGGCGCAGGGCGCCGGCCAGCAGGTGGGCCGAGCCGGCCAGCGCCGGCTCGACCCGGATGATGCCCTCGCGGTCCAGCAGCTCGAACGGCACCCCGGCCTCGCGCAGCACGGCGATGTCGCGCTGGGCGGCATCGACCTGGGCCTGGCTGCGGAACAGCTGGGTGGTGCCCAGCTGGCGGCCCTCGTAGGCGATCCCGGTTTCGGCGCGCAGCTCGTCCAGGCAGTCGCGGCTGTACTCGGCCAGGCGCACCATGCGCTCCTTGTTCACCGCGTAGCGCGCGGCGGTGCAGTTGCGCAGCATCTGCGCCAGCCACAGGTACTGGCGCACATCGCCGGTGGGCTTGATCGCCAGCGGCGCGTGCTTCTGGAACAGCCACTTGATGGCCTTCAGCGGCACCCCGGGGGCGGCCCAGGGCGAGGCATAGCCGGGAGAGATCTGCCCGGCATTGGCGAAGCTGGTGGACAGGGCCGGGCCGGGCTCGCGGTCGACCACGGTCACCTGGAAGCCGGCGCGGGCCAGGTACCACGCGCTGGTCACCCCGATCACGCCACTGCCCAGAACCAGAACCTGCTGCATCGCAACCTCTCCACAGGCGCATCCACTGGCACGATTGCCCATACGCGCGCAATGGCGGCAGTGTATTTGGCTGTTGGTAGTTGTTTTTTCCTAATTTATGCCTTCAACTGGGCGTTCATCCCGTTCCAAAGCCCTCCGGCGGGGAAATTCATGGCCACCCGCAGCACCCGCTCCGAGCGTCCCAGGGACCTGGACCGCATCGACCGCCACATCCTGCGCATCCTCCAGCAGGAAGGCCGCATCTCCTTCACCGAGCTGGGCGAGCGGGTCGGCCTGTCCACCACCCCCTGCACCGAGCGGGTCCGCCGGCTGGAGCGCGACGGGGTGATCGAGGGCTATTACGCCCGGCTCAATCCGCGCCACCTCAAGGCCGGGCTGCTGGTGTTCGTGGAGATCAGCCTGGCCTACAAGTCCGGCGACATCTTCGAGGAATTCCGCCGCGCCGCGCTCAAGCTGCCCAACGTGCTCGAATGCCACCTGGTCTCGGGCGACTTCGACTACCTGATCAAGGCGCGCATCTCGGAAATGGCCTCCTACCGCAGGCTGCTGGGCAGCAGCCTGCTGACCCTGCCGCACGTGCGCGAGTCCAAGAGCTACATCGTGATGGAGGAGGTCAAGGAGACCCTGGCCCTGAACGTGCCCGACTGAGCGGCGCGCCGGCAGCCTGCAATGCAAACGGCGGCCCGCAGGCCGCCGTTTGCGTTGCGCCGTGCTGGCCGTCCTCAGTCGGCCCAGCGCACCGCCGAGGCCGTGCGCGGCAGCACCTGGGCCGACAGCGGCCGGTCCTGCTCCAGCAGGTCGATGGCATTGGCCAGGATCGACGCGGCCTCGCGCTGCAGCGGGTCCGGGCGCTTCTCGGCGGCCTTCTGCCGCTGCGCGTCCTGGACCACGTCACGCTCGTTAGCGGTCAGGCCGTCGTCGGTCTCCTCGGCCAGCGGGTCCAGGTCCAGGCCCTTCTCCTTGCGGATGGCCTGGCGCTCCTTGCGCTGCTTCTCCTGCCGCTCGCGCTCGGCGCGGCGCTCGGCCTCGTTGAGCGAGAGGTACTTCTTGGCCTTCTCCTCGCGGTAGCGGGCCACGTCCTCGCTCCACCACTGGAACTCCAGGTCCTGGGCGATGCGCTCGGCATGCAGGGCCTGCAGGCGTGGCAGCAGCGGCGCGAAGTTGCCGTAGCGCGCGTGCGGCACCGCGGCGATCCGGGTCCACGGCAGGGCGTTGTCGTAGGTGCTCTCGCCGAACTCGTTGGCGTCCACGCTCAGCGGATAGGCGATGTCCGGGACCACGCCCTTGTGCTGGGTGCTGCCGCCCTCGATGCGGAAGAACTGGGCGATGGTCAGCTTGACCTGGCCATAGCGCTGGCCTTCCACCGCGGCCGGCCAGCGGTCCAGGTCCATCAGGTTCTGCACCGTGCCCTTGCCGAAGGTGGTCTCGCCGATGATCAGGGCGCGGCCATAGTCCTGCATGGCGCCGGCGAAGATCTCCGAGGCCGAGGCCGAGGCGCGGTTGACCAGCACCGCCAGCGGGCCTTCCCAGGCCACGCCCGGGTTGCGGTCGGCGTTGACCGAGACCCGGCCGCCGGACTCGCGCACCTGCACCACCGGGCCCTGGTCGATGAACAGGCCGGTCAGCTGCACCGCCTCGTCCAGCGAGCCGCCGCCGTTGTTGCGCAGATCCATGACCACGCCGTCCACCCCGTCCTTCTTGAACTGGGCCAGCAGGTTGGCCACGTCGCGGGTGGCGGAGGTGTAGTCGTTGCCGTTGCGGCGGCGACCCTCGAAGTCCTGGTAGAAGGTCGGCAGCTCGATCACCCCGATCTTGCGCGCCGGCATGCCGCCCTGCGCGGGGATGGTGTAGGTCTTGCTCTTGGCCGCCTGCTCGGCCAGCTGCACCCGGGCCCGGGTCAGGACCACGGTGCGGTGCTCGCCGTCGATGCCGTTCTCGGCCGGGATGTACTCCAGCCGCACCTGGGTGCCCTTGGAGCCGCGGATCTTGGCGACCACGTCGTCGATGCGCCAGCCGACCACGTCCTCGATCGGGCCGGACTTGCCCTGGCCCACGCCGACGATGCGGTCGCCGGCCTTGAGCGTGCCGTCCAGCGCGGCCGGGCCGCCGGGGATGATCTCGCGCACCACCACCACGTCGTCCTGGCGCTGCAGCTGGGCGCCAATGCCCTCCAGCGACAGCGACATGGCCTGGGTGAAGTTCTCCGCGCTGCGCGGGTTGAGGTAGTCGGTGTGCGGGTCGATGGAGGCGGTGTAGGCGTTGAGGAACAGCGAGAACACGTCCTCGCTCTTGAGTTCGTCCACCGAGCGGCGCAGCTGCTCGTAGCGCTTGTCCAGGGTCTTGCGGATCTCCGCCGGCTCCTTGCCTGCCAGCTTCAGCCGCAGCCAGTCGTTCATCACCGACTTGCGCCACAGCTCGTCCAGGGCGGCGGAGTCGGCCGCCCACGGCGCGTCCTCGCGGTCGTATTCCCAGCGCTCGTCGCCGGTGAAATCAGGCTCCCTGGCCAGCAGCTTGCGCGCATGCGCCACCCGCTCGGCCACCCGCTGGCGGTAGACCTGGAAGATCGCGAACGGCTTGCTGGCGTCACCGCTGCGCACGGCCTCGGCCATCTGCTGCCGGGCCGGCTCGAAGCCGGCGATGTCGGCGGCGGTGAAGAACTGCTTGTTCGGGTCCAGCGCCTCCAGGTAGCGCTTGAAGATGTCCGCCGACATGGACGCGTCGGCCGGGCGCGGCCGGTAGGCGTAGCGGCTGTCCGAGAGCAGGCCATAGACCAGCTTGGCCGTGGTGGCCTGCTCGGCGGTGGGCGCCAGCACCACCGGAGCGGGGGCCTCGGTGCGCGCCAGCAGGGCCACCGGCGCGACCAGCAGCAGGGCACTCAGGGCGATGGACAGTGGGGATTTCATGCTCGTGATCGGACCTCTGCGGACCCGCGATGACGGGTGTTGGACCCTGGGACCACGGATGGCCCCGGAAGTTGCACCCCGCCGCCATCGGGCGGGGTTACTGGCAGGCTAGCGGCAGCGCCGCCGGAAAACGTGAACGTCCGCATGCCGCCACCGGCGAGGGTGCCACGGACCGGGCGCAGGCTCAGGCGGTGACCCCGGCGCCGGCCGCCTGGCGGTCGGCGTGGTAGGACGAGCGGACCATCGGCCCGGAGGCGACGTGGCTGAAGCCCAGCTGGTAGCCGTACTCCTCCA
>Ga0207415_1001384_pt1 | contig 12399 bp, 9 predicted proteins | sample Passage237A_FD_187369 | JGI IMG/M metagenome (GOLD analysis project Ga0207415, IMG submission 187369) | Cellulose adapted compost microbial communities from Newby Island Compost Facility, Milpitas, CA, USA - Passage2 37A (SPAdes) (version 3) ...
AGCCCGGCGAGCGACGCAGCCACACCCTGCCCACGCCGCGCGGCGGCGGCCTGGGCATCGCGGTGGCCCTGCTGGCCGCGGCCGCGCTGGCCGCCGCGACGGGGCTGGCGCCGTGGCCGGGCGTGGCGGGGTTCGCCGCCGGACTGGTGCTGGTGGCCGGCATCGGCTGGCTCGACGACCATCGCCCGCTGTCGCCGTGGCTGCGGCTGGGCGTGCAATGCCTGGCCGGCGTGCTGCTTGGCGCCGGGCTGTTTGCCCTGGACGGGCGCTGGGGCTGGGCGCTGCTGGCCTGCGCCGCGGTGCCGGTGCTGGTCAATGTCTGGAACTTCATGGACGGCATCAACGGCCTGGCCGCCAGCCAGGCCCTGCTGGCGGCCTGCGGCCTGGCCCTGCTCGCCCCGGAGGCGGCCGGCCTGGCCGGCATCTGCCTGGCCGCCGCCTGCGCCGGTTTCCTTCCGTTCAACTTCCCGCGGGCGCGGATCTTCATGGGCGATGTCGGCAGCGGCACCCTCGGTTACGCCCTGGCGGTGCTGGCGCTGCTGGCCGCCGCCTCGCTGTCGGGGCCGGATTTGCGCGTGCTGGCGGTGCTGTTGCCGCTTTCGGCATTCCTGGTTGATGCCAGCCTGACCCTGCTGGCGCGCATCCTGCGCGGCGAGAAGTGGTGGCAACCGCATGTTTCCCATCTCTACCAGCGCTGGGTCAGGGCAGGGCGCAGCCACGCCCGGGTGACCGCCATCTACGGGGCGTTCAGCTTTGTGGCTGTTATTCTTGGGTGGTATCTGGGCACGGCCGATCCGCTGTGGACAGGCGCGGCCGCGGTGGCATGGCTGCTCCTCGCCGCCGCCCTGTGGTTCCTCTGTCGCCGTGTCCTTCCCTGACCGATCAGGAACGTTTCGCCGGATGAAAGCCTGGAACTCGCTGCCAGCCCTCCTTCCCCGGGTGGCCATCGTCGTCCATGACCTGGTGATGGTCGCCGTCAGCTGGCAGCTGCTGCACGTGCTGCGTTACGCCATCCGCAACAACCACTACGACTGGACCGCCCCGGGCGGCACCCTGCTGGTGGTGCTGGGCGCGCAGGCGCTGGTGTTCTGGCAGGTCGGCCTGTACCGCGGCCTGTGGCGCTTCGCCAGCGTTCCCGACCTGTGGAACATCCTCAAGGCCAGCTTCTTCGGCCTGGTCCTGATCGTGGCCGGGCTTGCCATCTACAACCGCCTGGTCAGCGTGCCGCGCACCGTGCTGGTGCTGTACCCGCTGCTGCTGACCGTGCTGCTGGGCATGCCGCGCCTGCTGTACCGGGTGTGGAAGGACTATCACGTGCGCCGCGGCGAGTTCGCCGTGCGCCGGGTGCTGATCATGGGCGCCGGCCGCGCCGGCGAGGCCCTGGTGCGCGACCTGCGCCGCTCCGGCGCCTACCAGCCGGTGGGCTTCCTGGACGATGCGCCGCAGCTCAAGGGGACCAAGCTGCAGGGCGTGCCGATCCTGGGCCGGCTGGAGGACGCGCCCGCGGTGGCCCGCGAGGTCGCCGCCGGCATGGTGGTGATCGCGATGCCGTCGCTGGACGCGGCCGGGATGCAGCGTGCGGTGTCGCTGTGCGAGCGCACCGGGTTGCCGTTCCGCACCGTGCCGCGCCTGACCGACGTGCTCGAGGGCCAGGCCCTGCCGGGCGAGCTGAAGGAAGTGGCGATCGAGGACCTGCTCGGGCGCAAGCCGGTGACCCCGGACTGGAAGCTGATCCGCGGCTGGCTGGGCGGGCGCACGGTGATGGTGACCGGGGCCGGCGGCTCGATCGGTTCGGAACTGTGCCGGCAGTGCGCCCGCCACGGCGCGCGCAAGATCGTGCTGCTGGAGGTCGACGAGCTGGCCCTGACCACGATCCACGCCGAGCTGCTGCGCGCCTTCCCCGACGTGGAAGTGGAGGCGGTGCTGGGTGACTGTGGCGACCCGGCGGTGACCGGCTATGCCCTGGCCAAGGGCCAGCCCGACGCGGTGTTCCATGCCGCCGCCTACAAGCAGGTGCCGCTGCTGGAGCGCCAGCTGCGCGAGGCCGTGCGCAACAACGTGCTGGCCACCGAGACCGTGGCCGGGCTGTGCCGCGACCACGGGGTGGGCACCTTCGTGTTCATTTCCACCGACAAGGCGGTGGACCCGGCCAACGTGCTGGGCGCGACCAAGCGCTTTGCCGAGATGATCGCCCAGACCCTGGACGCCAAGGTCGAGGGTACCCGTTACGTGACCGTGCGCTTTGGCAACGTGCTCGATTCGGCCGGCAGCGTGGTGCCGCTGTTCCGCGAGCAGATCCGCCAGGGCGGCCCGGTGACGGTGACCGACCCGGACGTCACCCGCTTTTTCATGACCATTCCCGAGGCCTGCCAGCTGATCGTGCAGGCCGCCGCCTCCGGTTCGCACGCGGCCATCTACACCCTGGACATGGGCGAGCCGGTGCCGATCCGGCTGCTGGCCGAGCAGATGATCCGCCTGGCCGGCAAGCAGCCCGGGCGCGACATCGCCATCGTCTACACCGGCCTGCGCCCCGGCGAGAAGCTGCACGAGACCCTGTTCTACGCCGACGAACACTACCGTCCGACCTCGCACTCCAAGATCCTGGAGGCCGGCCCGCGCCAGTATCCGGCCGGACTGGTGCGCACCGGCGTGGAGCGCATGCGCGAGGCGGTGGCCCGCTACGACGAGGCCGCGCTGCGCCAGATCCTGCGCGAGGTGATCCCGGAATTCACCCCCGTGACCCCGGCGGCTCCGGCCGAACCCGGTGCCACGGTGGTCCAGTTCCCCGCGCGTGAGGCACGAAGAACCCGATGAGCAACAAGCGCATCCGCAAGGCCGTCTTCCCGGTGGCCGGGCTTGGCACCCGCTTCCTGCCCGCTACCAAGACCGTGCCCAAGGAGATGCTGCCGATCATCGACCGGCCGCTGATCCATTACGCGGTTGACGAGGCGATCGAGGCCGGTTGCGACACCCTGGTTTTCGTCACCAACCGCTACAAGCACGCGGTCGCCGACTACTTCGACAAGGCCTACGAGCTGGAGCAGAAGCTCGAGCGCGCCGGCAAGGTCGAGATGCTGGAGCAGGTCCGGCACCCGCTCCCCGGGCACGTGCGGGTGGTGTTCGTGACCCAGACCGAGGCACTGGGCCTGGGCCACGCGGTGCTGTGCGCCAAGGACGTGGTCGGCGACGAGCCCTTCGCCGTGCTGCTGCCCGACGACCTGATGTGGAACCGCGGCGATGGCGCGCTCAAGCAGATGGCCGACCTGGCCGAGCGCACCGGTGGCGGCGTGATCGCGGTGCAGGAAGTGCCGCCGGAAAAGACCTCCAGCTACGGCATCGTCGCCACCCGCGATTTCCAGGGCCGCAGCGGCCGGATCGAGGCCATGGTCGAAAAGCCCCGCCCCGAGGACGCGCCCAGCAACCTGGCCGTGGTCGGCCGCTACATCCTGCCGGGCGCGATCTTCGCCGAGCTGGAGCGCACCGGGCGCGGCACCGGTGGCGAGATCCAGCTGACCGACGCGATCGCCTCGCTGGTCAGGCGCGGCGGCCACATCGACGCCTACCACTTCGAGGGCAGGCGTTTTGACTGCGGCGCCCATATCGGCCTGATCGAGGCCACCGTGCACTTCGCCCTGGAGCATCCCGTGCACGGGGCGGGCGCACGCAAGGCCATGCTTGCCGCGCTGGAGGAACAGCGCGGCTGAGCGGGCCGGCAAAGGCTGCAGCAGCAAACGGCGCCCCTGGGGCGCCGTTTGCGTATCCGCGTCGGGGGGAGACCGGACACCAGGAACGGGCAGGGTGCCGCCGCGCCTGCCACGCCGGAGGCAAGGCGCCGGTGCTGGACCGGGGCAGGGCTGGAGAGGAAACGGCGCCCGGATGCGCCGCTTCCCTGCCGCCCGGGGCCGGGCTCAGAGCGCTTCGAAGATGCCCGCCGCGCCCATGCCGGTGCCGATGCACATGGTCACCATGCCGTACTTCTGCTGGCGCCGGCGCAGGCCGTGGACCAGGGTGGCGGTACGGATGGCACCCGTGGCGCCCAGCGGGTGGCCCAGGGCGATCGCGCCGCCCAGCGGGTTGACCTTGGACGGGTCCAGCCCGCAGTCGCGGATCACGGCCAGGGCCTGGGCGGCAAAGGCCTCGTTGAGCTCGATCCAGTCCAGCTGCTCCTGGGACAGGCCGGCCTGCTTGAGGGCCTTGGGGATCGCGGCGATCGGGCCGATGCCCATCACCTCCGGGCGCACGCCGGCCACGGAGAAGCTGACGAAGCGGGCCAGGGGAGTCAGGCCGTATTCCTTGATCGCCTTCTCCGAGGCCAGCAGCACCGCGCCGGCGCCGTCGCTCATCTGCGAGGAGTTGCCGGCGGTGACGCTGCCGCCGAACTGGCCGTTGCGGAACACCGGGCGCAGCCTGGCCAGGCCCTCCAGCGAGGTGTCCGGGCGCGGACCTTCGTCGGTGTCCACCACGCGCTTGCGGGTGGCGATGCTGCCGGCGGCCAGGTCGGGCAGGTGCGAGACCACCTCGTAGGGGCTGATCTCGGACTTGAATTCGCCGGCGGCGATCGCGGCCAGGGCCTTCTGGTGCGAAGCCAGGGCGAAGGCGTCCTGGTCCTCGCGCGAGATCTTCCATTCCTCGGCGACCTTCTCGGCGGTGATGCCCATGCCGTAGGCGATGGCCACGTTCTCGTCGCGGGCGAACACTTCCGGGCTCAGGGCGACCTTGTTGCCCATCATCGGCACCATCGACATCGATTCGGTGCCGCCGGCCAGCATCAGGTCGGCGTTGCCCAGGCGGATCTGGTCCGCGGCCAGGGCCACGGCCTGCAGGCCCGAGGAGCAGAAGCGGTTGATGGTCTGGGCGGCGATGGTGTTGGGCAGGCCGGCCAGCAGCAGGCCGATGCGGGCCACGTTCATGCCCTGCTCGCCCTCGGGCATGGCGCAGCCGATGATGGCGTCGTCGATGCGGTTGAGGTCGATGCCCGGGGCCTGCGCGACCACGGCCTTGAGCACGTGGGCGAGCATTTCATCGGGACGGGTGTTGCGGAACACGCCCTTGGGCGCCTTGCCCACCGGGGTGCGGGTGGCGGCGACGATGTAGGCGTCCTGGATCTGCTTGCTCATTGGGAATTCTCCGGAATCTGTAGGTGGCGCTGCGGGGGAAGGGGCGCGCCGGGCGGCGCGCCGTCGGCTCCACTCAGTTCCGCAGCGGCTTGCCCGTCTTGAGCATGTGGCCGATACGCGCCTGGGTCTTTTCCTGCTGCGCCAGCTCCACGAAGTGCTTGCGCTCCAGGTCCAGCAGCCACTGTTCGTCGACCAGGCTGCCGCGATCGACCGCGCCACCGCACACCACGGTGGCGATGCGGGTGGCGATCTCGTCGTCGTAGGGGCTGATGAAGCGGCCCTCGAGCATGTTGACCAGCAGCATGCGGAAGGTGGCGATGCCGACGTCGCCGGCGACCTGGATGCGGCGCTCCGGCAGCGGCGGGCGGTAGCCGCCTTCGGCCAGGTTGCGGGCCTCGGCCTTGGCCACGTGCAGCAGCTCGTAGGCGTTGAACACGATCCGGTCGGTCGGGCGCAGCAGGCCCAGCTCCTTGGCCTCCACCGCCGAGGTCGAGACCTTGGCCATGGCCACGGTTTCAAAGGTCTTCTTCAGCTCGGCGAACACGTCGCCGCCGGGGCCGGCCGCACGCGAGGCGCGCGCCGCCAGTTCCTTCAGGCCGCCGCCGGCCGGCAGCAGGCCCACGCCGGCCTCTACCAGGCCGATGTAGCTCTCCAGGTGGGCCACGGTACGGGCGCTGTGCATCTGGAACTCGCAGCCGCCGCCCAGGGCCAGGCCGCGCACGGCCGCGACCACCGGGACCAGAGCGTACTTGATGCGCTGGCTGGTGCGCTGGAAGTTGGCGACCAGGGCGTCGAACTCGTCGACCTTGCCGGCCTGCAGCAGGCCCAGCGCGCCGGCCAGGTCGGCGCCGGCGGAGAAGGGCTCCTTGTGCTGCCAGGTCACCAGGCCCTGGAAGTCGCGCTCGGCGATGGAGATCGCTTCCTGCAGGCCGTTGAGCACGTGGTCGGACACGGTGTTCATCTTGGTCTTGAACGAGACCACGGCGATGCCGTCGCCGTCGTGCCACATGCGCACGCCGTCGTTCTCGTAGACCGTGGTGCCCTGGTCGAACTTCTCGCCCAGCAGCGGATCGGGGAAGCGCTGGCGCTGGTAGACCGGCAGCGACGAGCGCGGCACGACGGTGTTGGTCGCCGGGCTGTAGCTGCCCTCGGCGGCGTGCACGCCCTCGCGGCCGTCGAGCACCCACGCCGGCAGTGGGGCGTCGCTCATGGCCTTGCCGGCGGCGATGTCCTCGGCGATCCACTGCGCCACCTGCTTCCAGCCGGCGGCCTGCCAGGTCTCGAACGGGCCCAGCGACCAGCCGTAGCCCCAGCGGATGGCCAGGTCGACGTCGCGCGCGGTGTCGGCGATGTCGGCCAGGTGGTAGGCGCTGTAGTGGAACAGGTCACGGAACGCGGCCCACAGGAACTGCGCCTGCGGGTGCTGGCTTTCGCGCAGCTTCGCGAACTTCTCGGCCGGGTTCTTGATCTTGAGGATCTCAACCACCTCGTCGGCGGCGTTGCGGTCGGCGGCGCGGTAGTCCTGCTTGTCCAGGTCCAGGACCACGATGTTCTTGCCGACCTTGCGGAAGATGCCGGCGCCGGTCTTCTGGCCCAGCGCGCCCTTGGCGATCAGCGCGGCCAGCCAGTCAGGGGACTGGAAGTACCTGTGCCACGGATCCTGCGGCAGGGTGTCGGCCATGGTCTTGATGACGTGGGCCATGGTGTCCAGGCCGACCACGTCGGATGTGCGGTAGGTGGCCGACTTGGGGCGGCCGACCAGCGGGCCGGTGATGGCGTCGACCTCGTCGAAGCCCAGGCCGAACTGGCGGGTATGGTGGATCACCGACAGGATCGAGAACACGCCGATGCGGTTGCCGATGAAGTTCGGGGTGTCCTTGGCATAGACCACGCCCTTGCCCAGGTTGGTGGTCAGGAAGGTCTCCAGGCCCTCCAGCACCGCCTTGTCGGTGGTGGCGGCCGGGATCAGCTCGGCCAGGTGCATGTAGCGCGGCGGGTTGAAGAAGTGCACGCCGCAGAAGCGGTGGCGCAGCTGCTCGGGCAGCACCGCGCCCAGGGCGTTGATGCCCAGGCCGGAGGTGTTGGAGGCCAGCACCGCGGTGTCGTTCACGAACGGGGCGATCTTGCGGTACAGGTCCTGCTTCCAGTCCATCCGCTCGGCGATGGCCTCGATCACCAGGTCGCAGTCGCGCAGCTGCTCCAGGCCGGTGTCGTAGTTGGCCGGGGTGATGGCCTCGGCCAGCGACTTGCTGGCCAGCGGGGCGGGGCTGAGCTTGCCCAGGTTGGCGATGGCCTTGAGCACGATGCCGTCGGCCGGTCCCTCCTTGGCGGCAAGGTCGAACAGCACGGTATCCACGCCTGCATTGGTCAGGTGGGCGGCGATCTGGGCGCCCATCACGCCGGCGCCGAGGACGGCGACGCGACGCACGAGGAGTTTGTTGGACATGTTGGAAGCCTCTGGGGAGGGGAAGTTACTGGGCCGGGCTGCGCAGCCCGGCGGCGGCGAAACGGATCAGCTCCCGCGCGGCGCGGGAACGGTGGGTGGACTCGCTGGCGTCGGAAGGGCGCTTGATCAGGCCGAAGTCGGACATGGCATAGGTCAGGGCCCCGGACAGGAAGTCCAGGCGCCAGTACAGGGTCTCCTTGTCCAGACCGGGCAGGCAGGCGGCGATGGCCTTGCCGAATTCGCGCAGGACATGGCCATAGTGGTCGGAGAGGAACTTGCGCAGGCTCTCGTTGTGCTCGGCGTAGGCGCGGGCGATGACCCGGACGAAGGCGGCGCCGCCGTTGCGGTCCTGGGCCAGGGCCAGGGCCGGCTCGATGAAGGCGGCCAGGATCGGCTCCAGCTCGCCGGGATGCTCGCGCAGGGCCTGCTCCAGCTGCTCCAGGCGGGCGGCGCTCATCCCGTCCATGCGCCGGCGGAACACCTCATTGACCAGGTTCTCCTTGGAGCCGAAGTGGTAGTTGACCGCGGCGATATTGACCGCGGCCAGGCTGGTCACCTGGCGCAGGGAGGTCCCGGCGAAGCCGTGCTGGGCGAACAGCTCCTCGGCCGCGCCCAGGATCCGGTCCTTGGTGGAGAAGTGTGCGGGCTTGCCCATCAGCGGCCGGCGCCTCGAGAGTTAATCAAACGATTGTTTTATCCTAGGCAGGCCCCGGAGCCGGGTCATCTTGCGGTGCAGCATCCAGCGGTCATGCGCGGTTGCGCCGGGAATGTTAGAATTGCGCTACGCATTTACTGCTAAGCCCGTGTTTCGACGCGGGTTTTTTCGTGGTACCCTCGGGCCGTCCTGGTCCCGGGTCGTCCTTTCCGCTACTAGAGAACGAAACCCATGGCGCTGGAGCGCACCCTTTCGATCATCAAGCCCGATGCCGTCGCCAAGAACGTCATCGGCGAAATCTACTCCCGCTTCGAGAAGGCCGGCCTGAAGATCGTCGCCGCCAAGTACAAGCAGCTGTCGCGCCGCGAGGCCGAGGGCTTCTACGCCGTGCACCGCGAGCGTCCGTTCTTCAACGCCCTGGTCGAGTTCATGATCTCCGGCCCGGTGATGATCCAGGTCCTGGAAGGCGAGAACGCCGTGCTCAAGCACCGCGAGCTGCTGGGCGCCACCAACCCGAAGGAAGCCGCCCCGGGCACCATCCGCGCGGACTTCGCCGAGTCGATCGACGCCAATGCCGCCCACGGTTCGGACTCGGTCGAGAACGCCGCCATCGAGGTGGCCTACTTCTTCGCCGCCACCGAAGTGGTCTCGCGCTAAGCGCAAGCAGGTAGAAGGTCCGTGTCCGCGCTCCCGCAGATCCCCAGTGTGACCACCACCGGCGACCCGGTCGCCGCGCCCGTGGCCGCGCGCCAGAACCTGCTGGAGCTGGACCGGGCGGGCCTGGAACGCTTCTTCGTCGAGGTCCTCGGCGAGCAGAAGTTCCGCGCCCACCAGGTGATGAAGTGGATCCACCACCGCTACGTCACCGACTTCGACCAGATGACCGACCTCGGCAAGGCGCTGCGCGCCAAGCTGCACGCGCATGCCGAGGTCGTCGTCCCCAACGTCGTGTTCGACAAGCCCTCCGCCGACGGCACCCACAAGTGGCTGCTGGGCATGGGCGCAGATGGCAAGAACGCGGTGGAAACCGTGTTCATCCCGGACAAGGGCCGCGGCACCCTGTGCGTGTCCTCGCAGGTCGGCTGCGGCCTCAACTGCACCTTCTGCTCCACCGCCACCCAGGGCTTCAACCGCAACCTGACCACCGCCGAGATCGTCGGCCAGGTCTGGATTGCCGCCCGCCACCTGGGCAACGTGCCGCACCAGCAGCGCAAGCTCACCAACGTGGTGATGATGGGCATGGGCGAGCCGCTGATGAACTTCGACAACGTCGTGCGCGCGATGAGCGTGATGCGCGACGACCTGGGCTACGGCCTGGCCAACAAGCGCGTGACCCTGTCCACCTCCGGCCTGGTGCCGATGATCGACCGGCTTTCGGTGGAGAGCGACGTGTCCCTGGCCGTGTCGCTGCACGCGCCCAACGACGAGCTGCGCGAGCAGCTGGTCCCGCTCAACCGGAAGTACCCGATCGCCGAGCTGATGGCCGCCTGCGCGCGCTACCTGCGCGCCAACCGCCGCCGCGAGTCGATCACCTTCGAATACACCCTGATGAAGGGGGTCAACGACCAGCCCGAGCATGCCCGCCAGCTCGCCAGGCTGATGCGCCAGTTCGACAACGCGGTGCAGGCGCGCGATTCGGGCAAGGTCAACCTGATCCCGTTCAACCCGTTCCCGGGCACCCGCTACGAGCGCTCGGACGAGGCCACCATCCGCGCCTTCCAGAAGATCCTGCTCGATTCGCAGGTGCTGACCATGGTCCGGCGCACCCGCGGCGACGACATCGACGCCGCCTGCGGCCAGCTCAAGGGCCAGGTCATGGACCGGACCCGGCGCCAGGCCCAGTTCCAGCGCAGCCTGGAGCAGCGCAAGGCCGAAGCCCAGGCAGGGGGCCATGCGGCGGCCTGAGGCCCTGCTCCTGCTGTGCTCCGGCATGCTGCTGCTGGCGGCGTGCGCAAAATCGGGCGTTGCCACCACCATCAAGCCGCCGCGGATCAAGGGTAGCGAACAGATCGCCCAGCCCTACCGGGTGCAGGACGGCGCCGATACCAAGCGCCGGGTCAAGGTGCGCGACATGATCGGCCTGGCCAGCCAGCGCCTGGCCAATGGCGAGCTGGCCGCGGCCCGCGAACTGGCCGGCAAGGCCCTGCGCCTGGACCCGGGTTCGGTGGAGGCGCTGACCGTGCTGGCCGTGGTCGAGGACACCCTGGGCAATGCCCAGCAGGCCGGCGCCCATTACCGGCGCGCGGCCGAGCTGGCCCCGGGGTGGGGCGAGGTGCTCAACAACTACGGTGCCTGGCTGTGCGCCAGCGGCCATGCCGCCGAGGCCCTGGTCTGGTTCGACCGGGCCCTGGCCGATCCGGCCTACCGCCAGCCGGCCGCGGCCCTGGCCAATGCCGGCGGCTGCGCCCTGCGTTCGGGCCAGGTCGAGCGCGCGGCCGAGGACCTGCGCCAGGCCCTGGCCCTGGACCCGAACAATGCCTATGCGCTGGCCAGCATGGCCCAGCTGCAGTACGACCGCGGCCAGTACCTTTCGGCGCGGGCCTTCAACGAGCGCCGGCTGGCCGCTGCGCCCGCCGATGCATCCGTGCTACAACTCGCGGTCAAGATAGAAGAAAGGCTGGGCGACAAGGCAGCGTCCAGCCGCTACCGACAACGGCTGAGGGAGGAGTTCCCGGAGGCCGTCACTGCAGATTCCGGGGAAGATCGACAGTGATCCAGGATTCCATCGCGCACGACCAGGTACAGGGGCATGGGAGTGGGGAGAAGCTGCGCCAGGCGCGCCTGGCCGCGGGGCTGGAGCTGCATGAGGTGGCCGCGCGGCTGAAGATGCCGGTGCGCACCGTCGAGGCGCTCGAGCAGGGGCGCTGGCAGCAGATTGGCGCGCCGGTGTTCGTGCGCGGCCAGCTGCGCAGCTACGCCAGGCTGCTGCGGGTGGACCTGGGGCCGGACCTGGACGCCGAAGTGGCGCCGGCCGTGCCGGTGCAGCTGGTCAGCCACAGCCATACCCCGCGCTACCGCCACCTGCTGGAGAACGCCGGCCGGCGTGCGGTCTACGTGGCCATCACCGCCGCCTTCTTCGCGGTGCCGGTGTGGCTGGCCACCCGTGCCTATTTCGGCGAGGAGGCCCCGGCGACGGCCTCGCTGGACGCGGTGCCGGCGCAGCTGCCGGCCCGGTCCGGCGGCGAGCCCGGTGCCGAGCTGGCGGCGCTGCCGGCGCCGCCCCCGGCCCAGGGCGAGGCGCCCTACGTGGCCTCGCTGGCGCCGCCGGTGACCCGCGTCGCCCCGGCCGCCGCCGCCGCGCTGCAGCTGGAGTTCACCGGCGACAGCTGGCTGCAGGTGGTCGGCCGCGATGGCCGCCTGCTGGAGCAGGCCCTGGTCCATGCCGGCGAGTCGCGCAGCTTCGAACCGGGCCAGGTCGGGCGCGTGGTGCTGGGCAATGCCTCCGTGGTACGGGTTCAGCAAGCCGGCGCTATCGTGGACCTGGCGCCTTTCCAGCGGGCGAACGTGGCCCGCTTTGCGGTATCCTCTGACGGTTCCGTGGTGCCCGCTGAGTAAGGCGGCCTCCCGGTCCCTCACTCAACGCTGGAAACACAACCCCGCGGCCTGGACCGCGGGGCAGGAATTGGCATGGCAATCGACGACCTTCTGGACGAGCACGAACAGGGCGAACGCGTCCGCGCCTGGCTGCGCGCCAACGCGCTGAGCCTCATTGGTGGCGTGGCCCTGGGCATCGCGGCGATCTACGCCTGGAACTGGTGGGGCGAGCACCGCCTGCAGCAGAGCCAGCACGCACACGCCGCCTATGACGAGGCCATCCGCAAGGCCGAGGCCGGCGAGGAACTGGCCGGCGAGTCGTTGCGCGGGCAGGAAGGCACCTATGCCGCCCTGGCCGCGCTGCGCGTGGCCAAGGCCCAGGTGGAGTCCGGCAAGCTGGACGAGGCCGAGCAGACCCTGCGCGCGATCAAGGCCGAGGGCGAGCTGGAACTGGTGGTGCAGCAGCGCCTGGCGCAGCTGCTCAGCGCCGCCGGCAAGGCCGACGAGGCCCTCAAGCTGCTGGACGGCCGCACCGACAGCGCCTCGCTGGAACTGCGCGGCGACGCCCTGGTGGCCGCCGGCCAGCGTGACCAGGCGCGCGCCGAATACGAGCGCGCCCTGTCCGGCCTGGATATCGGCTCCCCCCC